>Ga0208411_1000317_pt1 | contig 38126 bp, 21 predicted proteins | sample ETN01SmetaG_4_FD_185793 | JGI IMG/M metagenome (GOLD analysis project Ga0208411, IMG submission 185793) | Marine microbial and viral communities from oxygen minimum zone, Eastern Pacific Ocean - ETNP2014F12-01SV261 (SPAdes) (version 2) | ecosystem: Environmental > Aquatic > Marine > Oceanic ... | reverse complement strand
CTGATGTGAAGAATATCATAACAAGTGGGATGAACGAGATGATCATCCATTTTCGCTCCCCCTTAAAAGAGGTCTCTTCTCACATGGAGGCTATAGACCATGGTCTTCCTGCTGATAATGATCAGGTCGGAAAGACAAGCCCTTTCACACGTAAGGCCCCATATCATTATGGGTGGGATTGGGGTCCGTGTCTTGTAACATCAGGGATCTGGAAAAACGTGGAGCTCATAGGCTGGGATGATTGGCATGTTGATGGTGTCCAGATCATGAACCAAAATGTTTCCAAGGAGATGGCAGAATTGTCCATTGAATTGATGGTCGTTTCAGAGATCGAGAGTGATATTTCAGTGATGGTAAAGGAATCCCTTACAGGTCGAGAATTGGAGCATGAATTTCCGATCAAGCCGGGGACCAATGACCTTGACTGTGCTTTCTCGATCATTGACCCAGAACTCTGGTGGCCAATTGGACATGGAGATCAGCCACTACATGATTTTTCCATAACTGTACAGACAAATGATAAGATAGAGCATCACGAGAGAAAGATTGGAATTCGTGATGTAAGGATCAATAGAGAGAAGGATCAAAAAGGTGAATCCTTTGAGATCCATGTGAATGGTCTACCCATATACTCAAAGGGAGCAAACTGGATTCCCGCAGATTCTTTTGTTGAGCGGTTGGACCGAGCCAACTATGAGAGTTTATTGAAGGATGCCACTCGTGCGAATATGAACACCTTGCGCATATGGGGAGGTGGGATCTATGAGCCAGATGTTTTCTATGAATTATGTGATGAGATGGGCATCATGGTCTGGCAAGACTTCATGTTTGCATGCTCGATGTACCCCGCTCACGATGCATTTCTAAGATCGGTCGAAAAAGAGGCAAGATATCAGGTGAATCGATTAAAGAGCCATGCATGCATAGTCCTTTGGTGTGGGAACAATGAGGTGGCATCTGGGTGGCTTTCCTGGGGGTGGAAGGAAGAACTGCCAGAATCTGTCTGGAAGGATTATGGTCTTCTGTTCCATCAGCTTTTGCCTGACATATGTAATGAATTGGACCCAGGAAGACTATATTGGCCCAGTTCTCCAGGCCATGGCATAGACCAGTCTGATGATGATCAGATCTATGGCAAGGGTGACAATCACTATTGGGGCGTCTGGCACGGAGGTGATGAATTTGAGGCTTTTAATGATAATGTGGGAAGATTCATGACGGAATATGGCATGCAATCCTTCCCTGATATGAGAACGATAGAGACCTTTACAAAAAAGGAAGATCGTCGTTTGGGATCTGATGTGATGAATGCACACCAGAAGGCATCTCTTGGGACAGGTAATCTGCTAAGATATATTGAAGACCATTACCGTATGAACAATAGTTTTGATTCAGTTGTGGGACTGAGTCAGGTCATGCAGGCTCAGGCAATAAGATCTGCAGTAGAGGCACACAGAAGAAACATGCCACTCTGCATGGGTACCCTATATTGGCAGTTCAATGATTGCTGGCCGGTCATATCATGGTCGAGCATTGACCATGGCGGTAACTGGAAGGCGTTGCACTATCTGGCGAGACGTTTCTTTGGCCCGGTCCTCGTATCAATGCGCGATCTGGACGAGAAGGTGGAGGTACACATCATTAATGACCAACATCAGGGTCATGATGCAGAACTAAATATTCAACTTTTTAATTTTGATGGCGAACTGTTTTGCAAGGAGTCATCTGATGTGGAGATACGTCCCTTCTCATCAAATATCGTTCAAACTCTTGATAAATACGACTTGCTCAGCGGCCGTGACACATCTGAACTGGTGCTTAGAGTGGAACTTCGTTCAGCTGGTGACCTTTTGAGCAAGAGCCATCTTTTTTTCAAAAGACCAAAGGAATTAAATATTCCATTTCCAGATCATGGTCATGATGTAAAGCAAGTCAATGATAAATACGAGATAACTATTCGATCAAATTCTTTTCTATGTCAATTGCATTTGCGATCAAGTAAAGTCAGGGGAGTCTTCAGCGATAATTATTTTGACATGTTACCTAATGAGATCGTGGTAATTGAGTTTGACCCATATGAGGGTCAGCATATTGATGGATCAGACATAAAGATCAGAACTCTTTACGAGATGATGAACTAGAAAAAATTTCAAGATAGAGGAGTGTAATGGAACAGGATATTGATCTGGATTGGCCGAATCTTAAAAAATATTCAAGAGAAAATGAGGCCTTGGGCCTACCAGGTCCAAATGACAGGAGAGTTGTATTCATGGGTGATTCGATCACAGAGGAATGGTCGAATCTTTATCCAACATATTTCGGTGACAGGTCATACATCAACAGAGGAATCGGAGGCCAGACCACGCCCCAGATGCTAATACGATTCAAGCCTGATGTTGTTGGCCTAAGACCGTTTGTTGTGGTCATTCTTGCTGGAACGAATGACATTGCAGGCAACACTGGTCCAGCCAATGTCAATATGATCACTGATAATATTTTCTCAATGTCGGAAATAGCAAGGTCCAATGGAATAAAGGTCGTCCTCTCATCTATTCTACCAGTATATGAATATGAATGGGCAAAGGAGATCATGGATCCTCCGTCCACCATTGCCTCCGTGAACACAAAGTTGAAGGAGTATGTCACATTGCAGGATCTAGAATATCTGGATTACCATTCAGAGATGGTTGATGAGAGAGATGGGCTGATGAAGGAGTATAGCTCTGATGGAGTTCATCCAAATGAGAAAGGTTATGAGGTCATGAGCGCCCTTGCAGAAAAGATGCTCAGTGGAATTCTCTCCCAATGACATCTTCATCGATCAAAAATAGTAACCCGAGATTGAATAATACATTGACGACCAATAAATGGTTGAGGATCAGTATGCTCTGTATCCTGTATTTTGCTCAGGGTTTTCCATGGGGATTCATGCTGACAGCACTGTTATCCTTTCTAGCATCAAAGGGTTTAACGATAGTAGAGTCTGGTCAACTAACAGCAATGGCCACTCTGCCATGGACATTCAAGCTCTTCTGGGGGCCGATCATTGATTCATTCACCTACAAGGCAATGGGCCGTCGTCGCCCTTGGATCTTATTTGCTCAGTCTGGTATGGCGCTTACCCTCATTGCGATGATATTCATGGGTGATATATCAGGAAATATTGGCCTTCTGGGATGGATGTTCTTTCTTCATAATTGTTTTGCATCACTACAGGATGTGAGTTGTGACGCATTGGCCGTGGATGTCTTGTTACCCAAAGAACAGGGTAAGGTCAATGGTGCAATGTGGGGATCAAAGATCATTGGAACTGGAACCGGAGCTGCGGTGATGGGAACCCTACTTGTATCTAACGGTCTTGTCTTTACGATCATTGTCCAGACAATTCTGATGTTTGCCATCATGGTCTTTCCATTGTTCATTATTGAACGTCCAGGAGAAAAGAGATTCCCATGGAGCCGAGGGTCCTCTTCATCAATAAAAGATCAAAGTAGCACTCAAAATCCTATGAAGGTCATCAATAATCTTTTGACGGCATTCTCAAAGGGGCCATGTTATTTTACTGCATTATTCATATTGTTGTCTGCTATCAATCAAGGTATCAATGGCGCAGTATTACCGGTCTTCTACAATACAACACTAGGGTGGGAGCCTGCTTCCTACTCACAATTTGTTGGAGGGCCTAGCACAATGTTGGAATTTATAGGTGCTATCTTGGGAGGCGTCTTGGCAGATCGTTTTGGTAGAAGAAAGGTCTTTTTTCTTGGGTGGGGCAGTTTCTCAATTTTATCAGGTATCTTTGGACTATTGGTCCTTACCATGCATGAGCTACCCAATTGGTTTCAGATCTTTTATCTTGCAGCGTATCCCTTTTTTATCGCGATCGGTACCGTTGCGATGTTTGCCCTTGCCATGGCTCTCTCGTGGTCCAAGGCCTCAGCGACCATGTTCACATCCTATATGGCCATCTCAAATCTTTCCGTGGTCATTGGAAACAAGTTGATAGGCCCTCTTTCAGATCTATTCAGTATTGGTCAGATATATGTTTTGATGATGGTGGTCTGCCTGTCACCGGTTGTCCTGCTTAAATCAATGGACCCGAGGCCAATATTGGACATAAAATCAAAGCATTAATTAGGATGACCCATGTACCTCATCTTTAGACTATCAATTATTTTACTCATCATTCGTCCTATGTATGGTCAAGGATTTTGGGGAAATGAATTCCCAGGATCAAAGATCGAATATGATCCACGGACCTATGTTTGTCATAAGGCAGACACACCTATCATCATAGATGGTAGGCTGGATGATGATGTATGGGAAGATGTTCAATGGACAGATTCCTTTGTTGATATTGAAGGAAGCCTGAAGCCTGATCCATTCTATGACACCAAGGCAAAGATGCTTTGGGATGATAATTACTTTTATTTTGGTGCATATATGGAAGACCCTCATGTTTGGGCGAGCATTACAGCTCGTGATGCTGTTGTCTATAAGGACAATGATTTTGAGATATTTTTAGATCCGGATGGTGACACGCACAACTACTATGAATTAGAGGTCAATGCATTGGAGACAGAGTGGGACCTTATGCTTTTAAAACCCTATCATGATGGTGACAAGGTCGCTCTTGATTCTTGGGATATTCCAGGTCTGATCAGCAAGGTACATGTAGATGGGACCATCAATGATCCATCAGACAGAGATAGAGGGTGGAGTGTTGAGATCGCAATTCCGTGGAAAGCCTTGATCGGCAATTTTCGATCAAAGACCCCTCCAAAAGAAGGAGAACAGTGGAAGGTGAATTTCTCAAGGGTTCATTGGGATGTGGAGATCAAAGATGAAAAATATGTAAAAACCGATAATCCCGAATTCAATTGGGTATGGTCACCGCAGGGGCATATCTATATGCATTTTCCCCAGTATTGGGGATTGGTCCAATTCTCTGAAGAACCCCCCTGGGGTGATGAGATCAAGTTCAATAGGAGTGAGTTGGACCAGGTGAAATGGGCCCTGCGTTATATCTACACTAGACAACGTAACCATTACTTTAAAAACCAACGTTACACTGCATCATTGAAGGAGTTGAATCTTTTGGATCGCCCTGTTGAGGGGGTCCCTTGGCCTCCTAAGCTTATGGTGACGCCAACAGGGTGGGAAGCAGAGTTGATATTAAAGGGTAATTCTGTTTTCATTAGAAAAGATGGAAAGGTCTGGGTCAATTGAATTTACATTTAGTTGATTGGCTGATCGTTATCCTGGTAGTGTACGGAATGTTCTATTCTGTATCATTCTCATCGGGCTTGATGAAAAGTGTGACTGATTTTCTATCGGCTGGTAGGACAGCCGGACGTTATCTTATATCTGTCTCTAGTGGGATTGCTGGCCTTGGCGCCATATCTGTGGTGATGTTCCTTGAGATGGGGTATGTTGCAGGTTTTAGTCTTGCCTGGTGGGGCCTGAGTCAGGGAATCATCATTCTGATGTTGACCATGTCTGGTTGGGTGATCTATCGCTTTCGTTCCACTCGCTGCCTGACACTTGCCCAATTCTTTGAAAAACGTTATAGCCGTAAGTTTCGGATCTTCACCGGGATCGTTGCCTTCACAGCAGGAATCATCAATTTTGGAATATTTCCAGCGGTTGGGGCACAGTTTTTCATAAGTTACTGTGGACTACCTGATGCATTCATCGGAATTCCTGTATACCCTTTGGTGATGATCGTTCTTCTTAGCATCTCACTCTATTTCGTATATACAGGTGGACAGATCGCTGTTATAATCGCTGATTTTTTTCAAGGTATCTTTGCCACTCTTGTGTTGGTCATTGTGGCCCTTTACCTTTTCTTCAGTGTTGGCTGGGATCAGGTGACAGACTCTTTGGAACAGACCCCTATAAAAATGGCTAGGGAAGAGATAGAAAAGCTACAGTATGATGATGGCTTTATGGCACTGTCAGAAATGGAGCAGGAAGAAAGAAAAAGTGAGATAAATGAGAGGCATGAGAATTCCTCAAGGATCAATCCATTCAAGACCAGCCACGTTGAGGATTTTAATTTTTGGTATTTTCTGATCGGTATCATTGGCATTATGTATGGGAGCATGAGTTGGCAGGGCAGCCAAGCCTATAACAGTTCTGCCAAGAGTGCCCACGAGGCCAAGATGGGATCGGTCCTTGCTGGCTTTAGGGGTCTACCCCAGGGACTATTTTTTCTTTTGGTTCCCATTTTGATATATGTATTCATGAACCATGGTGACTACCAAAGCATTGCCTCGTCTGTGGAATTTTCCCTTCAAGATCTAGATACTGACACCCTTAGATCACAAATGCGCGGGCCATTGGTACTGTCAACGGTACTACCAATTGGGTTGCTAGGAGCATTTGCGGCATTGATGCTTGCAGCATTTGTAAGCACACATGACACATACTTACATTCTTGGGCAACTATCATTGTTCAAGATGTGATCATGCCTTTTAGAGATAAACCTTTTGAGAAGGATACACATCTGAAGGTATTGAGATATGCGATACTCGGTGTGGCCATATTTATTTTCCTTTTTAGTCTCTTATTCCAACAGAATCAAAAGATCGCACTTTTCTTTGCTATAACAGCTGCCATCTTTGCGGGCGGTTCTGGAGCCGTCATCATTGGGGGACTCTATTGGAAAAGAGGAACGACAACGGCCGCATGGACTGCCATGATCGTAGGTGCTCTCATTAGTGTCAGTGGGGTCTTGGTCAAACAGATCTCAGCAGATTGGCTGGCAGATACATCATCGTTTTATCAGTTAAAGAGCATGTTGGAATTCATAAGGAACATAAACGGCCAGGAATATTGGGCGATCAGCATGGGTGTCTCAGCCCTTTCATATGTTTTGGTGTCCATAGCGGAGGATGCAGAGCCATTTGATATGGACAAACTTTTGAATCGTGGAAAGTATTCCATCAGTGGCGAGAAGAAGATCGTCAACAAGAATACAGAGCTAGGATGGAAGATCTTCATGATGGGAGATGAGTTCACCAAAGGAGATAAACTCATCTATATCTTGAACTATGCTTGGACCGGCATATGGACACTTGTATTCATTATCGGTACCATATATAATCTTTCAAATGATGTAAGTGACACAACATGGATGGTGTTTTGGAAAAATTATATTTACATACATATTGTAATTTCCCTATCAACAATAGTCTGGTTCACGGTAGGTGGTTTTCGTGACCTGAAGATCATGATGGTGAAACTGAATACTGACCACAGAGACCATCATGATGATGGCTGGGTCTCAGAAGAATAGATCATGAATAAAAAAGAAACTGATTTGATCATCCAAAGGATTGAGAAGTGGTATGGCCGCTTGGCTGATCTTCTCATCTATGATCAGAGAAAGTTCAAGGCAAAATTCGGTTGGTCAAAAGAGCCAACAAGGTTTGATGACCGACTATCTTTGGACTATAAGCCCATAAATGAGGGAGACCCATGGGGTCAAAAATGGGAAAGCGCCTGGTTTCATTTACAGGGAGAGGTGCCTGAGGATTGGGAAGGGAAGGCCGTTGTTGCCGACTTAGATTTTTCAGGTGAAGGGCTTGTTCATGATGGTGATGGCAAGGTCCTTCAAGGAATCACCAATGCATCTATTTGGGATCCCAACTTTGTTCGAACGAGGGTTCCATTATTTGATAGCTCCAATGGTAGTGAACATGTGGAACTATGGGTAGAGGCTGCAGCGAACTCATTGTTTGGGGTCTTTACTGATACAGAGCCTGAAGAAGATAGTCCAAAACGGCATGGTTGGTTTGATGCAAAGGTAGAGTCGATGAGATTTGGCATCTTCGATGAAGATCTCTGGCACCTATACCTTGACGCTAGGATATTATTGGGATTTATCAAGCGTCTTGATGAAGGATCGGTCAGGAGATCAAGAGCGATCCTCGCTTTGAACAATTGTATCAATACATTCTGTGATGATAGGAGTAATGTAGATGAGGCCAGGCATTCTCTAAAAGAAGAATTGGAAAAACCAGCTTCAGCATCGGACCTAAGCGTTTCTGCCATTGGACATGCCCACATCGATACGGGTTGGCTCTGGCCGGTCAGGGAAACGATACGTAAATCAGCACGTACCTTTGCGACCCAATTGAGTATCATTGAAAAATATCCAGACTATATCTTTGGTGCATCCCAGCCACAACACTACCAGTTCATGAAAGATCAATACCCAGACCTATATGATAGGATAAAGGGCGCGGTCAAAACTGGAAATTGGGAGGTCCAGGGTGGAATGTGGGTAGAGGCAGACTGCAACCTGATCAGTGGTGAGTCGATGGTAAGACAATTACTGATCGGTAAGAATTTTTTCAAGGATGAGTTTGACATTGAGGTAGACAATCTATGGTTGCCAGATGTGTTCGGCTACTCAGCAGCATTGCCTCAGATACTAAAGAGGGCAGGGGTAAATTATTTTCTGACACAAAAACTCTCTTGGAGTCAGTTCAACGATTTTCCTCATCACACCTTTAACTGGCGCGGGATCGATGGTACAGAGATATTGACACATTTCCCGCCAGAGAACACATACAACAGTGAGCTGGACACGGAGTTTCTCTTGCCTGCTCAGAAGGGGTTCAAGGAAAAGGATAAACTGAATGAATTCATATCATTGTTTGGAGTGGGAGATGGTGGAGGTGGACCTAAGCCAGAGAATGTGGAACTGGGAAGGCGAATGTCCGACCTTGAGAACTCACCCAGAGTTCGATTTGATACGGCGAAGAATTTTTTTGATAGGCTGGACAAGCACAAAGATGATGTGGAGACTTGGGTAGGAGAACTCTATCTAGAACTTCATAGGGGAACTCTAACAACACACGGACTGGTCAAGAGACAGAATCGTAAGTTGGAATGGAAATTACGGTCGGTTGAGATGTTGTGGTCATGCCTCTCATATGAGGATTATCCAACTAAAGATCTGGACGGTCTTTGGAAGACAGTACTGATCAATCAATTCCATGATATCATACCAGGATCGAGTATTAATCTTGTCTATCAGACGACCCATGCTGAATATGAAAAGGTGCATCAGGAATGTGACCGATTGATGAATGAATCAGCTCGGATGTTATTCAAAGAAGATCCGGATTCATTTGTATTGGCAAACACCTTATCCTATATATGGAAAGGAGCGATCAAGATTCCAGAGTCCTTTGAGGGATATGAGTTGTTAGGTCCAAATGATGATACAGTTCCATTGCAGAAGACCGATGAGGGTGTGATGGCCTCCGTAGACCTAGATCCTTTGTCATTCACCACATTCAAGAAAGGTAATACCTTGACCCTTGATGGTCAAAGATCAGATACCCTGTTATTGGAGAATGACCTTATCAAGTACGAGTTTGATGGCAAGGGATCTTTAATATCCACTTATGATAAGGAACTTGAAAGGGAATTCATGTCGGGTCCTGGGAATGTGCTATCTCTCTATGAGGATCGACCGAATAATTGGGATGCTTGGGATGTGGATTTCTTTTATAGAGATGCACTGATAGAGACAGCTGAGGTGACAGAGTCTCTCTCTATTTCAGATGGTGATGTTGTGAAGCAGTTAAGATTTGTTTTTAAAATAGGCCATTCAACCATAGAGCAGATAGTTAGCCTAAATCCTCATTCGAAGAGACTGGATTTTTTAACTCAGGTTGATTGGAAGGAGAACCACAAGATGCTTCGTGTCCATTTCCCTGTCAATATCAGATCAGAGCAAGCTTCCTTTGACATACAATACGGACATGTGAGACGGAATACCCATAGAAACACAAGTTGGGACAAGGCCAAATTCGAGGTGGTCGGACACAAATATGCGGACCTGTCTGATCATGATAACGGAGTTGCTCTGCTAAATGATTGTAAGTATGGCTATATGGTTCATGATGATCTCTTGGACCTTAATCTACTTCGATCGCCAAGCAATCCCGATCCAGATGCAGACAAAGGATCCCATACATTCACGTATAGTCTATTACCTCATCATAATGACCTGATACATTCAAATGTCATCAGTGAATCCTCATGCCTGAATCAGGAGCCACTGCTCTTTGAAGGTATGAAAAGTGAGATCGATATTCCACTTAAATTGATCGGTGATGGACTAGAATTATCTGTGTTGAAGAAAGCAGAGAAAGAGGATGCCTGGATCCTAAGAGTTGTTGAGACCCATGGTAGGGTCTCTAGCGGTTCAGTACAGTTCAATGGAGAGGTCACAGAGTGTGATCTCATGGAGTGGAATGAACTTGGTGAATCACAGACCATTGAAGGTTCTTTAGAACTCACTTTGGATCCATTTGAGATCAGGACCTATAAGGTCACATATTAGTTCAACTGTGTCCCGTGTCACATATGAAACCCATATATATTGATGGTTACCTCAAGTATTGATATTTTCTTATTACAAGATATGCTTATCACATCTCATATACAAAATTAAATGGAGCCCCCTATGATTCGTTCATCTTCTATCTCATTATTTCTGGCCTTATCATTTTTGATAGCATCAGACTCTGATCTTCAAAAAGATCGTAAGCTTCATCAAAAGAGGCTGGGTGATGCCAAACTGGAGCTGAATTCATTAAGATCAGATCTTGAGGTCAAGGTACAAAAGATATTGAGTGGTATTTCTAAGAACGATCTTCTTGAAAGAAGATCATTGAATAACAATACGATTTTTGATTCATCGTCCATTGACCTCAGAATGAGATCAAATTCTCGAGGATCTGATCGAAGGGTACTTGTATCAAATAAGAAGACTAAGTTTGGATCAAATATCGATCCTATCATCATTGACAGATACCAAAGAGAAAGAAACCATGTGTCTGATCATGTGATGTCAATTCCAACTGGAAACAACATTATTTCAATGTTTCACTCCGGCCAGAACGAATCAAGTTTGAATCGAGATACTAGAGACTCCATTGTGCAGGCAACTGTAGTTGATCATTTAGGAAATCCTAATGATAATGCAACGGTCTACTTCTTCTCAACTGAACAAGATACTGTAATTAGCGTGGTAACCGATAGTTCAGGAACAGCATCAGCAGAATTAGAGGATGGGATCTGGAGCGCATATGCACATAATAATACTGACAACGGAACCTACATATGCCTGTGGGATGGAGGCATCTTCCATGTCACTCCAGAAGGCGTTGCTGAGGGGGATATTGAACTAGTACTGCAGCCGAGAGATCAATATGGATTTCTTATTGCGAGTGTACGTGAATACACTGAAGAAGATACCCTAGGCCCGGTGATCACCAGTGTTATGATCGAGGATAGTACGGGTAATGCCATTTATTATGGAATGGCAAATGTCTGGGGTGACATTGGTACTGCTCTTGATCCATACCAAGAGTATGATGTCATTGTTAACTATGATGGTGAGTTCCATGAGCAATCGATATACATTGATACGACTGACTCCTATTACAACCTTATGTTTGAATTTGGAGAGAGTGGAAACGATGATGATACAACGGTCGTAGGTGTAGAATTTCATTTTACATCCATCGATAGTATGTATGAGGCACATGGGGATGTGTTCTCATCCATGGGTGCTGGATGTGAAGGGTGTGAGGGAGATCTTTCTGAGATGACGCCAGACGAATATGTGACGATTCGCAATCAAGGTGAATTTGAGGCATGGGCAGCGAGCTATGAGTTCAATGATTATTATTTTCAATTCATTGATGAGAATTCTAATGATCAGCATGATATGGGTGAGATCTATGCGGTCTCCTGCGAGAATGGGAATGCCAGTGGTGACTGGGAAGGCGGTAACATGACCGTGGCATACAACGGAAATGTCTATTGGATGGATTTCGTTAATTTTTGGGATTTCGCATATGACCTTGACTGGGAGGGTGGAGATGATGGTGATAATGATACTGAGGGATTTGAATACTTAGGTGAATTTCAAGGGCATCATTACTATGGGTCCCTTGACTCTGTCTCCTGGCATGATGCACTCAATTTCACAGATACTCTCCAAACTGGCGAAGGCGTTGAGGCATACTTGGCAACCATAACATCTCAACAAGAAAACGATTTCATTCGATACTCAATCGACACTCTAAATAGAAGCGGAGTCTGGATCGGTCTAACGGATGAGCAAGAAGAGGGCAATTGGCAATGGGTCAATGGTGAGGAGGTATCCTATGCCAACTGGAATGATGGTGAGCCAAACAATTCAGGAGGGGATGAACACTATGGTGAACTTGTGACCTATAATGGACGCTGGAATGATCTGCCTAACGATTCTTTTAAGTCGTTCATAGTTGAGCTTGAGTTCAATGATGATGGAGATGATGAAGATTCTCTTCATTTTGTATGGAGTGCAGTAGGAAATGACTCCACTGGAGATGGCTCCTTTGAAAACCCCTTTGCGACGATAGGACACGCTATGAATGTGATGACCGATAATGACCTCATCATTGTGGGGCCAGGTGTCTATAATGAGAATATCACTACCTTTGGTATGTCGGGGATGCTTTTTGGGATCTCTGGATCAGACTCTACCATCATAGATGGTAATGGGCAGGGTACCATCCTGAACATCATGCAAGGCAATTGGCTTGTTGGTGGTTTTACCTTTACAAATGGTAGTGCGGATTCTGGAGGAGGAGCCATTCGTATCATTGACGGTACCATTATGATGGGGGACAATCTATTCATAAATAATATGGCCCAATCAAATGGAGGAGCATTACTAGGTATTAATTCTACTGTTATGATCGATAGTTGCAAGTTCATAGGCAATGATGCAAATAACAATGGTGGCGGTTTACATGTCGTCAATCTTGATTCAACACAAAATAGAATGGTCTCCATATCCAATACGCTATTTGCGGAGAATATGTCTAATAATGGAGTAGCAGGAGTGCATCTGGGAGCAGTTGATGGTGCGTCTATGGATGCTTTCTTGGACAAGACTGAATTTATTCAAAATTCGGGATATCATTATTCAGGTCTGAGAGCCCATGGCAATGTTTTCGCAAGTGTATACCAGAGTGCTTTCCTTGGAAATACAGCTCAGACATATGCAGCAGCAGGTGGTTTTTCCTCTGGAAGTAATGTCTATGTTGATCTCTCGCTTATTGCTGGTAATCACGCCAATATATCAGATGGAAACTTCAATTCAGGTGGTTTTTCAGTATGGGGTGAGTCCTACGCTAGTTTTAACCATTGTACATTTGTAGGAAATGAGGCAGCCTATGGAAGCGCCTTGACCATTGGTGGTGGGTCATATGCGGATGTGAATGCCTCTATTGTCTGGTCAAATCCTGGTGCGAATTCATTGGCCGCTGTTCATTGGGATGGAGCGGGTAGTACATTATTTGTCAATGAGAGTGACATACAGGGCGGAGAGAGTGGTGGTTTCGCTGATTCTCTATCTTTCATCGACCTCCAGAATACCATTGATGCACAGCCATTCTTTTGCAATCCAATAGATGGTGATTTTTCAATTGATGAGATGTCACCCGCTGTTACAAGTTGGGGAGAGCCAATGGGAGCAATGGGGTTTGGATGCACTGGAAATGTTCAGGCATCGGCAAGTATTCTCGACATTCAGGATGTGCCTGATGATCAAGGTGGCAGAGTTTATATCACATTTGAGAGGTCCACATTTGATACAGATGGACTTGGTCGAACAGAGATGTACACGGTCGAACGTTTGGATGGTGGCCAATGGGTCGGACTCAACTCAGTTGGAGCCTATGGCAGTAATACCTATGTCGTTGAGGCGACCACGCTCTCTGACTCGACCAGCGAGGATGATGCCTTGACAACCTATAGGGTCATAGCGAATATGGATGAGGGTAATTTTGAGAGTGATCCATCGTCTGGATATTCCTTAGATAATCTATCACCAGGCATGCTTGTCGGTCTGGGTGCCTTTGTATCAAATGGCATTGTAAGTCTTAGTTGGGAGATGTCTGATGCAAATGACCTGTCTCACTATAACATATACAGAGGCAATAACCCAGACATTAGCATTGATATAAGTTCATTGATCGGTGAGTCGGAGGATCCGGTCTTCTCTGATGATGTGACGGAGATAGGTGAGTACTACTATGTTGTCACGGCGGTTGATCTCCATGAGAATGAGGGACTGCCGTCTGAAGTGGCCAATGTATCGCTACTGGATCTCGAGGATGTACTTGGTCTTCCAGAAGATTATGTGCTTCACCAGAACTATCCAAACCCGTTCAATCCTACAACAACCCTGAGGTATGACCTTCCAGAGGAGGGAAATGTCTCCATTATGGTCTATGACATGATGGGAAGAGAGATACGCACACTCGTCAAAGATCAACTACCTGCGGGTTACCACTATCTTAAATGGGATGGCACAAACAATAAAGGTTCCCACGTCGCAGCAGGTGTGTATATCTATATCATGCAGACCATAGATCGTAGAGATCTAAAGAAGATGATCTTATTGAAATAGCATTAGTATAAAAAAGGGGCTGAGAGGCCCCTTTTTTTACTTATAGTAAACTAATCTATTTTTTTTAACTTCCGCGGTCATCTGATCACATAATAGACTATTACATTGAAACATATAAGACCAATTTTTATTATTACCTTGCTTCTGCCATTGTTGAATGGGCAGGATGATAGTACTAGGGCTGTGGAATGGGGTTATCTTGACTCATTGGCAGGTGTGTATTATTTTGATGAGGTCCCCTACACCGGACCTGTGGTCAAACAGCTGGACATAGGCCTGATGGCAGGGGAGTTCAAAGATGGGATAAAGCATGGGCTCTGGCAGACCTTGAATCAGATAGGTGATCCAATCATGATCGGTCATTTTGATAAAGGTAAAAAGCATGGCGCATTTGAACAGTGGTATGATGATGGTGCCTCTAGGCATCGGGAATTGATAGCAGCATTCGACCAAGATAAATACATTGGTAAATACAGAGAGTGGTATGAGAGTGGTAAAAGGTCGATCTGGGGTTTTTATATAAAGGGCAAGGAAGAGGGTAGATACATTGAGTGGTATCCAAATGGTAAGAAGGCCCTAAAAGCGAAGTTCATCAATGGTGACCCAGATGGGTGGTATAGAGAGTGGCATTCAAATGGTAAGAAGGCCCTAAAGATCAAATACAAAAATGGTAAAGAGAATGGTCCTTGGATCCAGTGGTATCCAAATGGCAAGAAGGAAATGAAAATGAACTATGTCAATGGTGTGCCAAGAGGTAGGGCCAAATTCTGGTTCCCTGATGGTTCACTCAGAGGAGAGGGCATAGTCAGGAATGAGGTTCCAGGAGGTGGCTGGATCCTTATGGATCCTGAGGGAAATAAAAAAGTTTATAAATAAAAAAGCCCCTTATTAAGGGGCTTTTTTATTTATCTATTATATTCTAATTCTATTTTATTTATAAAACTTTGCCCATTTTGACTCTGGAGCAATGGCAAGTAACTCCTTCTCATATTCCCTGGCCTTTGAGTTGTCCTCAAGTTTTTTATAGATCTGGATCACGTAGTGTGTGACCTCAGGTATCTTTTCGTGGTCTGGAGTTTTTTCCTTTAACGTGGTCAAGGTATTTAGCAGTTTCCCAAGAGCCTTGTTCAACTCAACCTTACTAGGGCCTTTCATAGACTGCCTATAATAGAGGTGATGCAGGGCCTCATCCTCAGCCTCAGCACCACGTACACCAGCCACTGCCGTTACTTTTTCGACCTCGTATCCAGCGTCTGCAACGCTCTCAATGTCATTCCAGACAGTATTATCCCACATTGCATCCAGGTCAAGCTCATCGTCATCCTGTGACCAGACAAAGGCCATAAGGAAAGGTATGAGAATTAATTTCTTTTTCATCATATGCCAAATTTAAGCAAAATTAATCGAATTTATCAAATTTTGGTGTGCTATCGCCCATACTCTCGATGAAGTCAAGTTGAGTGACAAGCTCGGGCTTTGCCTTTTTCACTTGCTCATAATATTCCATGGCCTCATCATATTTGTACATTCTATATAGAGCGACAGCCAGATTGACCTTATAGTCCATTTCCTTTTGATCGTTGTTTATTGCCTTCTTGAAGTAATCGATTGCCATGGAATAGTTCCCAAGTCGGGCAAAGGTGATTCCCACGGTATTATCACTCCTGGCTCTTTGTTTTCTGAAGTCAACCTTCTTGATGTCCTCTGGCTCTAGGTCCTGGGGTGCCTCTTTTAATTCAACAAGGCCTTTTGTTGATCCTTCAGCAAGCTCTGCCTCTAGGTCATCTGAGATCTTGAGTGTAGGTCCATCAGTCGGACCAGCGATACTAGCCTTCGCCGCGCCAAACACCTTGTCCAATTTTCCCGCGAACATAGGGTCGATCATGACAACCTCATCATATTTTTGTTTTGCCAGTCCCTTGTTCCCAAGCATGAATTGTGAGATCGCGATGTTCAACATGAAACCAGCATGCTCACCAGCCTGTTGGATCGCCTCTTCATAAAACTCAATGGCCTTGGTATACTCTTCCGTTTTGGTATAGCAGACACCCAGGGTATTGATCGCGTCAGGAAAGATAGGATTCATATTGATGGCTGTCTCGAGCATCTCGATAGCTTCCTTATACCTCTTGAACTCCATATATTTTACACCTGCATCATAATAATCCTCAGCAGCGATCAATTTACTACCAACAGAATTATAGACGATCTGCTCAAGCCACATACCATATTGTTTGATGTCTTCTTTCAAAAGGTCATTGATCCCGTCAATGGTCGGCATGGGCATGTCGGGGGTGATGTGTGAACCAGCGAGGTATTTTGCAGAGGCCTCTTTCACGGATATCTCATTCACATAATTCTCTGCTTTCATCTCATTATATTTCAGTGATCCCTGTTTCCATGCTGAGAAGAAGGGCTTGCCTACGAGCGTCGCCTCGATGGGTATCCAGACCTTATCATTCAAGACCACGACCTCATTCTCATCCAAAAAATATTTGGTGACATCATCAGGTTTTATACCACTGTCGAACATTAGAAAGATATGTCCCGCGCCTGGTTTGAAGACGTCCAAGAACATTGTCTCTATACCAAGATTGGCCAAGAGTGAACCATATAGGGCGGTGAGGTCATCACAGTCACCGATCTTATCTCTTAACATGTCACCCGGATATTTCACTGTATCGAAGGCAGATTTGTCATCGGCAATATCCAAGAATGGAGTCTCTAGATCGATGTTGTATACAAGTCCATGTGTCCCCAGTGCATCATAGAGGATGATCCCACGTCCTAGATTACTCCTTCCAAAATAGTCATTAAGGACCGGGGTAAAGTACTGAATGAAATTCCTGGAGAATTTGTCTACAACAGCATCGGCGGGAGTGACATAGCATGCGATCATATCAGGATTGCTCCAGGTGAGTTTTCCCTTGCCCAAGACGTAGGATGATTCCATCTTCTTCTGAGCTAATTTTTCTTCCCCTCCTTGTTTGTAGGTTACCTTCACCTCTGGCTGGACCAAGTTGTCAAAGGTTGCCTTTTTTGATGTTAGTACATCGCTGCTGAAGGAGACACCAATATCATATTCTTCATCTGATTTTGGAGGGAGAGTGACAGATTCAGAGTGAGGATTGTCCATCATGGTGGGAACGAACAGTGAGACATCAACTGGGAGATCCGCGTCAGAGATATTCTTCAATCCTACTTTCACAAATGGCTCTGACTCATAGTAACGATGTAGTGAGCGGAATATGGGATTATGGGCCACTGCTGTTTTTGTTATGCTCACAACCGCTGGACTTAGTTGTAGTGCTAACGTGATACGATGTGTTGGTTCCAGGTATGGGTGAGACTCGTATCCATACTCCATGACGATCGTTTTAAATTTTATTGATATACCTGCTGATGGCACCATCAACTTTTCTTCACCGCTCATGTCTTGCTGGACTCCAGCCCTGAAGCTGACCCGACTTGCCAAGATGTATTCAGCACCAAGGTGAAATCGGTCGCCAAGGTCACCTGCGATTGTTAGTCCATTGAAAGGCATGTAGCTGATCCCTAACTTGAATGCCTGTCCCAATATGGTCTCAGTGGTCTTGTCCTTGTAGGATACGGATGTCCCTCCTAGGTCATAGAGACCTAGTCCTAATTTTAGATTTTTCAAGGGTTGTATCAGAAATCCTGCATCATAGCCGATCCCAGAACTTTTTCCATATGATGCCTCATCCAAGAGCATGTCCCTCATGAGATATTTGAGCGTAAGGCCAAATGAGAAAAGTTTGTTTGGCTGTACCCCAACTGAAAAATTCAGTTTATTCTCACCATAAGACAGTTCATCATCGTCATAGCCAATGTTAGACCAGTCAAACCCAAGAGCCACACGATCAGAAAAGGGTTTTACGAAACCCACATAGGACTGAGTGATCCCCATATTGTATAGGTTAGCATATGTGGATGTGAACTCGGTCCTACGAAGCCCTGGAAGCCCAGCAGGATTCCATGTGATGGCATTTGCATCATCTGCAACAGCGATGAATGCCCCCCCCATGCTAAGTGGACGGGTCCCTATGAACAACTGGTCATATTGAGCAGTGGCAAGTGAGACAATGAAAAGAAAGGGAGTCAAATATCTCATCGGTTCAAGACCCCTACCGTAGTCCTTAGGATACCATCTTCCTTTTCCAAGGTCACGATGTACAGTCCACTTGGAACGATATCACCATTTGAATCCGTTCCATCCCAGTTCATTACCTGATGACCTGGTTGAGATGAAAAATCAGGCCTTATAATTTTTTTCAAGCGTCCCGATAGATTGAAGATCCTTGCGGTCACTTCCTCTGATCGGTCAAGTGAGTATATTATGTTTGTCTCTGTGAATTCAAATACAGAGCCTGAGCCACCGGGTGAGAAGATCCTTGGTTGGCAGATGATTGTTTCAATATCGATCGAGTCAGCCATGAGAGTCGTATCCATCGTTACAAATGCACCGTAAGTACCAAATGTATCTATCTGGACCTGCATGTATGAGTTCCCACTCACTGATATTTGTGAACCGCCCATCTTGAGAACAGGTAACAGACCAGTGATCGAGGTATCGACCATGCCTATGAATGGGGTCATTCCAGAATCGGGCATAGCGATCCATTCCCCATTCAGATCAGCGCATGCGATCTCATTTTCACAATTCAAGTTGAAATATTGATTAAGTGATTCTGTGATCAAGCAGGTACTATCTGGAAAGCCTATCCTGAGTATGCCTGGTTTATCGAGAGACTGTTCAAATGGCTTGATGTCATATAGATCAGAGATCAAATATGTTATCCCACGATCAACCTCGTAGATGTATGAACTTGAATCTGGAGGTACATTTTGGCTAGTGATCGATACTGAGATGTCTCCTGACACTGCGTTCTGAGGTAGAAGAATGCTCACATGTCCGTCCTCACTGATCGCAGTTCCACCGAATTGTGATATGATGCTCTCTGGTGTCTTGTATATGGAGGCTGGTGACATCTTATTCTGTCGGTCATCTTGGGCACCTTGCACATGTATTTGTATTGCCTTTCCACTATAATCAATGGAATCTGGAATGATCAATACTCCTGTCCATTCATCTCCATTGAAACTTTGTTTCTCAACGATCAAAGAATCATCATCCGTTCCTTCTTTACCTAGGTCTGGATAATAGGGGTGGGTTACAAGGATGGTTGGTTCTGTATTTAGATCAAGATAGAAATCCTCTTTGAATTTTACTGAAAGAATAACCTGGTCAGATGATACATAGTTGGCTCTGATCGTATCGATCGTAGGAGCGGTCACATCAATGTAAAAATATTCTGTACTTGACCAATTGGATGTGGAGTGGCTGTGGTCTACAGCACGGACACGCCAATTATAATTTCCTTCAGGAAGGTCCCTTAGATTCTTTTGAGGTCTATTGATCAGACCGATCTCACCAATGCCATAGTGGCCCGTGCTCACGGCATGGTCATTGTCCTCATACCCTACTTGCAGTTGATATCTTAGACCTGATTCTGGGGTAGACCCTCCACCTGCGTTTTGAGGGTCGGCTGGAGCCACCCATGTGAGATCTACTCTATCATTGTTGATATTTGAGTCATCAAGGAGATATGGAGCATTGGGTGCCTTGTTGGGATTCTCCAATGATTCAAGATTATCGTATACCTGAGCGACAACATCCTGGTTTGCCTTGAAACCAGACAGGAATAGATCCAGATCCCCATCTGAATCATAGTCACCCCATTGGGAGAAGCTAATTCCAACACTGTCAATGGAAAGCGTCTGGTCCAATGTGAAACCATTCTCATCTTGATAGTATACCATGGTTACGGGTACTGAACCCAGTGCACCATCGGTGCTGGACTGTCCAGCGACCAAGAGATCCAGGTCGCCATCTGAATCATAGTCACCCCACGCGGGTTTTCCATAGTAGACACCCTGTAGTATATGAGTGACGATGAATGTATTGATCCCATTTGCGACCACATAGGTTATAAGGTCTCCGCTACCATTCAATCCTGTCAATGCAAAATCGTCATAGCCATCACTGTTGTAGTCACCAAAGGCAATGGCACCAGCGGTAACCCCGAATATCTCAGACTCCCAGGTCATCGATGGGGTCAGTATATAATTTGAATTGTTCAGGTAGACCCTCATTCGAAGTGATTGCTCTTCATCTGCTCCAATCGATACAAGGTCTAGACGCCCATCACGATTAAGGTCAGTCCATTGAACTATCGCTGGGTTGATAGGGACCAGGTTGGTCTGGTTTGTATCAAGGCGTAAGATGCCATTATCATTGTAGAATACATCCAGATGCCTGACATAAGAATTGTCAAATCCACCTTGGACATAGTCTAGGTCTCCATCATTGTCATAGTCGCCCCAGTGGTGGCCATTGACTCCGCCATTGACCCAGTGATCCCCAATTCCATCATAATTGACATCCGTGTTGATCTCAGAACTCATATCAGCTACATATAGTCCATTCTCCCACTTATAGAAACTGGTCTTGAAACCTCCAAAGAAATTGCTGATCTGAAAACCTGTCATGGTCAGGTCAAGGTGACCGTCATTTGTGTAGTCAACCCATGAGAGGTGTCCTCCAAATACAGCTTGAATATCCTGAGTTAGATCTTGAGATAATAGACCACCAGAGTTCTCGAATAGGTTTGTTATGCTTGACCCGGAGAATGTGACACCGGTCAGTGCCAGGTCTGGGATTCCGTCTTCAGTATAGTCTGCCCAGCCAGCAGATGAGTAGTATACACCAGGCAAGGATTGTGTGGATGCAACAAGGCGGGCAATGAACAAGGTGTCTTGCTGTGACCATTCTGAGGTATTGCCAGAGCCGTCCACTGTCTGGACCGCCCAATAATATGTACCGTGCGGTATCTCATTGAACTCACGAATGAGCCTCTGCCCAACGTTAGAATTGTTAAACGCAACGGATGAGGACATGAGCTGATTCCCACCTGATGTGGTCCCAATGCGAATGTTGTAGGAGAGACTTGCGGGGTCATCAATATCGTCTGATCCAGATCCCCAAGAAAAGATAGCTCGCGTACTCACCACAAATGCAGTGAGTGCGCTTGGTGGTTCTGGGTCCTCATTCGTACCTACGTTATCATTGATGTACACATGGGAGAAGGAACTATCAACGCTTCCTATCTCTGTGGTCCCACTTACAACTAGGTCAGGTATGCCATCATTGTCAACATCAACAAACTTGGCAGAGCGAGCACCGTCCAATTGCTTCAGCTCTTCAAATGTTCCATCCCCATTGTTCAGATAGACCCGGCCAGATAAAGAATTTACCCGGCCAGAATAGTTGCTTACATTATCTGCGCCAGCGATGACAATATCTTGTAGACCATCCAAATTGAGATCGATGGCGTCTATGGTCCCATGTGCCACCGCAAAGTCAATCTGATCAGGGTAGAGCGAGAATGTGCCAAGAGGTTCATTCTCAAGTATATATGTCACAAGTTCACCTTCGATCTTGTCCCAACCGGACATGATGAGATCAAGGTCTCCATCTGAATCAAGGTCAGAGAAATGGAATGCTCCTGCCTTTAGCCCGCTTATCGCGTCAGCGGTGGTCACCTCTGTCAATCGTCCTATGGGATCATTTTGATAAAGTCGTGTGACCGAGGAGTTTGGGTTTGCCGTCTGACCACCAATGATCAGGTCAGGGTCTCCATCATTATCATAGTCGCCCCAGGCGCTGCTCCCAGTGAATAGGGCGGGGAAGATGGTAGTGGGGTCTTCATCTAGATAGGTCCCTGTATTAAGATAAAGTTCGTTGAGAATGTTATCGGCTGGTTGTTTGACCCCCATCAAAAATAGATCTGGCCTGCCGTCCATATTGACGTCGCCCCATCTACCATTGCTGTGAATGACAGACATGTTCTGGAGCCAGGACGATTCACTGAAATATCCGGAAGATGAGTTAAAGAGCAGCTTTGATTTGGCTGAACCATTCAGGTAAATGTCAATGCTACCGTCCAAATTCACATCTGATAGATCCAGATTCCCAAGTCCACCTAAAAATTCAGCGACCGTATCAGGATAGGTAATAAAATTTGTTGAAAAACCTGCACCAAGTGAACCCTGGGCATTCCCAATTATTACATCAATGAACAATCCAAAACGTGTGGAGTCATATCCAGACATGATGATATCACTGTAGCCATCGTTGTCCACATCAGCGATCTCAATGGAATTCGCAATAGACTGTGGTAGCGCATTTGATAGCGATGAGTCAATGACAAATGGGTCTTGTGCTGTCAGGATCGAAAGCATCAACCCAACGAGGAGGCTACGCAAGTATCTGTAATGCGTATTCATTCTGACTTAATTATTTATTTACTTACTTGTTAGTGTCCAGACACCATCCCAGTCATCACCTGGGGAGTTATCCAGATAGTGTTCACACCGTGGAATGTAGATCCTACTGGGATTGGTCTTTCTTCCTCCAAACATGTCCTCAAGAGCGTCTGATGCCTTGAAGGCCTCGATGGCCTTTGCCCATTCTTGATTCTTGTATAGGTCCAACGCCTCATGATATGCTGGCAAGATCTTTTTGTATTGCTCTGGCTCTTGACCTACCTCGCTTATCAATTCCCATACCTTGACCGGTTCATTTTTACCCATTACTCTCACATTGTCTAGGTCACGAACAACGACCTTGTCCTTGACAGGTTGGTAGGTGCTGTCTGCTATCTGGATATAGATGCCGTATTGTTTTGCTGATGATTCGAGCCTAGCGGCCGTGTTCACATTATCACCCATCATGGTATAGTTCATTCTAGCCTCAGAACCCATGTTTCCAGTGACCATCTGCCCTGAACTGATTCCTATGCGGTTTTGCATGTTATGAACGATCTCTGGCCAGCGATCTCCCTCTGCCTGCCAGCCTTGGCGCAGTAGTTCCAAGTTGTCTTGCATTTTTATAGCAGTCCTGCAGGCCCACATTTCATGGTCGTCTACCTCTATGGGCGCGCCATAAAAGGCCACGATCGCATCACCAATGTACTTGTCAAGGGTACCATTATTCTCAAGCAAGACGTCTGTCATATCGGTCAGGTACTGGTTCAACAGGGCAACTAATTCACTTGCGGTGAGTTTCTCAGAGAATGCTGAGAAACTTTGAATGTCAGTGAAGAATGCCGTGTGATATCCTTCCTCACCTCCCAATGATGGCTCCTCACCACTGTCATACATCTGATCGATGAGCTCTGGAGATACATAGGTCCCAAAGGATTCTTTGAGGAAGTTCTTGTTCTTTTCCTCTTGGATGTAGTTATAGACCGTTATGCCTAGATAGCCGATCGCAAGAGTGGAGAGTGGCCCCACCATGTCCAGCCACACCTGTTGTGTAGTGAACAGCCAGAAGGATAGCCAAGCATATCCGCCTACGATCACGGCCGTTGCAAGCCCACCCATCGCAGCGCTCAGAGCAGGGACACCAAATGCCAATAGAATACCTATGGCACCAATGACCAGGGCCACCTGTGTCTTTGGCACCTCATGGATGATCTTATTGTCAAGGATCGTGTTGAGGGCATTTGCGTGCAGCCCGACCATGGGGTAGCGAGGGTCAAATGGCATTGGATTCAGGTCGGATGTTCCAGTCGCTGTAAGTCCATAATAAAGCTTTTTTCCCACGAACTCAAATGGGACTACATTCTGAACAGTGTTCTTTTCTTCGCTACCAATGAAGAGTCTCTTTTTCTTTGCATTGGGGAAGAAGGTTAGTGGGCGCTGTTCATCGATAATATCGTTCTTGGCCAGATTTGAGATGATCTGGAAATTCCTTTCTGTCAGCCTGGCAATATCCTTTGCCTTTGTGAGTGCCTTACGGGTCTTGTCATCACTGCTCTTTAGTGCAGCGTCGAGATCGGCAATATGCTCTTTATAAGAAGTGAACTGGTAATCATCAAGGCCAATTTGATAGTAGTTCAATTTTCCGCTGGTGATCAATTCATCAAGTGAGGGATCCTCACTTCTGTTGGAGTCCAAAAAGGCGTCTGCGATGGTGTTGTTGTCCTTGACCTCGTTGAAGATATGGGGCGGAAGCCTCTTGAATTCTGCGGCAGTTCCACCTGGATTTTCACGGATCCATTTTTCAGTTGCACCCATCATCATGACCTGCTTTACAGCTCCCAGTATATCCTTTTTAGGTGCGTCAATGAATCCAAGTGCTGGCTTATAGGCTGCCTTTGCGTTCCCGTCAAAGGAAAGGTTCACAAGTTTCTTGAATTCAGCCAATATATAGTTCGAGTATTCACTCTCTTGGAATTCCTTTAAAACATTATAAGGGTAGTGGACCAGATCAAACTCCCCTGTCTCCTTGTCCTGCCAGTTTCCTGCCCAATTCACCTGCATCTGTCCCTTGTCATTGATGGGTATGGAAATCTCCGTCCTTCCATGCTCATCAGGCTCTGGGAGGTCAAAGCTCAGGTGCTGACCAGGAAGGATCTCAACATCATCAAATGGGACACCATAGTGTTTGAGGGCAATGGCGAGTGATGCCGAAGGGAATATCCTATTCTCATATATTCCGACCAAGGGATATTTGCGTTGAAGGCCGTCTGGGTCAGGATCAGACTGGAAGAAGTATACGCCTGCTGAACTTTTGATCAGTGTGTCAACAACGGTCTCAATATCATAAAAATCAAATAGATCAGAGTACTGATCTCTATCAACAGTACGGAATAGATTCCTCTCCTCGAGGAGTTTCAGTCTTCTTTCCATGACCTCAGAGCGTTCTTTGACAGGTTCCTTTTTCTTTGGCTGTGGTTTGAAGCTCTGTGCGAATATGATGTTACCTGCTCTTTGAGATGCCTTGGCCAGGTCATTGTCAGGATCAGGGAAGAGATTCTTTACACTCTCCATTGACAGGACAGAGTCTGAGACACTATTGATAACCTTGTACTCAAGCTTGCGTTCGCTGTCCTCAATGAAATAGACATCGAATATGAATGCATCCATTCTATGTTCTGCCGCGAGATCGACCATTGGAATATGTTTTTCACGACTCCAGGGGTCCCACTTGCCCTCGGTCTGAAGGGCCCTGACATCTATGTCTGCAGTTGCTATGTCCGTTCGTGTCTCCATCAGGCCTCTGCTTTTGAAGCGCATGTCCAAGAGATTATGTTCGAAATTATCGTATAGGTCAAGAAAGGAGAGCAAGGCAATGAGGGCCGCAACTCCAAATGCTATGATGATATAAGGTAAATTTTTCTGCATGGTCTATTTATCCGACTATGTTAGGGGTGATGAATATCAACAACTCTCTTTGTTCTTTGTCGATCGATGTGGATTGAAATATCTTCCCTATGAATGGGAGATCACTCAAGACAGGGACAAACTTTCTGTTCTCTATGGCATTCTCAGCAATGAGTCCTCCAATGATCACAGTGTCTCCCACATTGACCGTGACCTGGGTCCTGACGGTCCTTCTTGTCGATCGAGGTTTATCGGTCATTACCTCTGCAGAAGATAGGAGAGCCTCGACCGATGCATTCACAAGAAGCGTGATCCGATTCTCATCATTTATCCTTGGTGTGACCTGGAGCTCTATCCCGACATCCTTTTCAGTGACCTGCCTCGAGGTTGAGCTTATGTTATTGTAGCCGCCGGTGTTCGCACTTGTATTTGTAGAGGATGTGTTATTATTCGAGGAATTATTCCTGCTCATATTGCTCACACTTCCCTCAATGTAGATGGTGGTCGTTATCTGTGTCTCAGCCTCATGATTGTCGAGTGTTGTGAGCTGTGGACTTGCCAAGATCTTTGACTCACCCCGTGCCTGCATGAGCTTCCAGGCCTGGCCAAATTGAAATGGGTTCAACGTGGCAATGGTCATATTATTTAACTTGAAGGGAAGGAGAGATCCTGTTGTATCTTCCGTGCCTCCTAGAAAGATCGGGGTGTTCATTGACCAGTCTATTCCACTTCCCTTGGCAGAGTCGACCCCAGACTCAATGAATCTGACAGATATGTTGATGTTTGGTATAGGCTTGTCCAACTCCTCCACCATGCGAAGGATATTCGGGATCCTCTCCTGCACGTCTGAGATGATCACGACATTTGAAACTCCAGCCGCACCAGCGGTGACAACAGGAGTAAATGATTGAACTCTGCCCTGGCCAGATAGGACAGCACCCAGGGGGCCTTGGAGATCATCAGAGTTTATGTACTTTAGTTTTAACACTATGGTCTCGAGCTCTCTTACGATCTCACTGTCTGCGCCTTTGACTATGATGATGTTCTCTTGAGTAAAATAGCCGTATCCATTGGGCTTCAGGATGACATCCAATGCAGCTTTTACTGACACATTCTCAAGGTTTGCCGTTATCGTGTCTCTGACCGATGGACTCACAACAATATTTAGGCCTGTCAATTCCCCTATCAGCATGAGAACATTCTTTATGTCTGAGTCCTGCATGTTGATGGACATTTTCTGACTTAGGTCATATTGAGCACCGTTCTTGTCGAGGAGGGAGGAGTTAGAGAATTGCTGACCATGAATAATTGATAGCAATAGCAGGAGTTGGAGAAAAGTTTTTATTCTATGTTCCAACGTCTTTTATTATCCTTGTCTTACCAACTTTAAAGGTTATCTGTTCGTTCTCGATCTTTTCAATGAGCGCGTCATTGATAATGTCGCCCTCCTTGAATGTTTGTCCATTGATCGTTACGAAGGCCTTCTCGCCCATTCGAACGGCGGTCTCTATGATGAGACCGTCAAGTGTGGTGAGGCCTGACTGCTCTTCCATTTCTGCCTCTTCATCTATGGTCGTGACCACGGTCTTACTCTTGGCCATTTTTTTTGGCTCGTAGACCTCAACGAAAGGGTTTCTGGCCCAACCCTCTAGGTCTTTTACCTCATTTGATATGGGCAAGAAACCGGATTGAGCAGTGAAATTATTAGGAGTAGTTTGTATTCCGTATTCTTTCTGAAACTTTTCTTTTCTAAGTCTCGCCATCCTTTCAAGATTTTCTGCTCTACTGGCGCTTACGCCAGCCGTTCTTGCACGTTTCTTTACCTTTGCCTTTCCAACGACAGGTTTCTCATCGCTGTTTCTATCAACATAATCATATATCGCCCAGGACAGGGAGAGGGCGAGTCCTATGGATAGCATTCTAAGTCTAGGTGTCATAATGTCTTGTGGTCTAAACTACCTCAAAAATAACAGTATCTAAAATCTTTTTATCACTGTCTGTGATCTCGACCTTCCACGTGCCTTTATCCTCATTTTTTATTTCTCGATCAGAAAAGGCGGGAATCTCATTCCCCTCTCTAACCCTTATTCTTACCTTCGCCTTTAGATTTCCATTCATATACCAAATGTGGTAGATGTCATTATGTTTTCCTGAGTTATTGTCCAGTAATGAGTGGCAGTAGACTCGACCCACATCAGTTGGAAATCGTTTTCCTGGATAAAGAGGCTGATTGTTCTTGACCTTCTTGCATGCCAACGAGCGGAGTACCACCATTCTCTCAAGAGCAACACCGGTATTTTTTATACCCTTCTTCGGTTCTACTTTCTTTGGTTTGATGATAGGCTCATTGACCACTTGCGGTTTTTCCTTCATCTGTTCTTTATTTTTTCGCCCTGTATCAGGTTGCTCTTTTTCAGCAACCTTTGTTTCTTCTATCGGCTCAGTTGCAGGCTCTAGCCACATCTCAGGGACACCGTCAAGGCTGTCTATCTTCTTGATGTTATTATCAACCACTTGCGCTGGCTCGACCTTTTTGATCGTTTGGGCATTCTTCTTTTTCATGATCGGGGCATTCGCGGCCTTTGCCAGAGGTTTATTGCTATTGGTTTTGAAATAGGCATAGGATATCAGTTTTATCGTTTGAGCCGCAGCCTTTTGTCTTTGAAGGATCTCTATGTTCGATGCCGTAAGCCTGTATCGTCCGGTCTTCATTGACTCGAGTAACTGGCCAAAATTGATGAAAGATCCCTTGAGCGTGATATCTATCGGGATCTTTTCGATCGTTACCTCCTCACCGGTCTCTGGTAACAATATTGTTTTCTTATCAATTGCAGCCTGCGAAGGTGAAAAGCTTTGGATCTTTAGACCATGGTTCACGATCTTTGAATATAAAAAGTCAGTCACATTATCAAAGAGACGTTTGTCTGGTATCTTATCGATGACCACCTCAAACTGACTATTTATTTCATCCCACTCGGCCTGTAGGTCGGTGATCTGGGACTCCATCCTTCTAAATTTATTTACATCATTGGATAAGACCATCTTAGCATTAGAAGATCTCTTGTGTTCTTTTGAGAGACCCTTTTGAATAAAAAAATACCACACCAAGAAAAGAGTGGCAAACCCGCCAAAGACAGCAACGAATAGATATCTTTGATTTTTGAGTAATTGATCCATCAGATCACGCATTTCAATTCAAATTGGAGGTTGTCATTTCCTAGGCCTATCTTGGAAGCCTGGCTCATGATCTCTATGTTTTGAAAGAGGCCCGACTCCTCCAGTGTGCTGACAAAGTTGTTGAAATGGTCATCCAATAGGATCGAGTTGGAGTGGACATTTCCCGCAAGGCGGACGACTCTAAGGTCCTCGTCTTCCTTCCTAACTACCTTGACAAGATCCCTGCCTATCTTCTTATATGCCTGAATCTCCCAACCCTCTTGAAAATTCAACTCATTTATGATGACCTCTTTTGGAGTATAGTAACTCAGGAACTTATTAATCGCTAGGATGCGATCAAAATAGTCAATGTCATAGCTCAACAGACCCATCTGCTCTTCAACACTGCTCTTATTCTGTTTCAGGGATACGTGCCTTTCCTCAACATAGGTCAATTGATCATTCTCTTCCTGCATGGGCTCAAGCTCAGATCGGATGGAATTGATGCTGAGTTTTGTTGTGAGGGACATGCCAATGAAAAGAACCAATGCCGCAGCCGTAGCGACCATACCCAATCGATTGACCCATCGCAGAATTTCGTCTTGCTTTAGCTCTTTTGGTAGGATGCTCACTGAATTATCCAGATGTAATGCTGATCCTATGGCTGCTGTGAATGATGTCGGATGGGGGCTGGTGGTGTCTATGTCAAGGTCATGGGGAATTGCGAGGTTTCTCAAAGGATTGAGGAATTTGGTGTCAAGGCCCATGCTGCCTTCAATATACTTGTCCAGATGGAGAATGTCTCCCGCTGAGCCACTCAGAAGAACCTCAGTGTCTTTTGATATCTTGAATTCTTTCCTGATACCATTCACGGTCCTGTCAAGCTCCTGCCTCCAACTATCAAAGACCGGTCTGAAGATGTCATCATGCTCACCAGGTTCAGCCTTGTGACCCATTGACCGTAAAAAGGCCTCTGGGACCTGGAATTTCTTTCTGTCTGACCAATCCTCCATGAGTATGCCATTGTCCCTGATCGCATCTGTCAGACCCTGTAGGCCGATGAACAAGGGTTTGATCGTCTTTAACTCTGATCTTGAACATCCAAGGATAAGACTGTTCTTCTCTCCTATGTTGATAATGATCGTATCTTTCTTTTTGTTTTCTGGGTAGCTCCAAATGAATGCATTGTATACAGCCTGCGCCAGAGGATACCAGACCCTCAGACCGTAATCAAGGCCCTTAAAGCTTTCACTGATACTGGCTAGTGAAGAAGACTCTGCTATTCCAACTCGATATGCATTGTCCTTTCCATTTACAAATGATATAACGGAATCCTCCAATGGGAATGGCAGATCTTTCTTGATCGACCATTCAATGATCTGTTTCTTATCTTTTTGATTCTCTTTTGGGACATCGACCAACTGGAGCATCATCCTATCGTGGTCTACAGTGAGTGCAATGGTGTCTCTGTTTTTAATAGTTTGCGATGCTGAACCATATCGATCACCATAGTCAGACACTCTCTCATCGAGGCTCGCCATTGCCTCACGGCATGAGTCCATAAAATCATCCGGGGCCTCAGTTGCGACCAAGGATCTGTCCTTTGATGAATATTGGTCAAGGGCCAGGAGGGTCTTCACCTCCTTGTCCTCGTGTATGACCGAGGTTGACATCCTGCCGCTGTCCACGTGCATTCCCGTGTAGGTTCGATCGATGGGTACCTTGCTCAGTAAGGAGGCTTTCATATGGGATGGATATTTACCCTGTGTAGGGAGGAAGTCGTCCTCAGGCTCATTGGCGGTTATATTTTCCTCATCTTTTATTGTGGTCTCAACAGTTGGAGTGATGGGTCTGGCCTCTTGAGTCGTTGATTCCCCAACGGATTCGGCGCCACTCTTCTCAGGTTTTTCATCCTGAGTGGGAGCATCCTCAACGACAGGGAGCTCATCGCCTCCTATCCAATCATCATCGTCTATTTCAGGCTCGGGATCGCTCTTGTCATTTTCCGTATCATCCTTTCTGAGAACATCCAAGAGTTTGTTGACAGCGATCTCATTATAATTCTTCTTCTTTTGTTGCAAGAGTCCGCCTGTATCGATCTTGCCTGAGATGACCCTCTGTACCATCTCATCATTTATCTGGTCCTTCTCTTCGCTTATCATGGTCAATAGCAGTTGGTGGCAGAGTTGAGTGACCTTTCTTGGATAGCCTTGGGTGTTCTTATGGATCTTGACCAGTGCCCTCTCATCAAACCAGCTTCCGATACGACCACCTGTTACTTCTATGCGATGGTCGATCATTCCTCTCATGTCCTCGATCGAGATCGGGCCTATCTCAAAGTCAAAGGAAATCCGGTCCTCAAAATTAGGGTACTTATGGATCATGGTGCCCATCTCGGGCTGGCCAAAGATTATTAGTTGGAGTAGCTTGAACTCATCCGTCTCAAAATTCAATAGGGTCCTAAAAACATCCAACATCTCTCCAGGAAGATTCTGTCCCTCATCAATGATCAGGACCAGGGTCTTGCCCTGTTCAACCCCGATCTTTAGAAGATGATTCTCAATGATGTTACGGCAGTCTTGCACTGACTCTGCGCTATCATTGAGGCCAAACAATCCAATGATATGTTTTAATAGATTGATCTCAGATTCAAATTTGGGGTCGAGTATGAGGTAGAAATCAAAGTCGTCAGACTCATCCTTGAAGTTCTGGATCAGCTTTCGACTGATGGTCGTCTTTCCTACGCCGATGCCACCGCGTATCACTGAAAGACCACGACGCATTCGAATGGCCAACTCAAGTCCCTCCAAACATTGACGGTGCGCTACTGCAGGGTAGAATAGGTCAACATTCGGCGATGTTGAAAAGGGATCTGAGGTCAATCCGATTGAATCAAATAGATTCAATGAAAATTCTCCGGTTGTTTATATTGAAAATGTTAAGTAGGTCCAGACCATGAATCCCGACGCTAACAGGAGAAAAATGCCGATCAAGACTCGATGCTTGAAGAAGAATGCATCGGTCATATAAAGCTTATTGGCCTGTCGTTCTGCCTGTAGGATCGTATTTGGTGATACCAGAAGTAGGGTGCCAAACGCAGCAGCGGTGATGGCTATGACCAAGAAGACGACATCTTGCAGTTGGTCAGTAGCGTAGGTATATCCTAAGAATGCTGATGCGCATAGCATGGCTATTCCAATAGGGATCCTATTGTTTAATAGCGCAGTGTCAGTCATGAAAAGGCGATTGGCCTGTCGTTCTGCCTTTAACACCAATGAAGGAGCAAAGATCATTAGTATGCCAAATACTGCAGACACTAAACCTATGCATAATATAATAACCATGGGATCTACCATGCCAAGACCTCTGAATTTATCGTTAATTGGATCGTATCTTATCTCTAACCATTAAAAAGGGGGGTTACCCCTTTTGCCAGGTCAATTAATTTAAGGAAAATTATAGACAAAGATAACCTTCTAACCAAGTATTGTTATTTTTTCCAATTTTTATTGTTTGAGAGGACCTTGTCCAATGTCTCAACTAAGAGCAGGGCATTGGAGCGGTCAAATACCATGGGAGGTTTTATCTTGATCACATTATGGTCTGGCCCATCTGAACCTAGTAGTATCCCTCTGTGCATCATCTCATCTACTATTTGCTTGGCTGCTTGTGGATGAGGCTCTAGAGCGTCCATGTCCTTGATCATCTCGATTCCAACAAATAGGCCAATTCCCCTGACATCGCCTATTATATCATGATCGGAGCCTAGTTCCATGAGAAGAGATCTCAATTCATTGCCAACTTCAAGGGCATTCTGCTGGAGCCCTTCCTCCTCGATCACATTCAGTACCGCATGCCCGACCGCACAGGATACAGGGTTGCCTCCAAATGAGTTAAAGTATTCCATGCCATTATTGAATTCATCTGATATCTCATCATTGGTCACCACAACTGAAAGTGGGTGTCCATTTCCTATTGATTTTCCCAGGGTCACTATGTCTGGGGTCACCTCTTGGGTCTCAAAGCCCCAGAAGTGTTCGCCCATTCGTCCGAAGCCGATCTGTATCTCATCTGCAATGCATAGCCCGTTGGTCTTTCTTATCACATCGAAGGACTCTGACAAGAATCCCTTCGGGGGGACCAGTTGTCCGCCACAGCCCATGACAGACTCGACCATGAACGCAGAGACCCTCTTGTCCTCCGATCGCAATCTCTCGATAATATTCTTTACCTCACCGGCATACATTGGTCCTGAATTAGGCCCCCGGTAAAGGCCACGAAAAGGGTCGGGCATTGGTACCACGTGGACATACTCAGGAGGGCCTTGCCCCCCTGGCCCATCATGCTTGTAGGGACTGACCTCTATGAGAGATGTCAGATGCCCGTGGTATGCTCCGCCTAGGACAATGGTCTCCTTGCTATTTGAATGGTGTCGTGCAATCCGGAGTGCCAGATCATTGGACTCGCTCCCTGAATTTGTGAAAAAGCATCTATTGAGACCTGCCGGTAGCTTGTCTGTCAAAGCACGAGCATAGTCTGTGATCGTCTCATCAAGGTATCGAGTGTTCGTGTTTAGTCTATTGAGTTGTTCATTGGCCGCCTCGATCACCTTTGGATGGCAGTGTCCAACATGTTGTATGTTGTTCACCGCATCAAGATACTCGTGACCTTTGCTGTCGTAGAGGTATTGTCCTTTTCCACTCACAATGTGCAGAGGCCTATCATATGACAGACTAAAGGATGGACTTAGATATTTATCCCGAAGTTCTTGTAGTGATCGATTATCTGGCATGCTCTGTAAGTTTATTTGCCCACTCGTTAAGGTCCTGGCACTGCATTTTTTTCAAGAGCCCCCATGCAGGGGCCTCCGAAATGACCAGATACTCATTCTCTGGGAACAATCTTTTCCTCCACGAGGCCATCAGGACCGTCACACACAGCCTCAGGCACATCAGATGGACCACGGACATGAGCTCAGCATCATTTAGCCGGTATGTCGATCTGTAGCCAGACAGCATGGCCGCCATATGGGGCAACGCATCTTCCTTATTTAGATTTATATAGGCCATGCAGACTGCTGGATCCATTACCGTATACGAATAGACCATATCACCAAAATCTATTATTCCAATTGTCTCTCCCCTATCATTTACAAGGATATTGTGGTCGTTGCCATCATTATGTATGATCGACATCCTGAGTCTGTGGGCCAAGGGGCCTATATCCTTTTCGAATACATTCATAAAGTGTTCGATCATCCTTCGATCATTGCTGGATTCAATGTATCTTAGCTTGTCTTCCATAAGATCTAGCTGGCGTGCATCCCAATGAAATTTCCGATGAGCACCAGGATGTTCAAACCCATGAAGGGAGCTTGTCAGTCTTCCAAGAAAGATCCCCATTCCTTCATATCCATCTTTTGACAATTCACTATCGCTTAGAAAAGACCCTTCTATGTATCTCATCATACGGATCATGAAGGACCGTCCGTTCTTTTCCTCTATTATGATTGGGCCCATTCGCTTTGGAACTTGGATGGAAGGGTCGATCTTTGATATATGATCCACTGCCTTGTCCTGTAGATCTAGGGTGGATTCATCCTCCATCGGATTGGATACCTTCACGATATACCTGCCACCAGCGTGCTCCATCAGAAAGTTCTGATCCCTGTCACTAAAGAGTTCTGTCATGTTTCCATCAAGGTCGCGCTCCCTCTTTAGGATCTCGGAGATCTCCTCAGTGATGAATGATGGCGGCTTGGCGTTGAACACGGATTGCATATGGGTGAAAATAAAAGAACCTGTTCAAATAAAAAATTCCATTTTTCTGTAACATAATGAATCAACTTTTTCTTATTCTACTGAAAAAATGTAAAATAATGTGACACTTATCATTTTTTTTATTAAGTTTGAACGAATTCGAGGTAAATGGTCACCCAAGATAATTTGGGGACCATAAATAGGATGCATGCCAAACAATAGTAAAAAATCTGTGTTGATCATTGATAGTGACAACGCCATAGTCAATAATCTGACCAAACGCTTTAAAAAGCAAGACATGGTCGTGATCACTGCAAGAGATGGTTACGAAGGCTATGTTCGTGCATGTAAAGAGACCCCAGACCTTATCATCTTAGAGGATCTGCTGTCGAGTATGAGCGGATTCAGGGTATCACGTCTATTAAAATTTGATGAACGTTTTAAAGAGATTAGAATTATAATGATAACGAGCAATGATCTTGGAACAGTGAATGAGATGTATGAGGCCTGTGGCGCCGATGAGATCTTGAGAAAACCCTTTCGCTTCAAGGAATTGATGGAAGCGATCTCCATTGAAAGGGCAGCTCAATGAATATGTTGCCAGACACCTTGATCATTCCGCTGCTTGCAATTGTCGGAGCTGCCTTTGGCAGTTTCCTCAATGTCGTGATCTATAGGGTGCCGATGAAGATGAGCATCATTCGACCGTCGTCCCACTGTTTCTCTTGCAAGGTCCCGATCAGGATGAGAGACAATATTCCTATTTTGGGGTACTTCCTACTGGATGGAAAATGTCGTCATTGCAAGGAGCCATTTCCAAGTCGCTATGCCTTTGTTGAGCTGATCACCTCTTTGCTGACCCTTTGTGTCTATTTGATATTTGGGATGAACCAGACATTCATCGTCTACCTTGCACTGACCTATCTGTTGATCGCGATCACATTTGTGGACATTGACCATTTCATCATACCCAATGGCTTTGTGTCGATCGGACTTGCGATGCTGGTCATAGGCATTTACATGGAGTGGATCCCCATTGAATGGGAGGAGGCTATGTCAGGCTCATTCGTATTTGCGGGATTTCTGTTCACGATAGGTCTGATAGGACAATTCATCCTCAAGAAGGAGAGCATTGGATTCGGTGATGTAAAGTTAGGCCTTGTCCTTGGTGGTTACCTTGGAACTGAATATTCAATATTGGCCCTGTATCTTAGTTTTGCAATAAGCGCTATTATCATCTTTTTGATGATGGGAGGGAATCTGCTTCAAAAGGATTCCAAGATCCCATTCGGGCCCTACCTTGCAGCGGGAACGCTGATCGCCTTGTTCACCACAACACCCCATGGTGATAATTATATACTGAACTGGTATTATAGCACAATGTTCTGACATGGCCGTTTCAGGAAAACAACCCATAGGGACCATGCTTGTACAGGCAGGCAAGATCGATGAGGACCAACTCCAAAAGGGGCTGGTGGCTCAGAAGGAGAAGGATGGCTACATTGGTGAGACCTTTGTTGAGATGGGCTTTCTTGACAATAAGGATCTGAATCGTTACATCAGCTATCAGTTAAAGATCCCATTTCTCCAGCTCGGACATTATCAGATCGATGACACACTGATGGAACTCTTTTCTGAGCGTATGGTCCGGAAGCAGAAGATACTCCCACTCTTTCGATTGAACAATACACTCAACATCGCCATATCAGATCCCCTTGACCCTGACCCGATAAACGCCGCCCGTGATGCGACCGGGCTCAAGATCGAGCCTGTGATCGCCATGGAGAATGAGATAGAGAACGCGATCGATCTGCACTATGGAATATCAGGCTATGTGGATATTGACACAGCGAGTGATGGTAGCACCGACATATCCGACCTTTTCGATGAGACACACATCGTTGAGCTAGTGGACAGTATCATCTCCCAGAGTCAAAAATATGGATGCTCTGACATCCACATAGAGCCCAGAGAGACTGACATAAGGGTGCGATTCAGGATCGATGGCCGCCTGCAAGATTTTCAGTCCCTACCAAGTGACATTCACACGGCACTTGTATCAAGGCTGAAGATAATGTCCAACATGGACATCGCAGAGACCAGAAGGCCTCAAGATGGTCGAATATTATTCAAATCAAGCAAGGGTCGCCTAGACCTCAGGATCTCGACATATCCCACTCTCTATGGAGAGAAGACCGTGCTCCGACTGTTGAACATCTCAGAGGCTCTTCATTCATTCAGGGCACTTGGCTTTGAGGAGGACTGTGAGGAAAGGTTCAATAGCATGCTAATAGGTGGCGAGGGGATCATACTTGTCTCAGGACCCACGGGTAGTGGAAAGACGACCACGCTGTACTCCACACTGAACAAGCTAGAGTCCCCGGATGTGAATATTGTGACAGTGGAGGATCCGATCGAATATGACCTGGACAACATCAACCAGGCACAGATCAATACAAAGTCAGGTGTCACATTTTCCTCCGCATTGCGATCCATTCTGAGGCAAGACCCAGACATCATCATGGTGGGAGAGGTCCGTGATGAGGAGACGGTCGAGCTAGGCATTCGTGCGGCGCTTACCGGGCACCTTGTGTTTAGTACGGTTCACACGAACGACGCCGCATCGGGCTTTACCCGTCTGTTGAACTGGAACGTGGAGCCTTTCTTGATCGCATCAACCGTGAAGGGAATTCTCGCGCAGAGGCTCGTCAGACGGGTCTGCAAGGAATGCAGAGAGTCCTATGATGCCAGCGAGGAAGAATTAAGGATGATAGGTCTTGACGCAAAAGAAACCTTTAAGGCATACAAAGGGAAAGGATGCCTGTCATGCAGGAACACAGGGTTCAAGGGTCGAATTGGGATCTATGAGCTCTTGCTTGTGGATGCGGAGATATCTGAATTGGTCTTAGAACAGGCACCAGGTTATAAGATCCGTGAACAGGCACGAAAGAGCGGCATGAGAACACTCCTTGAGGATGGGGTCCTCAAGATAAATAGAGGGGACACCACCATATCCGAGGTGTATGAGACCCTGGGAACCACGAAGATAATCATATGATCAGTGTGCTATATGTAGGGGGGAAGCAAGTGAGCATTCCCGAACTCTCTGGCATGAACGTCCACCTGGACTATGTACAGAATGGAATGATCGCCCTCAGTGCGGTCCAGACAGGTGACTTTGATGCGGTCATCATCGAGGATCAATTGCCACTGATGACGCCAAGTCGATTGCTCAAGGAGTTGGTCAGCATAAAGAACGGGATACCGGTCATTGCCGTGGTAAGAGGAAGTGAAAGGAAAAGGGAGGTACTGGCTGATTTTGATCTGGGCCTATTCAGTTACTTTGAACCGAATGAGCATAGTGGTGAGGAGATACTCGCCATGCTCGATTCAGCAAAACGATTTCAAGATTTCAAGAGAGAGGTTCCTAGGACCGCGGTAAGACATTTCTCAGGCATTGGATTTG
>Ga0208411_1000313_pt1 | contig 38245 bp, 29 predicted proteins | sample ETN01SmetaG_4_FD_185793 | JGI IMG/M metagenome (GOLD analysis project Ga0208411, IMG submission 185793) | Marine microbial and viral communities from oxygen minimum zone, Eastern Pacific Ocean - ETNP2014F12-01SV261 (SPAdes) (version 2) | ecosystem: Environmental > Aquatic > Marine > Oceanic ... | reverse complement strand
TTTATATCAAATGTGATTGATTTCCCTTTTTTTATTAATTCAAATGTTTTAAATGGTAATCCAAGTGCTTTATAAGTTGTATCTTTATTTGAAAGTGATTTAGCAAGCCGTCGATGATCAAAAGCCCTTCTACGTGTCTTTTTTACTGGATCTACAAGAACAAACTCTGCTCCTCCATCAACTGAATTTAGATACCACATCTTTCCACCATCTAACCAATTTGGAGTAACATTTGCACTATGTACTAAAGAGCGTGTATTTGTACTGAGAAAATTTTCTGCTCGCTGATAATCTGTAAGAGTCACAGATTCTTGTGAGTAAATCACTCCTAAAAATAATAGCATATGTTTATAATTCATTATTAGTGTACCTCAATTAGATTGATTATAGTAAATAATATTTCTGGAACCAGAATTTGATATTAAAATATCCAAAAAGCCATTGTTTGTAAAGTCTCCTAGAGTAACACCATAGGAAACATGAGATGACTGTCCAAACTGGAATGACCTATAATTTTTCCCATCATTTATATAGTATTGATTCTTTTGCCCATTATTAGCGGCAACAATATCAAGATCACCATCATTATCTAAATCGCCAATAGCAACTGCCATTGTAGCATCATTAGATTTTCCAAAAGATTGCGATTTATTAAAATTTCCACTCTTGTCCCCAAAATAGATGTTGTTCTTTGCACCGATATTTACAGTAATAATATCTAAGATTCCATCACTATTCATATCATTAATGGCAACTCCTCGTGTTTCATCCTCATCACCACCTAATATCGAAAATTTATTATAATCAGGACCATAATAAATTCTATTATGTTGGCTATTGCGATTAGCTAAGACAAGATCAAGATAACCATCTTGATTAAGATCAGCAGAAGCAATCTTTATTGTAGCTTCATCATGATTACCAAATGGCTGTCCCTTTGAAAAATTTCCTTTAGAGTTATTATAATAAATATAGTTTTGACTTTTTCTATTCGCGACGACTATATCATCATATCCATCTTTATTTAGATCAATAATACATAAGCCCCTAGTATTCGATTCTTTTTTCCCAAAGTAATGGTCAAATACAAAATTTCCATTACCATCATTTTTATATATCTGATTTTCAGTACGATCATTAGCAACAATTAAATCTAAATCTCCATCGTTATCAATATCTGTCATAGGTATTTGATAGGTTGTATTAGCTTCTGCACCCAAGGATCTACTGCGTCTAAAGAATCCTTTACCATCGTTGAAAAATATTTGATTCTGTTCTGCCCAATGACGTCCATTAGCCACAATTATATCAAGGTCTTTATCTCCATCCAAATCTCCAGTAGATGTACTGGCTGTTAAACTTTCCGCAGTACCCAAGGTACCATACGGGTGTGATTTAAATAAATTATTCTGAGAATAAATGCTTGAAAACAAAATAAATACTATAATGATGATTTTTTTCATTAGTACAAATATAAACGTTTATTTACTGAGCAATTTATATAATTTTCCATGAAAATATGCGGAATCAATAATTCCATCAAGAAACCTACTCGCTTTTGCCAAGTTAAAAAGATCTATTCCAGATCTTATCCCTAAAGTATTTAATAGGTCTACGGTTTCTTCAGTTGCAATATTCCCTTTTGAGCCCTGCATATAAGGCGATCCGCCTATCCCTCCAATAGAAGTATCAAATTGATTAACGCCCATATCAACAGCTAATTTAATATTTTCCCTCTGAAACTTATTGATATGTAAATGTAGGGCTATATTTACTTCAGGAAATGTTTTAATAATATTTTCTAGCACTATTTCGATTTCGTCAGGTTTTGCAGCACCAATTGAATCAGCAAGACAAATAACTTCTACTTCTGACTTCAAAAGATTTTCTAATAATTTTAGTATTCTCATCAAGCCTGGCTTTTGTTCATACGCACATCCCCAAACACATTGCAAGCCTGCGCGAATATCCATTTTTGCTTTTTTAGCACTAGAGACTATGTCCATTATTTGAGCTTGCGCATCTTTTACAGATAATCCCATATTTTTTTGGCTATAAGATTCACTTACAGAAAGTGATGTTTCTATCTTCTTAATACCAACAGAATGTGCTCTTTCCAATCCTATTTGATTTAAAACAAAGGAACTATATTTGATGCCATCTTGTTGAGGGAGTTGTTTTACTAATTGCTCCGCCTTAGACATTTGAGGAATTTTTTTGGGATTAACAAAGCTACACACTTGGATGAACCTCAACCCTGCTTCTATAAGGAGTGTAATAATATTTATTCTCTGCTCTGTAGTAACAGGTTGGACTACTCCTTGTAACCCATCTCTTAAGCCAACTTCATTAATCATTATATCACTTTGATGATTCATAATATTTTTTATTATCAAATTATATTAAAGAAATATAAAATAATTATTAGGGTTTGAATAAGCATTATGATCAATTTTGAACCTTAATTAAATAAAATTTTGAATGTTAAATGATATCATAATTTATTTTGATGGAATTCCATCTAGCATTAGATCAATATTTTTGATTTCAGGTCTCGCTTTTTTTCTGATCTTAGAAGGAGGCTTGCCTTTGGTAAGTTTTAAATATAATAAACTAAAACATGCCGCTATAAATATTTTTTTTACTCTAACAACTTTAATTATTAATCTGTTAGGTGCATCTCTTATATTTTTAGCATATCAGTACAATGCAACTAATGGCACCGGACTTTTAAATCTAATTGAAATGCCATTATGGCTGAATATTATCTGCGGTTTGATGTTATTGGATTTAATTGGAGCTTGGCTTATTCATTGGATTGAACATAATGTTAAGTGGATGTGGAAATTCCACATCATTCACCATACAGATACTGAAGTTGATGTAACAAGTGGCTTACGCCATCATCCCGGCGAAAGTGTTTTTAGATTATTATTTACATCGCTTGCAGTATTTATATCCGGTGCTTCTTTTGGTGTAGTAATGTTGTATCAAACGCTTTCTGCATTTTTTGCACATCTAACACATGCGAATATTTCAGTACCAAATACTATTGATAAAGTTTTAGACAAAGTTTTTGTAACTCCACATTTCCATAAAATTCATCATCACTATGTTCTTCCTTATACTGATAGAAATTATGGAAATATTTTTTCGATCTGGGACAGATTGTTAGGAACATCAATTACAGTTAATAAAATGAGTGACCTTATCTATGGGTTAGACACACATATGAAAGAAAAAGAAACATCTAATATTAAAACGATGCTACTGATCCCATTTAAAAAATACCGCCACCCAACTGGCTCTAAGTTCAGCAAATAATGAATAAATTATTATTATTTATTACTACTATATCATTATTTGGATGTAGTATAAATCCATTCTCAAGAAATGATCAAAATTATATCTATAAAAAACCATATCATTATGGAGTTATAAATAAAAGTCTTCTAATGAGCCATGATGGATATTCTTGGTTCTCTAAACAATATGATCAGTATCAACCTATAGAAGGTAAATTAAGAAAATTAAATTTTAGTGATATTAATATCAGAATTTTTATGGGAACATGGTGTCACGATAGTAAACGCGAAGTTCCACGATTAATTAAAATTCTGGACAATCTAAAGTTTGATCATTCAAAACTAGTAATTGTAGGCCTTACTAAAGATAAAAAAGGATATTTTAAAGATTATACCAAATTTAATATTTTGAACACACCCACTATTATTTTTTATAGAAATGATCAAGAAATTGGACGAATTATTGAGAGACCAAAAGGTTCATTAGAATCTGACATATTTTCGATAATTGAAGATAAATGAAAGTATTGATTAGAATAATAAAATGAGGATGTCGCCTGAAGAAAAAAAAGAACTAGACGAGTGGGTTGAAAAGGAGTACCCAATTAGTATGGTTAGGTTAAAAGATTCCAGCCCTTTTCACCAAATAGGAAAGTATCTTATCCTAATTGGAATAGTTATTTATTCTATTTATTTATTTTTTAATATTTATTTTTTATTTCCCACTTCCATGTTATTCTTAGTTGTCGGTATAATGATGGAAATTATTGCCTTAATGAAATATTATAAATCACTTTCAAATGAAAATTGATTTTACGGGAAAAACTGTTTTAGTTACTGGAGCTTCTGGTGGTATAGGAAGAGCCATTTCTTTGGCGTTTTCAAGAAAAAACGCTACAATCCATGCACATTATAAATCTAATAAAAAAAAAGCTGAGAAAACTCTTCAACTTCTTTCTGGAGACAACCATTCATTACATCAAGCTGACCTTTCTAATCATAAAGACGTCGAAGCAATGATAAATAATATTGGCGATATTAATATTGTTGTAAATAATGCAGCCGTAGTTCAGCAACATGAATTTGATTCACTTGAGTATGAAGATTGGGGAAAAATATGGGAGGAGACAATTGGAGCTAATCTGATGGGACCCGCTTATCTTATGTTTCTTACATCAAAAAATATGCAAAAAAATGATGGTGGAAAATTTATCAATATTTCATCAAGAGGTGCTTTTAGAGGAGAGCCAAAAGCTGCTGCTTATGGAGCTAGCAAGGCTGGATTAAATGCATTAGGACAATCTATGGCCCAAGCATTGGCTAAGGATAATATTTTTGTTTATACTCTAGCACCAGGGTTCGTTGAAACTGAACGTGTGAAAAACTTAATTGATGATGAAGTTAAGGCCCAAAGCCCTCTTAATCGCGTTGCTAAACCAGAGGAAGTAGCTCAAACAGCTATTTGGCTAGCTTCTGATGGCAATGATTTTTTAACAGGAAGCATTATCGATATAAATGGAGCTTCTTATCTGCGGTCATAATAAAAGTTATAGCCTAATCAAACTATTTTGATTTATTTAATTAAATGCATTTTCTTTGATTTAGAAAATCCATTTGAATTAATCTGATAAATATATGTGCCTGAAGGCATAAGGTTTCCAGATTGATCCTTACCTTTCCAAGATATACTATGCGAACCTGCCTGCTTTATTCCATCAAATAGTGTAATTATTTCTCTTCCCTGTAAATCAAAAACTTTTATAAGTACTATTCCTGAAGTTTTAATTGTGAAGGGAATTTGAGTTGAAGGATTAAAAGGGTTAGGGTAATTCTGAGCTAATTCGAATTCGTCAGGAATACTACTTTTACCCAGTGATAATTCCTTAGTTTCAAAGTTTGCTGAGTATGTACCGTTTCCATGAGTAGCTATAGCAATATAACCATCAACAGGCCTCCCGCTTATCATATCAACTACAATATTCCCAATGGTTTCAGATCCTTCAAGAGACCACTGTGTTTTGGTACCATCTAGAATAGAAGTTGAATAAAGCCCGGTACTAGTACCTGCAAAATATCTATATCCATTTTTTACCGGATAAATATAAACAGAACGCACAGAGGGACCTGAACCATAGCCACTTTCCATTTCTTCTAAGTTTCCACTTACATCAGTCCATGATTCTCCAGCATCAACTGAATAAAAAATACTTTTTACCTCATAGCTTGAAAAGCTTACCATTAATTTATCCCCATCATAGGGATCGACTGATATACTGCTGACATAGCCTCGACCTTCAATGTTATTTTTTATTTGAACAGCTTTATCATTTTTTTCTGAATTATCCAATCTATATAGATATCCTGACGAAGTTCCATAGTACAATCGATTGGGTGGGCTTACACTTCCTCCAAATGCTGAGACATCACCAATGGCAGAGGTGCCATTTAATTTTTCCCATTTAGTACTCTCATAGCCACCACCACCCGTTGGCCTCTGATAATTAGTTTCATCTAAATAAACATCATTATTTCTATATATATATTTACCTCCAGCATAAAATAAAATATGATCATTTGTTGGGCTTGAATAAACTGGACTTATAAATAGGGCATCATTATCACGATCAAAATCTGGAGGAATTAAATACGCCCAAGAATAATTATTATATTTACCCTCACCATTTCCATAAGACCAATTAAATGGGTTATTCCAGTCTTTGATTAAGGTATAACCTCTCTGAGATGATAAAATATATGATCTTCCGTAATTAATGATTGAACAATAAGCTCCATCACCACCAAAAACTTCATCCCAAGGATTTTTTGAATCTGACTTTAGAGATTCCCATGTTCCATTATCTTGCATCCCACCCATGATTAAATCTGGATAAGATCCTTTTGGATCTATAGCAATGGTGTAATATTGTGTAGTTGTATATCCATTATTCAAAGAAGTCCAACTTTTTCCAAATGCAGTCAAATCTTCCATGATATGTAGACCGCCATCACTTGCAGAAAATACCTTATATTTTTTATCCTTATAGAATAATACATCATGTTGATCTGCATGATGATCATCGTGACCATAACCCCCTAATTGAAAAACTTTACCCGAAGTATTAAAACCATCAGTAGAATAATAGAGATTAGTCCCTCCAATAAAAATAAAGTTTTCATCACCAGGGCTTATACGAACATAAATATCGTATCCGCTCTGAGAGTTATAATCATTTGGAAGGTTTGCTGAGAGATCAGTCCATAATTTGTTTATACTATCTTGAGATGCATGTTTATATTTCCACAAAAGATGTTCATCATTACTTCTATTCCCAATCACAAAAACAATTGAATCATTAGAAAGTGCGATATCAGGAACTACACGCAAATAGTCACTTGGAAAAGTTGTTGGTGTAATATTTTCCCAGGAATTGCCATCTGTCGAACGATAGATAATACCTTCAGTTTCACCTCCTACTACTGCAATCATCACACCTTTATCTGTCATTGCTAAATCTGACTGACTAGCATTTCCATCTCCTAATATAGCTTCCCAACTATTCCCACTATCTTTACTTCGATAGATAGTACCATATGATGCCGAAAAAACATCGCCAGAGATTGGATGAACTTTTAATCTCCATGAATAATTTAGATAGTTATCAAATGACTCTGGCATTTTAGTCGAGGTAGAAGAAAGCAATTCCCAATTATAACCGTTATCTGTAGACTTATAAATTCCATCACCACGAAAAGGTGCTCCTCTAGCTCCAGCTGAATTTCCACGAGCTTCTCCAGTTCCAGCATACCAAATATTATTATATCCTTCTCTAGGATCTTGTGCTATTGAGGATACACTATGAAGCTGATCCGATTTAGTCATTTTTTCCCAGGTTTTTCCAATATCATTTGACCGCCAAATTCCACCAGATACTCCTCCTGCGATAAATGTATTTGAATCCGAAACATCAATGGCCAGGGCTCTAGTTCTGCCACCTACATTGTATGGTCCTCTTGAATTCCATTCGAGAGGTGTTTCAAATCCTTTAGATCTTTTTAATCCACCACTAATATCTCTACGGATAGGAATGGTTTTGGAAAATTCTAATGCACGCCTCTCAATGCCTATTGGGATAGTGTTTGAGTGAGGGCTTTTTAAACGAAGCCAATCAAATTCAAGTCGTGAAGCTGGACCACTCTCTTCTCCTGACTCAGATGAAGATGAATTTGGTAAACCAGGGTTTGAAGGAAGTTTTGTTAGATCTCCGATAAAAAAAGAAAAGCCCACTAATAAAAGAGCAAGAAAACCTTTAAAATCAATATTGCGCATTATTTGAAAGAAATAATCTTTTTTAACCATGCTAAGAATATAATATCAAGAAATCGAACCGAACCATATTCCTATACAAAATAATACACCTGTTATAGCATGGAGATTAATTGTACCTGCATTCGCTGGCTGTAAAAGACGGTTGTCATAATTCTTATACAATACCTTAACTATATTTATAACAAGAAATGATGCTAATAAAGCTATAAGACTAAGCATTGGGAATGTACCCATAGTGGCCATTATTGCAATACTTAGAAATGCGCTCACAACTAGAAGTACATAACCAAACCTTGCTTTTTCAGGTCCGAATACAACTATCAAAGTATCTTTGCCGGTAGCTTTATCACCATGATAATCTGGAAATTCATTTACATACACAATTGCTGCTACTAATAAACCAATTGGAATCCCAGCAAAGAAAGCTTCAGGAAATAATTTTCCAGTTTGAACAAGTGTACTTCCAGCAACCATCAATGGGCCAAAATTTAATCCAATCAGTAATTCGCCTAATCCCTTCCTAGATGCAAAACGAAAAGGTGGAGCAGTATAAAACAGACCTGAAAAGAATCCTATCAAGCCTAACCACAAAACAGGCATTCCTGCTTTCTGAATTAATGGAATTCCAACCAATGCACTTAATGCAAATGAAACAATAGCAACTGATAGCATCCCCTTAGCTGAAATCAGACCCATTTGAATGCTTCGACTGCCACCGGAAAAAGGTACCATATAATTAACATTTGCCTCATCAGTCCCACTAGTATGATCATAATAATCATTAGCAGTATTCGTACCTATATGTAATAAAGATCCTCCTAGAATAGTTAGGCCCAGCCAACCCCAACTTACCGTAAACCCTAACATATTAGCTACTGCTGCACCTGCAAATAAGGGTACAAAAGTAGCTGTTAAAAATGGTAACCGCATGATGACCATCCATGTAAATACTTTGGTCAGCATATTAATCTTTGGCCTCACTTCATCTGGCGTTTTATTGCTGAGGGGTGTGGTTACTCCACAATATCCAATATGATTTCCATCTTTATCTTTAGTAGGAGTGATTTTAATATTGCATGGAATTTCTTTTTTTGCTTTACCCAAAAATACTGTATCACCAGTCCACTCGCCTTTCTCAACAGCTATTTTTAACCATTTTACTACATGACCTAACACGACTTGACCATCACTAAAATCGCTAACTCGAAGTCTGCCAACTACATCTTTTGATGTATAACCAAATAATTTTTCAGCACCTTTAGAAAAGGTCTCAACTTTTCCATCAAGATCACACGTAATTACACTTTTAATATCATTATCCATTATTATTACCCTAAATTATTGAAAAGAAAAAAAATATTATTAATTATATACATTCAAAATACAATAATCTATCTATTGTATAAGTAATAATTAAAAATCAATATCTGTACTATCAGCTTCAGGTTGGCTTGGAACTTCACCCCAAAATGTTGCGGAAGTGTTCAACTGCCAACTCACATTTTCATTTGTTTGGTACACCTCTGCCTTATCACCAATTCTAACATTGCTAGATGCCCATTCAGCATTTGATTTACCAACAATTATATTACTTAATAATTCACCATTGTAATCAATAAAACTTAAGTGAGTGCCCGTGGAGTCGCCGACCATGAACTTATCCCATTTTGATGAATTTTTCGAAACGAGCGAAGTGCGTTTTAAACTTAGCAGCTTATCAAAGAAACTATTTAGAGTATTATCTTTAACTTGGAGGGAATCATGACCTAGTATGGACCAAATATCTCCATTAAACGATAAAGAAAGTGAGTCCTCTCCCTGTCGAATTTGAATACCAAATATATCGGATTTAGCAATGTTAAAAATTTGATCACTTCTTGATATTAAAGAGCTCTGTTTAAATTGGCTAAGGGTAAAAAGAATGATCAAAGAGGTTAGTCCAATTATCCATATCCTATATTTAACCATATAACTCCTCCAATACATTGCTTCTGTTTTTTTGACTACGAATTCGAATCAAACCAAATCCAATAATTAGCAATGAAGGGGTGATTATATTGATCCATTTCCAAGTCCGTTTTGCTCCATCAGAAACCTCTTCAAGGGGTCTAGAAGTAATCTCCCTAGATCTAAGCGCAATTAGGTCACGGTCACCAACTAAAAAATCAACCGAATTCATAACAAATATGTGATTTTCTGGAGATCTCCCTCCTCCTTGATCTGACATAAAATCAGAATCACCAACCAGAATCACTTGGCTCATAATACCGTTATTATTTATATATTCTGATCTAGCACCAAGTACTTGCTTTGATTTATTAAACAATCTCATAAAAGGGTTTTGTTTAGGATCTGGATTTAAATTATAATTTCCTCTCATTTCACCTGACTGCTCTGATGAAAACAATAGCGGAATAAAATTAACATTACCCATGGATGAAGAATCTTGTTTTACTTCACTTGCAAAAACTAATTGCATTTGTTCGAGGCCAGATACAATTGCTTCTTCCGAATTAAATGAACGTACAATCGGCAATAATGGGTATTCCATTGGCACATTCATTCGAATTGGACCCATCTGTTGTTGAACGCTAACTCGGCCACAAATTTTGTCAATAACTAGGTTTTCTTCTATAGAAAACCCGTACTTCTGGATTATTGTAAAAATATCTGATTGTATTGGGAATGCTTGTTGAACCTGCAAATTTGTTTTTACTCGATTTTGCGTAAGAAATAAATTTCCTCCACGTTCAAGATATTCAGTTAAACTTTTGCTTTCATCTAAAGTAAGTGAATCAGATACTCCACCCATAAGGACAGCATTTATATCTGGAGAAATGGGTTCAGCTAAATTCACTGAACGTACATTATACCGTTGGTTTAGTACATTTTGAATAGTTTGAAATTGAGCGGACTGCGACTCTATTGAAGCAATACCTATTACAGGTTTATTAGTTTCAACCAATTTTTTAATTTTTGTTGTGATATCATATTCTAGTCCAGTGGTCGTTTGAATTACTGGAATTACTTCCTTCTTATCTTCATAAAGAATTACCAGTCCCATAAGTACTCGTTTAACTTCCATCTTATCATTTTCAACAACTTGCATTTGCACAGGCATAACACCGGCTTTTTGAGCTTCCTGTTCAATTTCTTGGTCATCCTCTGGTCTGAAAAATTCAAATCGAATATTACCATCAGATATTGCCTCAAATTCCTCTAAAAGATCTTGTAAATAACGCCGATTATTTGCGTATTCTCCTGGAAGGTCATCTGAAAAGTAAACCTTCATAGTAAGAAGGTCATCTACTTGATCTACAACCGATTCGCTAGAAGCGGATAATGAATACATATCGTTATCGGTGAGGTCCCAACGGAAAAACCAGTTATTAGAAATTGAATTCAATAATAATAACATAACAAAAAGCAGTGAGCCGGGAACAAAAACTGATTTATTAAAATCAAAATTTTTAATTTTATCAAACATTACTTCCACCTCTTCATTTCAAGTGTTCGAATCGTGAGAAAAATGAAGAACCCAATCATTGAAAAGAAATAAACCAAATTTCTGGAATCAATTACACCTCTTGAAATATTGGACAGGTGGTAGTCCACAGCTAAAAATTGGACAAACCCTGCAATAGAGCGAGGAACAAAAACTAGAGTCTTATCTAGCATAAAAAATACAAGTACAATAAAAACGCCAATAATAAAAGCTACTACCTGATTTTCTGTTACACTGCTAGCATATGTCCCGATTGCTGCATAGGTGCATCCCATTAAAGCTAAACCCAAATAACCACTAAAAATGGCTCCAAAATCCACATTTGTTCCAACTGAGATAAGAGTAAATAAATGAATAGAAGTTGCTACCAAGCCTAATAGAATTAATGAAGATGCAGCGAGAAATTTTCCTAGAACAAATTCGTATGTGTTAATTGGCATAGTAGACATTGTTTCCATTGTACCAAGATTATTTTCACGTGCAATCAGCCCCATAGATACTGCAGGAATGAAAAATAAGTAAACTAATGGCACAATATCAAAAAGGACCCTTAGGTCTGATTGGCCAAAAAGAAAAAAAGTATTTGTAAAAAAATATCCATTAACAATAGCAAAAATCACCAAAAATATATAGGCCATAGGACTATTAAAAAAACCACCTAATTCTCGTTTACAGATAGTGCTAACATTACGCATCTGCATTATTCTCCATTGTTAAGTTCCGGAAAATATCTTCCAAGTTTGTAGTATGGGGATTCATTTTTAATATTTTCCATTTATTCTTCACAGCATATTTAAATAAATCTTCACGAGGATCTTTATCTTTTCCATATTCAAATTGTATGTTTTGTAATCCATCATTCTCATCAAATGAGACAAATTTTACTGAAGGAAGTTTTGCTTGAATGTGCACGACGCTATCTTTAGTCGCACCCTTAACGTCCATATGTAAAAGGACATTGCCTTTGGAGCTACTCATAAGTTCACTACTGGTGCCATTAGCAACAATTTGACCTTTATTTATAATAATAATTCGATCAACAGTAGCTTCAATTTCCTGCAATATATGACTAGACATAAAAACTAGCTTTTCTTTACCAAGTGATTTAATTAACTCACGGATCTCTACAATTTGGTTTGGATCAAGGCCAGTTACAGGTTCATCTAAGATTAAAATTTTAGGATCATGGATCATGGCAGCAGCCAAACCAATTCTTTGTTTATATCCTTTTGAACAGTCAGATATAGTTTTATGGACAACCCCACGTAAACCACATTGTTCTACCACTCTAGCCAGAGCATCTTTAAAGTCACGTCCAGAAATATCTCGTATAGTTGCTAAAAATTCAAGATACTCGTAAACACGCATTTCAGTATATAATGGATTTAATTCAGGCAAATATCCAATCTGTTTTTGTATTTCATGAATATCATCAATGATATCCAGGTCATTTACCTTTACTGAACCTTCCGTAGGTATTAAATATCCAGTCATCATTTTAAGGGTAGTGGTTTTACCCGCACCATTTGCGCCTAAAAACCCTATAATTTCACCGTCCAACAAATCAAAAGATATTGATTTGACTGCTTCAACTGAACCATAGTTTTTAGTTAAATCTGAAACTTGTATCACAGAATTATTATCTCCTCAAAATATTTTATTTATTAAGTCTACAATTAAATAATATAAATAAACTCAAAAAATGTTCCGGCGAACTTATAAAAATCAATAAAAAGGTTCAATTAATCTTATGAATAATTTTTTTGTAACAAATCTTTAATTATTCTTATATGTCTAGGCGAAGACCCGCAACAAGCACCTATGACGCTAGGAGACTTATTTATATACGATAACATTGTTTTTGTGAATGTTTTATCATTTACAATTGCGCTCATTTCTCCATCAGGCTTTGGTTTTGTTATACCAAGGTTTGGATAAACACCCCATTCTAGATTCCAATTATTAATAAATGAATTCAATACCATGTTTGTCAGGTCTATTGTGTTACAATTCAACATTAAACAGGATATTTTATCTTTTACGATTGGAAAAATATCCTTTATCATATGTCCCGACAATAAATGGTTTTTATCTTTTACAATTAAACTAAGATATAATTTTGAAACATTCATCGAAGATTCTACCGCAATTTTAATTTCTTCTAAATGTCCCATTGTCTCTAAAAAAATATTATCAATACCTGCTTCAATAAACCATTCAAATGTTTCACCATATGAATCTTGTGATATTGACTTACCAGGAAACTCCTTTGGCTCATAACAATCATTGATTGATGTTACTGATCCAGCAATAATCTTTGGATTAACAGAGCGTGCTAATTCAACTGCTCTCATCAAGCTCTCTTTGGCCTTTTCTGAAGCACGTTTTGGTGAATATTCTGCTCGACGAAATGACCATGTTGTTGTTCTGAATGTATTTGTTGTAATTATATCTGCTCCAGCATCTATATAATTTTGATGAATTCCTTGTACTATTTCGGGAGCATTTATATTGGCTTCAGCAGACCATAAGGGTAGAGGAAGTTCAACACCTTTATCCATTAGCTCTGTTCCCATCGCTCCATTAATTATTAAGATAGGTTCTGTTATCAATCCTGCACTCCAAATAGTTGATATAATGTGATTATTATTTTAACCATTGAAAAATTTTCATGATGAAATAAAAAATAAGGTTTAAGATAATTAACGAAGTGAATGGGAAGTAAAATCTAAAATTATCAGACCCCAAGCGAATATCCCCTGGCAAGCGACCAATCCATCCAAGCTTATCTGAAAATTGATTAATTATAAAACCAACAAGGACAAGACCTATCCCAAAATAGATTATCCATTTTCCAAGATCTCGCATATCAACAATTAATATTATTGAAAGTAATTTGGATGGAAATTATCAATTGCCATACCCAAATAAGTTTTATTTATTTAGATATAAATAATCTACAGCAAGTTGAGCCATTGATTTCATGCCGTATTTGAGATTGCGTTCATCCGCAAAGAAATATGGTGAATGGTTTGAATAAGCTTTTGATGGATCCACTGCAACGCCATTAAAAAAATACAGACCTGGAGCATGATCAGTAAAAAATGGGAAATCTTCTGCGCCTGTAACAAAGGGTCTTACAAAAACATTTTCTTTGCCATAGACTCTACGAAGAGAGGGCAACATCTGTTCAGTTAATGATGGTTCATTATAGGTTACTTTGGCGATATTACTGAAGATCTCTACTGTTGCTTTTGCACCAGAAGCACTAGCAATCATTTCTACTTTATCTTTGATACTGTTATGAATTTGATCTCGGATATTTTTCTTAAAAGTACGAATTGTACCCTCCATTACTACTTCTTCAGGAATAATATTATTGCGTACACCTCCATGTATAGACCCAATTGTTACAACGGCAGGAACTTCAGTGATATCAACTTCCCTTGCAACAATTGTTTGTAATGACATTATTATTTGAGAAGAAACTACTATAGGGTCTACACCTCCCCATGGTTTTGCACCATGAGTTTGGACGCCAGTTACGGTTATCCTCATTCGTTCAGCAGCGGCCATTGTTGGCCCAGACCGATACTGAGCTGTGCCAATTAATCCTGGCCATGCGTGCAAACCAAAAATAGCATCAACTTCAGGTTTCTCCATCACGCCTTCTTTAACCATAAGAGTTGCTCCGCCCTCCTCACCTAAAGGAGCTCCTTCCTCAGCAGGTTGAAAAATAAATTTTACTGTACCTGGAAGGTCTTTACGAATACTAGCAAGAATCTCGGCTGCCCCCATCATTCCAGCAATATGATTATCATGCCCACAGGCATGCATAACATCCACTTCTTTATCTTGATAAATCCCTTTTGCTTTAGATGCAAAAGGTAGCTTTACTTTTTCCTTAACAGGGAGCGCATCCATATCAGCTCTTAGAGCTACAACTTTACCAGGCTTACCTCCTTTTAATAATCCAACAACACCTGTATGAGCCACTCCTGTTTGTACTTCTATTCCAAGACTCTTTAAATGCTTTGCTACCTTCTCTGATGTTTTGAATTCTCTATTTGATAGCTCAGGATTTTGATGAAAATCTCTCCTCCAGTTAATCACTTTTTTCTCTAAACGATCAGCCATTTTATCAATTTTCTTATTGATCCGATCTGGAGTTTGCGCAACAAGAAATGAAAGGCTTATTAGAGTAAATAATGTTTTTTTCATATTATATAATTAGTATTTCTGCAATTCACCATCACGACGCTTTGCTTTTTTTACCATATTTTCAACATCTTTTAATAATTGTTTAGCATCATAAACGATTCCATCTTTAATTGTATATTTTATTCCACCCACTCTCACAACTTCATTCTCATCACTGATCTTGACAGCACCAGTTCCATATAATACTTTAAGATTAGCTAATGGGTTTTCATCCACTATTACTAAATCAGCTAAATATCCGGGAGCAACAACTCCAAAATCCGGTTTTGTTCCTAATGGTTTATGTAATGTTTCAGCTCCATGTAAGGTAGCGGCTCTGATAACCTCTAAAGGATGAAAACCTGCTTCCTGCAATAATTCTAATTCTTCTATGTAACCAAATCCATATAGTTTATATATAAAACCAGAGTCAGACCCAGTCGTAACTCGACCGCCAGCATTCTTATATTCATTTAAAAACTGCATCCAAACTTGGTAAAACTTCTTCCATGCAACCTCATCATGTGTAGTCCAGTCAAACCAATATGATCCATGTGCTTGCCTACTTGGCGTATAATAATCCCACTGGGATGGTAAAGTATAAATGTCATGCCAATCAGCATTTCTTGAAAACATAACATTTCGACCTGCCGCATAAATTGTCATAGTTGGATCCATAGTAAGATCAAGCTCAATCAATTCTTTTTTTAAAGATTCCCATTTTTCTCCATTGGGTTTCACTAATTTCCATTGTCTAGCAACCTGACCAAAACGGTGCTGTTCATTACTGTAATTCATATCTACGGGCCAAGGTTGAATATCATTATTCTCATACATGGATTCAAATAAACCATAATAATGAGTTTGTGTGCCTAAACCTAAACGTGCAGCATCAATAGTATTCATACGTGCTACTCCAGTTTGAGCTAAATGAGCAGTAGTACCTAAATTATGTTTTTTAGCCTCATCTATTAAGGCAGCCATTATTTCTGGTTCGTAAGCACCTAGCTTTAAACCATCTATTCCTTTTTTTGCAGCATATTTGACCCACTTTCTAGCAGTTTCAGCATCGCGAACTGAGCCACCCTTCCAATCTTTCCCTTGTCCTGGACGTTGATATGCCCATATTCTTGGCGCCGTAATCTCATTCTTTGCTGAACGTTCCTTTTCACTTAAACTAAACTCCATTGAGCCAAGACCAACTCCTCGAACAGTAGTCACTCCATGAGCTAACCAAAGTTTATATACATACTCGGTATCTGGTGCTTTTTGTACACTTCCAGCATGTACATGCATATCATTAAATCCAGGTAAAACATAAGATCCATGCGCATCGATTTCGTAGTCCCCTTCTTTGGGCCGCCGCTTCTCATTGATTGGCAGACCTGGGTAACCCACACCTGAAATAGATGTAATTCTATTTTTTTCAATGACAATATCTACCGGTCCTCTAGGGGGACCACCAGCCCCATCAATAACAGTTGCTCCTCTAATAATTAATCGGTTAAAAGGTCCCTCTCCTTCAGCTCTATCAGGACCAGGTGCTATACCTTTTCGATTTGTTTGGGCAACAACAAAAGAAAAGATAAATAATAAAATAGCAAATCGTTTAAATCGAATCATAATTTCCTCCTCAATAAAATTTGATTCTTACATGAAAATCAGATATATAACTGCCTTAATATAATCATGCTTCAGATGATAATTCATTAATCCTTTTTATAGCAAAGTTATATTCATTTATTTTCCCTCTTTTTTTGGCACCTTTAGAATATATCTCCCATTTCTTTATTAACATTGATCGGATGCCTGTAAGCTGTGCGTCTGAAAAATTTGTGTTAATTAGTTTTTCTAGTACATCTATACGATATTTTTCAATTCCTTCTGAAACCTTAGATAATTGATCTTTATGTCCACCATATTTTTTTATCAAGGGGATATCTAAAAATAATATCGGAAACTTTGCTGAAATTCTAAGCCATAAGTCGTAATCTTCACAAATAGCAAACCTCTCATCAAAATATCCAGCTTGATCTAGAATTGATTTGTGAAATAAAATTGAAGAGGGAGAAATACGACACATATCTAAAGAATTAAAAAAAATGTTTCCCCCAAATTTTTTATGTTTTTTCATTTGATTCACACGTCTACCATTTCTAATCCAAATCTCATTTGTATGACAGCATAAATAATCAGGATTTGACTCTAAATATTCAACCTGTTTTTGAATTTTATCTGGTAACCACTCATCATCAGAGTCCAATAATGCAATCCAGTTAAACTTCGCTTCTTTAATTCCACAATTGCGGGCTGAGCTCACACCTGAATTACTTTGAGATATGAAATTTATTTTTGGATATTGTTGGTTAATCCATTCTTTAGTTCCATCATTAGAGCCATCATCAACAAGTATTATTTCATTTACATTGTAGCTTTGATCGTAAACAGAATCAATTGCTCTTCCTAATGTGTGTTTTCGATTATAGGTTGGAATAATGGTTGATATTTCAAAGGATTTATTCAAACAAATGACTTGGATAAATTGATGATTTAATCAATTCATTAATTTTTCTTATAACCACAGGTTTATCATCCTTATATGTCACTCCAAACCAAGATGCATTACTTCTAAGGACATGCACATTCTCAAGCTCATTCTGGATAAGATTATTGATGATGGATGGAATTAAATATTCACTTTTTAATTCATTACCTTCAGCATTGAGAAAATTAACAAAACCTTTCGATAAGTAAGTGAATAGTGACGGTGTAAAGCCCCACATGTTCATTGAAACAGGTTCACCACCATCAAATGAAATATCTCGATTAGATAGAATAATATTATCTTTTTCTTCAATATCTTCAGTCTCAATAATCGAATTTAATTTTTCCTTTTCTGTGCTACACACTCCTCTTGTAACCGCTCCATGTGCTGACAGCGTTTTATCTAATCTAAATGCCACCATACTGAATTGATTTCCTCCAGTAATATAATAATCTGCAATTACATTAAAAGATTCTCTACCATAAAAATCATCCCCATTGATCACTACAAAAGGCTCACGAATTAATTCTTTTGCAGATAAAATAGCATGCCCGGTACCCCAGGGCTTTTCTCTACCATCTGGGCTTGTAAAACCACTTGGTAAGTTACTGACCTCTTGAAAAGCAAATTCCACATCAATTCTTTTAGAATATTTACTTGAGACTTCAGATTTGAATTGATCTTCAAAATCTTTTCTGATAATAAAAACAACTTTTGTGAAGCCAGCTTTTATAGCATCATATACTGAATAATCAATGATGGTCTCGCCACTAGGGCCTACTTGATCAAGCTGTTTTAACCCTCCATACCTTGAGCCCATTCCTGCCGCCATAACTAAAAGTGCTAGACTACCCACTGCTTAGATATCCTTTCTTCTAAATTATTTTTCAATTCTCGTACCTTGGTCAGAACAAATTATATATGATTTTCCACCAGCATCTTCAATTGCTTCTGCTACTCTTTCAGGATTTTCAGGAGCATAAGCAAACATACAACCTCCACCACCTGAACCATTGATCTTTCCTCCATAAGCACCTGCATTTAATGCAGCATTTATCATATTATCTACTTTATCCGTACTTATACGAAGTATATCTCGTAAAACCGATTGGTGATCGTTGAGCAACCTCCCTATCATCCCATGATCTATTTTATCTTTTTTCAACTCCACTAAAGCTTGATTAAGAATTTCTTTGTTTCTTATTGTACCAAAATATAATTCTTTTTCATCTTCATCTAAATTGGTTAGATCATGATCTGCATTACATGATTGAAAATCAATCCCAGGATTACGGAATTCTAGCTTCTTTATTATTTCTAATCTTGAATCTTTGCACCGGGATAATATACCTATCGTATCTTTTGGCTGTAATGAGTCACCAAGTACAAAAGTTCCCAATTCTGGATTTATTTTATCAACTAAAATACCTGAGTTTGATTCAAGGTAAATAAAATCACCTAGGGATGTTGTATATTGATCCATCATCCCTCCTGGCTCTTCAAACTCTAATGTTTCTGCTTTATAAGAAACTTCTGCAATTTTATTTAAATCCCAGTCTGCAGGTTCATCAGCCATTCTTGATAAAAAATGAACCCAGCTAACCATTATAGCAGATGAACTACTAGTGCCAGCTTGAAAAGGAATGTTACTAGATACCTCACAGTTAAATCCATGTGAAAAGCTTAAACCCTCATTCAAACAAATTTTAATACCACTTTTATAATAATCTCTTTGACAATCGTAATCTAAATTATCTAAAGAAAATGACTCCGAATCATTTAAGTCAGGTTTATGAATTGTAACTTGTTGATTTTCGACTTTTTCTCCTTTAATATAACTACGAAGAGAAATTGCCATAGCTATTATGGGTAAGCCAAGATAATCCTGATGCTCACCAAACAAACAAATTCTACCAGGAGTGCTTATTTCCAAAGTTGTTTTAGTCCAAACCCGGATATAATTGATAAAATAATAAGAATATATCCTATTGGGTTACCATAGATCAATTGACCAACTCCAATAAGTATACTATAAACTGCTATACATCCTAAAACCATTAATAATATACCTTTTGGCAATACCCAAGGTTCTCCTGTCGTCATTGAATATTTTGACCAGCCTGGTCCGCCAGGATTAATCTTTTTAACAAAATTTTGAAGTGTTTTTTCATCATCTGGAGGCGTGACAAAAGTAGCAACAACCCACACTATAGTTGTAAGCATTGCTCCAAAAACAATTTTTTCCCATTCTTCTAATGATGAATTTCCAAAATTGAAATAAGCGGCTATAGCTAGTGAGCTTATCATGGCCACAATTTCAGTGTATGCATTAATCCGCCACCAAAACCAACGTAAAATATAGATTAGGCCTGTTCCTGCTCCAATCATCAGTAATAAAGTAAATGCTTGTCCTGCGCTAGTAAGGAATAAGCCAAGTCCTCCGCCAAGAAAAATTGATAGAATTGTAAACAACCTACCAACTCTAACTAAATCTTTGTCAGATGCATCCGGCTTAATAAATCGATGATAAAAATCATTAACTAGATAACTCGCACCCAAATTTAATTGAGTAGACATCGTGCTCATAAATGCTGCAATAAGCGAAGCTGCAACTAATCCCAGAAGTCCCGAAGGTAATAAACTTAGCATGGCAGGGTAAGCTACATCATGACCCAATTTATCTACAGGTAAATTGGGAAATGCTTTCTGTATGTCACTTAACTCTGGAAAAATTATTAAAGAGGATAAAGCAATTAATATCCAAGGCCATGGACGTAGTGCATAATGTGCAATATTAAATAGAAAAGTAGCGCCTACAGCATTCTCTTCATCTTTAGCAGAAAACATTCTTTGGGCAATATATCCTCCACCTCCAGGCTCAGCACCAGGGTAATAACTTGCCCACCATTGAACGGCCAAAGGTACTAGCATTACAGGAACCCATACATTTGGATCTGAAAAACTTGGAAGAATGGAAAGTTTATCTATTACATTTGAATGTGTTATCAGTTGAGCTAGCCCTCCCACTTCAGGCAATCCTATAATAAAAAGCATTGCCCAAACAGATCCTATCATGGCTAAAATAAATTGAATAAAATCTGTAATAATTACAGCTTTAAGTCCACCCATAGTTGAATAAGCTAATGTGATCGAACATGCAATGGAAAGAGTCATCCACCCTGGCCATCCAAGTACAATCTCTCCAAACTTTACCGCTGCCAAACTAACAGTGCCCATCACGAGGACATTAAAAATTAACCCCAGGTATAATGCGCGAAATCCTCTTAAAAATGCTGCAGCCTTGCCACTATATCTAAGCTCATAAAACTCAATATCTGTTAAGACTCCAGAACGATGCCACAATTTAGCATAAACGAAAACAGTTAACATCCCCGTCAATAAAAATGCCCACCAACTCCAATTACCTGAGACTCCTTTCTGTCTTACCAAATCAGTAACAAGGTTCGGTGTGTCCGTAGAAAATGTAGTTGCTACCATACTTACGCCTAATAACCACCAAGGCATATTTCTACCAGCTAGAAAGAAGGATTTTGTATCTTTGCCGGCTTTTTTCGAAGACCAAATTCCAACAGTCAAAGATAAAATAAAATATAGGCCGACTATGACCCAATCAAGTGTAGAAAGTGTCATCTAATAACGATCATCCAAACCAAAGATTGGTTTATTATTCTTCCATTTTCCTCGAGTAAAATCTGGAATTTTTATTGATGCACTATTAAGTTTTACTGATTTTTCTGACAATGGAACGATCACGCTCATACTTACAGCATCATAGACATCAATTACAGGGACATTTTCACCTTTTAAAGCTTCAACAAAAGCTCGCACAATAAAAAAGTCCATACCTCCATGGCCAGAACCTGTTGCTTGATTTTCAAATCTTTTCCAGAGAGGATGATCATTTGCTTTTAGGTATTCTTCATCAGATTCCCATTTATGATTTGTAGCGCTCTTTCCTTCAATATATATTGATTTATTATCCTTCATCCACAAACCTTGAGTGCCTTGAACGCGAAAATTTAAAGAGTATGGTCTTGGTGAATTAGTATCATGACTTAACATAATAGTCTGACCTTTCGCACATTTAATTACTGTCGATACTACATCACCTAATTTAAAATTTATTTTGGCGTTAGGATGATCTTCACCACCATGCTCAACAATATAATTATGTAATCCTCGACTTTGAGAAGCGGTTGATGTAAGATGGATCATACGGTTTCCACGATTAATATTAAGCATTGGACTGATTGGACCCAATCCATGGGTAGGATAAAGGTCGGCGTTCCTATCTACAGAATGCTGTGTCCTCCAACGTGCTTCGGAAAACCCTTTTTCACCAAATTCAACTCCTCCTCCATATGGCCCCTTACCATCATTAAATTTTACATGGCGTAAGTCATGTTGATAACCACCCTGACAATGAATTAACTCTCCAAAAAATCCTTTCCTTACCATATTAAGAACTGCCATAATATCTCGGCGATAATTAACATTCTCCATTATCATACAAAGTTTATTTTTTTTCTCAGAGGTATTAACTAAATCCCAACATTCATTTACTGTTAAGGCAGCTGGAACTTCGGTCCCAACATGAATATTATTTTCCATAGCAGAAATAGCCATAGGATGATGCCATTCCCAAGGCGTTGCGATATATACACCATCTAGGTCTTCCTTTGATAGCATATTCCTAAAATCCTCTGGACCATCTTTATAGATCTTTGGCATCGGTCGCCCTTGTTTTTCAAAAACATTTAAAACCATATCAATCATTTTATTATCGATATCACAAATAACGGGTATGTCTAAATCAGGACGGTCTAATAATAATCGTGTCATCCCTTGCCCTCTAAGTCCAGTACCTATCACGCCAACTTGTAATTTATTTGATGCTGAAGCGAACAAACTTGATGGCATTATTGATGCTGCGGTACCAAGCACTGCTGACGTTTTTATAAAATTTCTACGATTCATAAATTTTTTCATATTAACTCCTTATTAAAAATAAACCCATCCTTTAATGGATCATCAGGATTAATAAAAAATGTATTCATCCCAGTAATGTACGCATCTCCAGTCACCTCAGGAATAATTGCGTTATATTTTCCATATTCGATTGCTCTGTCAATTCTTACTGAAAAACTGGAGCCCAAAATACTTTCGATGGTTATTGATTCGCCCAGCTTTATTTCATTACGTTTATAATGAATAGCTGCACGTGCGCTTACTCCAGTACCAGTAGGACTACGATCCAGTTCTCCATCAGCAAAAATACAGACATTGCGACTATGATTTGTTGAATCTTGAGCTAAATCAGTAAAAATAGTACCATATAGAAAGTTCATCTCAGGTTCTATTGGATGTTTAATTTCCACTGAATTCATAATTGCATGTTTAATTCTCATTCCTTTATTAATAAGTGCATCATGATATTTTTCAATACACTTCAAATTCACCTGATTCACATTTACAATAGCATAATATGCTCCTCCAAATGCCAAATCATAGTCTATAATACCGATATCAGGAATATCAATAGTTGCATCTAAGGATTGGACAAAAGAAGGTACATTTTGGAAACGAACATCTTTAACATTTCCATCATTTATTCTAGCAAAAGACTCAATATATCCTGAAGGAACATCCATTTTAACTGTTGTTTCAGGCTCAACCATTTGCATGAAACCCATTTCGATTAATACTTTAGTTAATGCTATGACAGCATGGCCGCAACCTGTAGAATATCCTTCATTATGCATGAAAATGACACCTATATCAGCCTCTGGTGAATCTGGCTCAACAAGAATAGCACCATACATGTTAGCGTGTCCGCGTGGCTCCCAAATAATGGCTTTTCGAATATGATCGTGGTTTAACAATGCATCATTGCGCTTCTCTAGAAGAGTTTTACCTTTTAATTTTGGGTAACCGTCTATAATTATACGGAGAGGTTCTCCACCCGTGTGAGCTTCAATAGTTTTTATCTTCATCCAGTCGTCAGGTACGGAATATTTATTTATTCTATCTAACCTGATCAAAATATTCTCTATTGAGCCGCTAATGTTAATAAGACATAGATACCTACAGTTGTAGACATAATTGCAATAGAAGCCTGTTTCGCTTTCGGCCATGGTGTCATATCAACAGGCGGTGGGTCTCTTTGATCACTTATGGCAATTTCTTCATCAGTTTTTGGTTTTATTTTCCCAATAATTAGCATCACTACAATTGCAGAAAGAAAACTGATAAAATATCCATGCAGATAGTGTAATTCTCCTCCAGAATCAGCAAAAAATGGAGAAACATTTTTGACATTAACAAATGTAAAGAATGAATAAAATAACATTCCTACAATCATCCCCACTTTTGCGGCTATGGCGGGGACATGCTTGGTGGTAATACCCAATAAAAAGATACCAATAATTGGAACACTATATAACCCATTTACTTTTTGAAGATATTCAAAAATAGACTGCATTCTTCCTAACATAGGAGCAATAATTATAGATGTAGCAGCCAATGCAATTCCAAACTTCTTACCAACGGATACAATTTTTTCTTCATTTGCTTCTCTATTGATATAACCCTTATAAAATTGAAGTGAGAATAATGTAGAAGCGCTGTTTATTGCTGAATTGTAAGAACTTAGTATGGACCCCATCAGAACTGCAGCGAAGAGGCCTAAAGACCAATCTGGTAATACATATCGTACAATTGCGCCATATACCTGATCTTGTCTATCTATGTTAAGGTCTGTCATATGCAGCGCAATAATCCCAGGGAGACAGAGCATTAAAGGCCCTATTAGTTTCATGGCCGATGCAAATAATACGCCTTTTTGACCCTCCTCCAAACTCTTTGCTGCCATAGCTCTTTGCACAATAACCTGATTAGTGGACCAATAAAATACTTGAATAAACATCATTCCGGTTAAAAGAGTCGGCCACGGAACCGATACTATATTGCCATCCGTATTTTTTTGAGTTAATACAGCTAGGTACTCAGAATTATTACGGGCTAATGCTCCAATCCCTTCAAAAAAAGATCCATTCCCAAGTGCACACAATCCCAATACTGGGATAGCTAATCCACCAATTAATAAGCCAATACCATTTAATGTATCACTGACTGCTACTGACTTTAAACCGCCAACAATAGCATATGCACTACCAAGAATTCCAATGGTAGCTACAACAGTCCATAAAGATAAGTTTAAATCAAACATTCCAATCAGTGCTAATGAACCTGTGTATAACACAACTGGCAAAAGAACTGTAACATATCCAAATAAAAATAAACCTGACACCATTGACCTTGTAGTTTTATCAAATCGTTTTTCTAAGAAAGCTGGGGTTGTTGTAAATCCGCTAGCAAGATATTGGGGAAGAAAAACCAGTGCCGTTGCAATCATTGCAAATGCAGCCAAAGCCTCCCAAGCAACACCTACAAGAGCTTTATCTCCATATACCGCACCATTTAATCCAACTAATTGTTCCGTTGATAAGTTAGTTAATAATAAAGACCCTGCAACTATAGGCCATCCCAAAGCCCGGCCTCCAGTAAAATATTCCTCGCTAGCATTATCAGATTTTTTCAAACCTCGCACAATACGATAAGTAAAAAATCCTACAGCACTAGTGGCTAATATAAAAGTGGCTATTGATATTGCATTCATCTTCTCTACTTAATTAATCATTAAACCTTAATTTTGAAAGCTCCTCGATATCTTTGTCATCACTAAAGGGAACAAGTATAAAAGAAAATTCAAAGTTTTGGGGATATAAAGTATATCTATCAAGAGGTTTTGCTCCCCAGCTATTATCACCTCCTACACCCATTTGTTTGTAATCAATGAGCCAATCTACTTGATCTTTAGGGAATAAATCGATTTTTCCGTGTCGTTGGGTTCCGGGGTAATAATCAAGATCGGAATAAGGATACTGATGTACACTCCCGTCAAATTGCGGTAATCCAATCGCCATCAATCCATTATTACCATTCGAAAGAGCCATCCAATAAACGTCCGTCTTATTGCCTGTTTCTTGAGGTCGAACATACTGAAAAGTTTGTTCCCATACGGATCCAGAATAATAATTGATTGCTGCAGATGTTTTTCTATCCCAATAAGATTCATGAGGCCCTCGACCAAACCATGAAACGTCATCATAATCTTCTGGCATTGAAAATTTCATTCCAATACGTGGAATTTCAGGAAGCAAGGTGTCTTGTAATTCTATATTTTGTTTTATTTTAACAGCACCATTTCCAAACACATTATAATTAGATGTAACAATAGCTTTTGATATACTATCTTGTGTAGAAATTTCAATTTTAGCAACATTATTCGTTAATGAACTTTTAAAATCTAAAGTATTCATTCTTTGCCCTGCATTTTTCCAAACTTGTGTTCTGCTGGGCATCTGATTACCTAAATCATTATCATTTGGTGCTCGCCAGAAATGTGATTCTGCTGGAGAGATAAGCAAGTTAATATTATCCTCTACAATAAACTCGCTAATCTGGCCTAGTGCTTTATTGAACAATATTTTAAAACGTTCTGAATAAACCTCTACTCCAGAATCATCTTCATATATATTAACCGTTGGCAACAATGATGGATCTTGTGGAACTGACTTCTTAAAAATGGGCAATTCAAATTGTTCCCATGCGACAAGATGACCTTTTGGTAATAGAGCATTATTATTTTTTGTTTTTGCTATAACATTCAAAAAATAATGAACACCGGGTTTGATATTGATACTTGATATATCAAAATATATAGTCTGAGATTGCCCCGGACTTAAATCTAAGTTAGCTAGATTACCTGAACCAACAGTTCTATTATTGCCTTTAATATTCCATGAAAATTTGAGATGAGATAGGTTAAGAAAATCATAATTATTTGTTATGATGATACTACCTCTATTTAAGTTTTTTTCTTGAAAATTTATCGGTTGATATATTTTTTTCACTTCATAAATATGTGGATTTAAACTGCGATCTGCTGCGACTAAACCATTAGCACAAAAATTTGAATCATTTTCCACAAACTCTAAACCAACATCTCCCCCATATGCCCAATAATCTTTACCTGATGAATTGGTTTGAGATATTACTTGATCTGCCCAATCCCAAATAAAGCCACCCTGAAGCAAGTCATATTTTTCAAAAGTTTCCCAATAATCAATTAAGTTACCAACGCTATTACCCATGGCATGCGCATATTCACATAAAATAAGAGGTCGATCCGTATTTTTTTCAGCATAATCAGCTATAAATTCAATATTCTTATACATGGGGAAAACCACATCAGTATGAAAATTATCTTCAGCAGGCTCATATACAACAGGTCGGGTTGGGTCTTTGCTTTTCAATACATTATATAGGTTAACAAAATTTTGACCATCACCTGCTTCATTGCCCATTGACCACATAATGATAGATGGTTGATTTTTGTCTCTTTCAAGCATTCGAATACCTCTGTCTATCCACTGTGATGTCCATGTCGTATCATTGGTAATGAAACCAAAGCTACTTTCATGAAATCTCATACCATGTGCTTCAATATTGGCCTCATCTACTACGTATAAGCCATATTGATTACATAGTTCGTACCATCTTTCTTGATTAGGGTAATGTGATGCTCTAACTGAATTAATATTGTGCTCCTTCATTAATTTTATATCTTCAATCATAGATGATTCAGTTATTGACCTACCTCTAACCGGATCCCACTCATGGCGATTAACGCCTCTAAACATTATTGGTTTACCATTAATTTTGAAAAGACCATTGCTGATTTCAACTTTCCTAAACCCCACTTGATGGTTCATTGTTTCAATTAAATCACCTTCAGTATTTAACAAAGAAAGTTGCAATTCATATAGATAAGGATCTTCTGCAGACCACTGCTTGACTCGCCTAACGCTTGATTGAATAAAAATAGAAGTAAGCGAATCTATCGGAACAATTTTTGTAGAATCAAAAATAATGCGGTTCCTTCTTTGAGGTTCTAATAACTTGGCCCGAACGATTAATTGATCTATTTCATTATTTTTATTTTCTAAATCTATATTGACAGAGAAAAGTCCTTTTCTGTATGTTGAATCAAGGTCAGCATTAATAAAAAAATCCGTAATCCTACTTTTATTGCGACTGTATAGATAGACATCTCTTTCTAATCCGCTTATTCTCCAGGTATCTTGGCCTTCTAAATAAGACCCATCGGAAAATCGATAAACTTCAACCGCTAATTGATTTTTCCCCACTCTAACAAAATCAGTTATATTAAACTCGGCGGGTGTCTTTGACCCTTGACTATATCCAACATATTTTTCATTAATCCAAAGGTGAAAGGCTGATCTTACGCTACCAAAGTGAATATATACATCTCGATCCAGCCAATTTCTTTTCATTTCAAAAGTTTTCCGATAGGAGCCAACTGCATTATAATTATGAGGCACATAAGGCGGTTTGGGGTCAAATGGATATTCTTCATCTAAGTAAATGGGAAATGAATGCCCTTGAAGTTCCCAACTACCAGGTACCATAATTTCTGACCATTTAGAATCATCGAAATCATATTGATAAAAATCTATTGGACGTTTTTTGGGATTCGGCGATAGATTGAATTTCCACTTTCCATTTAAATCGTAAAAGTTTTCAGATTTATTACGATTATTATCCTTCGCTAATTTTTCAGATTCAAATGCAAAAAAATGCGACCTAGGTGGAAGCTTATTAATTGAAAAAATATTTGGATTTTCCCACTCAAGACTTTTACCGAAGTCACAGCTGAATATCATACTTGCCAATATGCAAATAAAGATTATTTTTATTCTAACTATCATAATTCTTATCAAAGATTGTCTTCAAATTAATTACTAATTCATTTGCATTTTCAAGATTAAAAACCATGGGTGGTTTAATTTTCAAAACATTATGATCCGGGCCATCTATACTAATTAATATACCTGCATCTTTCATTTGATTCACTATCTTAGCAGCTAAAGTTTTATTTGGTTTCAATGTATCAGTATTGCTTATCAACTCAATACCAATAAATAATCCTTGACCTCTTATCTGACCAATAAAAGTGTATTTAGATTGAAGTTTAAACAATTCTTCTATCAAATAGCTTCCTACTATTTCCGCATTTTCTTGCAATCCCTCATCTTCAATTACATTAAGTACTGCTTCACCAATAGCACAAGACACTGGATTTCCACCATATGAATTGAAATACTCCATGCCATTATTAAATTGATCTGCAATTTCTTTTGTTGTTACGACTGCTGATAAAGGATGACCATTACCTATTGATTTACCAAGTGTAACAATATCTGGGATTACGCCACATGTTTCAAATCCCCAAAAATCGGTTCCCATACGACCAAATCCGATCTGTACTTCGTCTGCAATACAGAGGCCACCAAACATACGAACTAATTCGAATGATTTTTTTATGAATCCTTCTGGCAAAACTATTTGTCCTCCACAGCCCATTAAAGCTTCTACAAAAAATGCTGACAGCGTTTTACTACTATCATTTATTTTATAAATAACCTTCTTTACTTCATTAACATAATCTGCAGTACAATTATCTCCTCTATAAATACCTCGGAATGAATCTGGGAGTGGAATCGAGTATACAAAATCTGGGGGGCCTTCACCCCCTGGCGCATTATGCTTATAAGGGCTTATTTCAATTAATGACGAAAGATGTCCATGATAAGCTCCATCAAGAACAATTGTCTCCTTTGATCCAGTTATGCATCTTGCAATTCTAAGAGCAAGGTCATTGGATTCGCTTCCTGAATTAGTAAAAAAACAAACGTCCAACCCCTCAGGTAATTTTTTTGTTAATAATTTTGCATATCGCACTATTGTTTCATCTAAATATCGTGTATTTGTATTGAGAAGGGCATTTTGTTCCATTCCAGCACTCAAAACTTTTGGATGGCAATGTCCTACATGTTGAATATTATTTACTGCATCTAAATAGCGCAAACCTTCAGCATCATACAAATATTGCCCCTCACCTCTAACAATATGGATTGGATCTTCATATGATAAGCTCAAAGAAGGGCTTAGATATTGTGTTCTTAATTCTAGAATTTTTTTATGATCGGACATGTTCTGTTAATTCATTTTCCCATTTACTGATATTATCATCTAACATATTAATTAAAAAATTTCTGGCTTTTGATTCGGATACAATCAGATATTTATTTTTTGGAAACATTTTTTTTCTATAGGTCGCCATTGAAATAGAAATGCAAAGTCTTAAACACATAAGATAGACTGCCGATTTCAACTCATAGATATTAAGCGGCATTATTTCATTGTACCCCTTTAAGATAGAAGCTATTAATGGTAACGGATTGTCATTTTCAATAGCAACATAAGCCATCGAAACCGCAGGTTCTAATACTCGATAGGAATATATCATATCACCAAAGTCAATAATTCCGGTAATCTTTCGACTAGAATTAATAATAATATTTTGGTCATTTCCATCATTGTGTATTATCATTTTTTTCAAGTGTTCGTCGTTAACCAATACTTGCTTATTATAAAGATCTAAGTAATGACTAATCATTTTCTGATCGGTCTTATTTTGAGCTATTTGCGAGTATAATTCATTAGTACATCTGGTATTCCATACAAAAGTGCGGTGTGCTGATGGGTGGTCATACCCTTCTAAAGCTAAATCAAAACACCCCAAAAAGTTGCCCAAATCAAAAAGCAAATCTGAGCCATATTCTATATCTTTAAGAAATTCGCCATCCACATATCTTAATAATCTTACAGAGTAGCATATTTTATTCTTTTCAATTTGGAGTATTTTTTGTCCACTATTGGATTCGATTGGATGGGTCAAATCAATATGAGGGGTTTTTTGGTAAATATATTGCATTGCCTCATTTTGCATATCTATAACATTTATATCTTCCATAGAGTTTGAAATTTTTAGTACAAAATTTCTATTGGGCGATTTAATCCAAAAGTTTTGGTCTCTATCACTAACTAATGAATCTGCAGATCCATTAACACCAAAATGATCCGAAGCTATTCTCTCAGCATCCTTAATAGAGAAGTTTGGAGCTGGCGTATCAAAAACACTTGTCACGGATAAGAATATAAAATTAATAAATACAAAATATTACTATAGTTCATCAGGATTACATTATTTGAAATAATTAATACTAATAATCAAGACATGATTTCCTCAATTTCTTCAACTGTTCGAGGTATGTGTGGGCCAAGGATACGATATCCTTGTTCAGTAATTACTATATTGTCCTCGATTCGAATACCTCCAAAATCTATAAACCTGCCTAATGAATCATAATTAATAAATTCATTATATTTATTTTCGGCATTCCACTGGTCAATTAAGTGAGGAATAAAATAGATGCCAGGCTCAACTGTAAGTACAAACCCTTCCACTAATTCTTTAGCTAGTCTTAAATAAGCTAATCCAAATTGATCGCTTCGACCATTTATTTCATTATATCCAACAAGGTCTTCACCAAGGCCTTCCATATCATGAACATCTAGACCTAACATATGTCCCAACCCATGTGGGAAAAACAATGCATGTGCTCCTGCTGCTACAGCATCATCAGGGTTCCCTCTCATAATTCCCATATTAGTTAATCCTTCCACTGCTATTCTAGATGCTGTTAAATGAGCATCCTTATAAGAATTCCCTGGTTTACAATAATTAAATGCTGAATCCTGCATATTCCAGACAATATTATATATATCTTTCTGTATATCTGTAAACTTTCCGTTTACTGGAAATGTCCTTGTAACATCACTTGCATAATGAAGAGGCGATTCTGCTCCCGAATCATTTAGCGCAAGCTGACCAGAGCGCATGGTATTTATATAATTATTATTATGCAATATTTCACCATGTACAGTAAAGATTATTGGATATGCAAGACGTCTCCCGTTCTCCAATGCATAGCCTTCAATTTTACCCACTATTTTTTGTTCTGAAATACCATCTCCTGTTTGACGCATCGCTATTTTATGCATTTCTGCCGTTACATCAAGAGCTGACTCTATCTCTTCTAATTCATTTTCAGTTTTTATTGATCTCTGAGAAATAACTTTCATTATTAATGATTTTGAAGCATCAGTTTTACTACTATTAAGTAAGGATTGTAAAAACATCTCTTGATCTTCTCGATACAATGGCAAAAAATGAATTGGATTAGATTTTAATAGATAGGATGATAATTTTTCTGAAGAAAATACTCTTTGAATTCCTGAAGTCTCGGCCATTTCAGAAACAGAAGTTCGTTCACCTTCCCAAACTATATCTTGAACTGTTAGGTCATCAGCAAATAACATTGATTCACCAGAGTTGGAATCAATTATCATATTTAACCCTGGATGGTCAAGTCCACAATAATAAAGAAAATTGCTATCTTGTCTAAAACGCAAATAATTTGAAGGATAGTTCATTGGTAATTGTGAATTACCCATTAATAATATTAATCCATCATCTATACCTTCAGCGAGTGTTTTTCGCCTTTTATCATATATTTCAGCACTAAACATCAGTTTAACCAACCTCTCTTAAATAAATTTATTATAATCAATATTGAAACGATAAAATAAATAAAAAAAATAATTAGAACTGTTGATTTTGCTAGTATCTTTTTCAAAATGACCAGTAAAAATGTATCCTAGGATTTTCTTTTAAATTATTTATTCTAATTTTTATCCCACCATCATCAATTTTTTGTAATGTTTTCTTCTTTGCATCATTACCAAAACCTTTTCCTAAAGCTATCCCTAAACTCGCACCAAAAATTACATCACTTAAATAGTGCTTATTATCGTGAATACGACTTAAACCTGTCAACCCAGCTAATAAATATGCGGGTACGCCTATTTTACTTCCATATAAATCATCTGCAATTGTTGCTGCAAGAAAACTGCTTGAGGTATGCCCCGAAGGAAAAGACCTTCTGTTAGCCCCATCTGGGCGCATTCTCCCTGTAATAAATTTTATACCATAGGTACAGAGACCATTTGCAATAATTGCTGATGTAGCATAATTAAAATCATCACTTCCTAACTTAAGCCTACTTAGTATAATAAACTGTCCAGCGATGCCCCAATAATCACCAAGTTTTGCTGCACTTTTTCCTAGAATTTTCCCTTGATATACTTCTTGAATTTTATCATCGTACTTAGTTGAGATTCCCGACCCTAGTAATCCTCCAATTAAAATCAAATTTGACGGGTTATTATTTATAGAATATGAAATACCTGATTTTATTTGATTAATCGAGATTGCTTGACCATACAAATCGGAGCTTGCAATTAGTTCAAACAATAATAATAAATAAATAAATAAACTTTTTTTCACTACCAAAATTAATAATTTATGTTAAGTACTAATAACTTATTACAGATATTGAATAAGTTTTAAATTTAACCATGTCATTAATAAATATTAATGCACCCTCTTAAGCAACTAATTAGTAATTCGGATTTGATGGAATCCTTAGCTAAAGAATATGGCACCCCACTATACATATATGATGCGAATAGAATAATAAATAATGTAAATATACTTAAAACAGGGCTTTCTAAATACTTTCACAAGTCCCACATTTGTTATGCAGTAAAATCAAACAGTAACCCACACCTCTTAAAAACAATGCTTAAAACTTGTTCTGATATGGGAGGAGATTGTTCAAGTCCAGGGGACATATACGCAGCTGAGTTAGCAGGGATGAACCTTTCAAAATGTATCTACACAGGGAATTATGAATCTCCAAAGGATCTTCTTAAGGCACTTGATAAAGGATGTAACATTAACTTAGATGATGAAACATCACTTCATCGTTTACTGCAAATAAAGCAACCCGAAAGAATATCCTTTAGGTTAAATCCTGGCTTTGGGAAGGGGACTTTCTCTCAAATTACTACTGCCGGGAAAGAAGCAAAATTTGGAATACCAACTGATAAAATAATTCAAGCATATAAAAAGGCAAAAGAGGCTGGAATTAAGAAATTTGGTATCCAATGTATGGTTGGATCAGGTAACTTAGATCAGACTCACTTCATTGAGGTTTTAACTGCTATTTTGAATCAGACTAAATCGATTGAATCTGAGACTAATATAGTATTTGATTTTATCAGTATGGGTGGAGGATTTGGCATACCATATCGTGATGAGGAAAAACCAATTAACTTCGATCAGCTTTTTTTAGCCCTATCTGATGTTTATTACAATACTTTTACTGATAAAGAAAATGCGCCTGCATTATGGATCGAACCAGGGAAATCCATTATAGGCGATTCAGGTATTATTTTATCGAGCGTTACCGGAACAAAAAATAGTTATAAAAATTTTATCGGAATTGATGCAGGAATGGAAACATTAATGCGGCCAGCTTTATATGGTGCATACCATCGAATTTATAAAGTTGGTAATCAAGTTGAAGACAAAGGTACATATGATTTTACTGGACAAATATGCGAAAATACTGATCGAATTGCAGTCCAAAGACCATTCCAGAGAGTCAATGAAGGTGATCTTATCGCTATAATGGATGCAGGAGCTTATGGTTATTCAATGTCAAATAATTTTAATACCAGACCAAGAGCTGCTGAAATATTATTAGAGCAGGGTTCAGTGAAATTGATTCGCAAAAGAGAAACCATTAATGATATATTTACCCTTTGTGATGTATAAACCTTTCATATTCATAATTTTGTTTTCATTTGGATTTGGGCAAGAGAATTTCAAAAGTATCCATCAAATTGAGTTAAACTATAATAAAGAGAATTACCTTGAGCCGTTATTTAAACCTTATCTGGGTCCAGCAGATCCAATCCAAGCTCGAAGAGATGATCCATCAAAAAAGGTTTTTGGATATCACCCCTATTGGCAAGGAACAAAATGGCAGTCATATAATTATGATCTGCTTACAACTATTGCTTATTTTTCAGCAGAAACAAATAGTACTGGAGATTTAACTAATCTTCATGGCTGGCCAGCAACTGATCTAATCAACAAAGCTCATGCTAATGGCGTTGAAGTTGTATTAACTGTTACGCTCTTTGATAAATCAGATATTGAAACATTACTTAGTCACAATAGTTATCGTGATCGTTTGATCAAGAATTTGCTATATGAAGTAAACAGGGCAGGTGCGGATGGCGTTAATATTGACTTTGAATCATTCCCTGAGTCGCAAAAAAATAACTTGGTTTCTTTTGTGAAAAATCTTCGGAAATCTCTTAGGGATTCCATACCAAATGCACAAGTAACACTGGCAACTCCGGCAGTTGATTGGAGTAACGCTTGGGACTTTAATGCGTTAGCTACTGAAAGTGATGGCTTATTTATTATGGGTTATGATTACCATTGGAAAGGCAGTACAACTACAGGTCCTGTCGCTCCTTTAACTGGCGGGTCGTACAATATAACAAATACAGTAAATACATATTTATCAATAACAAACAATAATTATGATAAACTTATTTTAGGTAACCCCTATTATGGATATGAATGGCCATCTAATGGTGGCGATAAAGGTGCGAGCACAACTAATGATGGTACAGCTGTAATTTTCTCAACCGCTGAATCAAAAGCTTTATCATATGGTAAACTTTGGGATTCTGACTCTCAAACTCCTTGGTATAGATATCAAAACCCAAGTTGGTTCCAAACATGGTATGATGACAGCCTATCATTATCAAATAAATATGATTTTGTTATATCAAAAAAATTAGGTGGCGTTGGAATTTGGGCATTAGGATACGATGAAGGATATGATGAATTATGGAACGCACTTAAGGAAAAAATGGGCGCTAAATCAGCACCATTAACTCCAACAAATTTCAACGTAGTTAACGTAGGTAAAGGTTTAGCTTCTATTGAATTTTTAGGATCTGATAATGCCACTTTTTTCGAAGTAATTCGTGTATATTCAAATTCCAACCAAACTGAAAGCCTAGGCCAATTTTCCTCATCACCCATTCTATTAGAAAACCTTAATGATAATGAATCGTATTTTATAAAATTAAAAGCAATTAATGCTTACGGATCAAGCAAGCATACTGAAGTACTAGGGGTTATTCCTTCAGCAAATTCACCAAAAGTATTAATTGTTAATGGTTTTGATAGAGTGACTGGTACTAATAACACATTTGACTTTATCAAAGAGCATGGAAGCGCACTTCATAATAATGATTATATTTTTGATTCTGCTTCTAATGAAGCTATAATTAATAAATATATTAAATTAACTGACTATCAAATTGTAGATTGGATCCTCGGCGAAGAAGGAACAGCAACTTCTTCTTTCAATGATATAGAACAGTCTTTAATTCAAGAATTTTTAATGGATGGTGGAAAATTATTTGTTTCTGGATCAGAGGTTGGTTATGACCTATCAGATAAAGGAGATACTAATGATAAACTGTTTTATGAAAAGTTCTTACGAGCTAATTACATATCAGATGCAGCTGGCGGAAGGCAGAGCAACTACAATGCCTATGGTGTTCAAGGAACATTATTTGATGGCGTCAATTTATCATTTGATGATGGAACTCAAGGCAGTTATGACGTCGATTGGCCTGATGGTATTAAACCAATTTCGAATGAAGAAATCAATTTAAAATTTGAAGGCGTAGATTATGATTCAAGTGGAGGAGCAGGCATCTCTTATCGAGGTAGATTTGGAAGCAGTCCACTTTCGGGAGGGCTCGTCTATTTGACAATAGGATTTGAAAGTATCTACCCTGAAAATAAAAGAAATATAATTATGAAAAGAGTGATGCATTACCTAGATGGACCGTTTACATCTATAATGGATGAAAATCAGTTAGTTCCTGATAAGCCACGGATTACCGCACTTTATCCAAATCCATCAAATAAATCAATTTCAATAGAATTTCAAATAATTAGACATACCCCCATTGCTTATCTATCAATTACTGATATACTGGGTCGAGAATTATTTAATATGTCTGTTCAATCATTGCCAACAAAAAATCAAAAATTTAATTGGACTGGTACCTTAAAAAATGGAACTGAAGCCCCGTCGGGAATCTATATAGCTAAATTATCTCAGGGTAACCAGCTTGTTACAAAAAGGTTTACCCTTCTAAAATAATGAAAGGATTTTTTTTTCTAAGTTCACTTGTCATCACGGCATGTGTCACTCAACCAAAATCAATCCATCAAGTTGATTCAGAAAACAACCCTTTTGATACAATAAACAATCTATCTCAGGTTCGCATAGGATTAGATATTTTACTTGAAGAAAAATTGGATCTAATTAAGAACAAATCAATTGCTTTAGTAACTAATCATTCTGGACTTGATAAGAATGGAGTTCCGAATTATAAAAGATTAATGATTCAAAAAGATGTAAAATTGAAAATAATATTTTCTCCTGAGCATGGTCTCTTTGGTGAAGCTGCTGATGGAGAAAAAGTTAATTATAATGGCCAACTAAATACCCTACCCCCAGTTGCTAGTCTATATGGTAATAGTCGGAAACCAAAAAAAGAACAATTAGAAGGTGTAGATGTTATTATTTACGATATTCAAGATGTTGGTGCAAGATTTTATACATATATCAGTACTTTAGGCCAAATTATGGAAGTTGCATCTCAACAAGGAATTCCAATAATGGTTTTGGATAGGCCTAATCCAATTACTGGGATTAAGATTGAAGGACCTATTTTAGATTTAAAGAATCAATCATTTGTTGGATACTATCCTATTCCGATAAGGTATGGGCTTACTATTGGTGAGCTCGCCAAAATGATAATTGGTGAAAAATGGATAGATGCGACGCCCGAATTAATTATTGTTCCAATGCTTGGTTGGCAACGTGGCCATTGGATGGATGAAATCAATACAAATTGGGTAAATCCATCACCAAATATACCTGATTTGGAAACAGCTATTGCATATCCCGGGATGTGTTTATTTGAAGCCACAAATATCAATGAAGGCCGAGGAAGTAAAAATCCATTTAAACGTTTTGGTGCACCTTGGATTAATAAACAAAAACTATCTATAGAATTAAATAATTTAAACCTGGCTGGTGTCGTATTTAAACCAATCTCATATATTCCGATTGATATTAAGGGTGTGGCTAATAATCCCAAGTATGAAAACCAGGTGTGTAATGGAATAGAAATTATTATTACAAATAGAAATGATTTTAATAGTGTCAATACAGCGCTTAGTATTTTATCAATAATATCAAAAGAATTTCCAGATAGTTTTGAGATAAATAAATCACGGATGAAAAAATTATGGGGCAAAGAGAATTTCTTAGATT
>Ga0208411_1000311_pt1 | contig 38339 bp, 31 predicted proteins | sample ETN01SmetaG_4_FD_185793 | JGI IMG/M metagenome (GOLD analysis project Ga0208411, IMG submission 185793) | Marine microbial and viral communities from oxygen minimum zone, Eastern Pacific Ocean - ETNP2014F12-01SV261 (SPAdes) (version 2) | ecosystem: Environmental > Aquatic > Marine > Oceanic ... | reverse complement strand
TCAGCGTCGTCTTGCCATGGTCTACATGACCAATCGTTCCAACATTTACGTGCGGCTTCGTTCTCTCAAACTTTTCCTTGGACACGTCGATTACCTCTTAAAAATGACTGATTAAAAAAAACCCAACCCAATACATACTGGAGCCCACAACCGGACTTGAACCGGTGACCTCTTCCTTACCAAGGAAGTGCTCTACCGTCTGAGCTATGTGGGCAAGACTCATCAAACACAACCACTGGAGCGGGTGATGGGAATCGAACCCACATCATCAGCTTGGAAGGCTGAGGTTCTACCGTTGAACTACACCCGCATTGTAATCCTTCGCTCACCCTTTCCGATCCTGCTCACCTTGACCCGGATCAACGACCTAGATTGCCCACAAAAGCGGCCTAAAATGGTGGAGGGGGGAGGATTCGAACCTCCGAAGGCTGAGCCAGCAGATTTACAGTCTGCCCCCTTTGGCCGCTCGGGAACCCCTCCAACATCGAAAACCGCGAATTTTCTTATCCTGGCAAGCAATTGTCAACAAAAATCAGGGGTAATTCAGGATTTTTGTGGATTATTGACTTAAACCCCCCGGGAGGGGATTTTTCTACCCTCCGTTGACAACAGATCTAGGGAGATCACTCAACCGATCTGGATCATCTCTGACGGAGCGCGACGGGTCAGAAGTTCTGCCCCCTCTTCGGTGATGAGGATGTTCTCCTCATGAACCAGCTGCCTGCCAGGAGCAAACTCCATACCAGGCTCAAGAGTGATGACCACACCAGGCTCGAGAAAGGTCTGGCCCCCCTCTTGAATCGATGGCCACTCGGTCAACTGCATCCCCAAACCATGGCCCATACGTCCCACATTATTGGATAGTGCCCCGCCCCTTTTGAGGATCCCCCACATCCCCTCCCAAAGTTCGCCTGTTGTCGCTCCCGGACGAGCCGCTGCAAGCCCGGCTTCCGTTGCCCGGTAGAGGGTTTCATGGGCTCGTTGGGTCTCAACATCAAGTGCCCCAAAAGCGATATTCCTGTCAAAGTCACAAAAATAGCCGTCATAGAGCGCCCCGGTATCGATAATCATCACATCACCCGCTTCAAGCCGGCGATCTGAAGGACCCATAATAATGGAGTCATATCCCCCCTGACCCGACCCTGCAACCAGGTAGGGAACCCGGTCTGCTCCCCGATCCAGCAGATCCATCTGCATCCGCCTGCAGATCTCGCGCTCACTTTCACCCACATGAGCATATTCAACAAGATGATCAAAGGCATCCGAAGCGAGGGTGCAGATCCAACGGATCTTCTCTACCTCTGCCTCTGATTTAATGAACCTGAGACGATGGAGCAGTGAAGCACAGTCAACAAAGATGGATTTACACTGCTCACTGAGCAGATCAAGATCAAGCATTGGCATACGCAGCATACTCTCAGGCCCCAAAGGGAGGCCGGATCGGCCAAATTGAGTGGGTAGTCGATTGAGGATTGAGGCCAGAAGGGAGATTCCTTCATCCTCAGGCCTAGGTGAGGGCCAGGTATGGATCTCATCGATCCAGGTTTGTGCCATCCCTGCTCTGCCGATCTCTGGGATTACTGCGATCGGCTTTCCTGCAAGTGGCACTATCACAAACCATGGACGGGTCGGGCTCTCAAAAAACTGGGTGAGAAAGCCGGTGAAATAGCAGATCTCTGTCGCTGTCGTCACCAAAATGACGTCTAGCCGCTCCTGCTGCATCTCCGCCTGAGCCCTTTTAAGCCGCAGGAGATACTCCTCTTTTGGAAAACCCCGCTTTGGAGGTTTTGGCTTTTGGTCTTTGTGCGTCAACATTACTGCAGTGCTATTGAGATAAGTGGTCAGAGTGGGTGTTGAAAGAGGCGCCCCGCACCCTCGATGGAATCATCGACGCCCGCCAGACGAAGCGTGTGCCAGGCCATCGCATGGTTGGATGAGGTGACGGGCATGCCCAGAATCTCTTCGACCTCCCTGATGACTTCGAGTGAGCGAAGATTGGTACAGGAGAGAAAGAGGGCCTCAATCCCATCATCCCTCCCCATCTCCAGCAAGGCCTGACAAATGGAATGGGTCGAGATCCGGGCCACCTGATTATCATCACTCTCATTGAACGATCCAAAAGCCTCGATCCTGAATCTGTTGTGGCCAATGTAGTCAATCATCAACTGATTGATCTCATTGGAATAGGGCGTCAACACCCCGATTCTTGAGACACCCAGCGCACGAAACGCGGCAAAAGCGGCAGTGATCGGTGTGGTCACCTCGCTCTCAGGACACACCGCCTGAATCTGGTTAAAGACAAACTCCTCACCCATCACAATGGAAGCAGAGGTACACCCATAGGCGATCACATCAAGGCTCTCTCCGGGAAGCAGAACACCCGCCTGATCGCCAATCAGTGCTCCCATGGCCTCTAGAGAGTCGGGGGTGACCAGAGGGGTATTGGCTATACGAGAGACATAAAAAGAGACACCCGGCATCCTGATTAACGATCTAAACTCAAATTCCAGAGTATGGTCAGTCGCCAGAACAATCAGACCGATACGGGCCCGCCATGCAATCCCTCTGTCCATCTGGGGGGTAAAATCAGTAATCTTGCTGACCATCCGGAGACTCCAACCTAGAGAGGTGAGCTAGAACCTTGTCTTGACCACAGCTTCATCGGGCTGTGCGGTTAGACCTGAAGGGGAAATACCCCCTTGCCCTTCAACCGCCCTTCTCCACTTAGATCCGGATCCAAGGAAAATAGTGGATTTGGCTGTGAAGGCGGGCCTTGCCCACCCGAATAAAAGAGCTCTGACCAAGACTTTAATTAGTTCTATCATTTTAATCCTCACTCTTCTTCATCCTCTTGTTAATCTCTGAATATAGACTAACCCTCTACCGCTGCCAATCCTGTTATTAAAGGGGTTTCATTAGTGTATATTCAATCGATTGAATGACCACTGATTGTGGTTGGGATATAACTCCATAGCGAAGATTCTGTGATCAATGACAATTACCTTCCGAACCATCCATCTCACAAAACGCTTCCCACTGGCTATCAGCCGTGGGGTGCATAGTGGATCTGACAACCTCTTTATAAGCGTAACCCGCGATGGATTAACTGGCTGGGGAGAGATGTCACCCGGGGGATCGGAAGGTGCCGCTACAGCTGAAGAGGGCAGAGATGCGATACAACACTTTTTCACTCCCAAGATAGCTCAACTTCCCCTCCAGGATATCCACCACCAGGCAAGAGAGGCAAAAGTTCCCCCCTGTGCATTGGCCGCCCTTGATATCGCCCTCTGGGACTGGCTGGGGAAGTGTGCCGGGCTCCCTCTCTATAGACTTCTTGGGCTTGGTCTCCCGACAACACCCACCTCCGTCACACTTGGCATCAACCCCCCTGAAGTGGTTCGTGAACGCATCCCTCTTCTTCTTGATAACACCGGAATCCGGTCGCTTAAGGTTAAGCTGGGATCTCCCGAGGGGATTGAGGCAGATAAGGCGATGTTTGCCGCAGTAATCGAAGCAACCCGGAAGCGAGAACTGCTACTCAGAGTAGATGCCAATGGTGGGTGGAGTCTTGAAGAAGCCCGGGAGATGATGACCTGGCTCGCCAGTCGGGAAGTTGAGTATATTGAACAGCCCCTTCAAGAAGGGGAAGAGCACCTTCTGCCTGCACTATTTAAAGACCGAAAGCTGCCAATCTATGTTGATGAGTCCTGCCGTTTTGCTGAGGATATTCCAAAATGGGCTGATGTCGTGGATGGGGTCAATCTCAAGCTGATGAAATGTGGCGGTCTCACCGAGGCACTCAGAATCGTTGCTGTGGCACGTGCTTTTGGGCTTAAAACCATGATCGGCTGTATGGGAGAATCCTCTGTCTCGATTTCAGCCGGCGCTGCGATCGGTGCCCTCTTCGACCATATCGACCTCGACTCACATCTCAACCTTGCTCCGGATCCGGCAACCGGGGTTAGTCTTAAAAACGGCGTGATCACCCCCAACAACCACCCAGGCCATGGTGCCCAACTCATCGATGCTGAATAGAGACCACACCATTGCCATCTACATGGAGGGATCGCTGAGATCACTGCATGGCAAAATGGGATTTGGGATCATGCGCTATTTTCCAGGGCAGATTGCCTGCATCATCGACGCCACCTTTGCCGGCAGGAGAATAGATGAGGTGATAACGTCTCCCTGCGAGGCGCCTATTGTTGCAACCATCGAAGAGGCCTGCACACTGGGTGCCCAAGTCCTGGTGCTGGGGACGGCCCCTTCGGGAGGGAGGATTCCCCCGGAGTGGCTGGGTTCACTTGAAACGGCGATCAACAATGGTCTCTCTATAGTCAACGGGATGCATGACCGGCTGAAGGACCGCTTTGGCACCCTCGAGAGTGAAGACCAGTGGATATGGGATATTCGACACCCTGAGTCCTTTGTTCCATCCATTGCCAGTGGTCGTGCCAGAACACTGACCAACAAACGGGTTCTCCTAACCGGAACCGATATGGCAGTGGGGAAGATGACTACAGGCCTGGAGATCTACCACTGGCTGCTGGCAAAAGAGCAGTCAACCGTATTTCTGGCGACGGGACAGATTGGGATGGCAATCACCGGAAATGGAATCCCACTGGATGCTTTCAAGGTAGACCATGCCTGTGGTGCGGTTGAAGAGATGGTGGTAGGGGCAGCGGGTTATGGCATCGTCCTCATTGAGGGTCAGGGCTCCCTCCTCCATCCCGCAAGCACAGCCACCCTGCCACTGATGCGAGGCAGTTGCCCGACTCATCTGGTTCTCTGCCACCGCGCCAAAGCGACAATGCTTGATACCTGCAAGGGGGTCCGCATCCCACCCTTGAGGGAGGTCATTGCCCTCAATGAATCACTTGCCGGGGCTGCCGGCGCCCTCACCCCGGCAACCACAATTGGTATCGCACTCAACACCAGTCGACTTGAAGAACATGCGGCGCAAAAAGCCATCGATGAACTTGAAGATGAGGCGGGCCTGCCGGTGGAGGACGTGGTGCGTTTTGGCGCCGGGAAACTTGCTTCTCAACTTGCCAACTAAAAGATACCTCTTACTCCCAATTCAAACCCATTTTCTGACTGTAAACTCTTACTCTATTCAGATGGCTAACCCGTTAAATCCATGTTAGTTTTAACTTAACCATCAGAATGGCCAATAAATACAAATAAAATCATATAACTGGAGGAGCATGATGAAAAAAGCTCTTTATTTGCTTGGTGAGTTTAGTGACCAGGACATTGATTGGCTGATTGAAGTCGGACAACAAAGATCTCTAGCGCCTGGCCAGGTATTGATCCACCAGGATTCCTCAATCGAGGACATTTTTATCATTCTCCAGGGTCAATTCAGGGTTTCAGTTGAAAGTGGCGAGGAGATCGCCGTTATAGGGAATGGTGAGATTGTGGGTGAACTCTCTTTTCTCGACTCCAGGCCTACCCAGGCCACTGTTACGGCCATTGAAGACTCCATCGTCATGGCCGTAGAAAAAAGCAGAATTGACGGACGATTAAAAACCGATGGCCGCTTTGCGAGTCGTTTCTATCGTGCGCTCGGCATACTGCTCGCTGACCGTTTAAGAGACTCAGTTTCTCAGCTTGCCTACGGCTCCCTAAAAGAAAACACCGCTGGTGAAGATGGGCGCACCCTCTCCCCTGAGCTCCTTGATCAACTTGATCTCTCTGCAATCCGATTCGAAAGAATTCGTCAGCGATTACTTGATTAATCAGCATCTCCATTCCTGAATTAGTTGCATGCCTCTTTTTCGAAACAAAGCACTTGAACGGCTTCGCTCTCCGGAACAACTGGATGCACCCTCAAAATTAATCCGGCGAAAAACATCCCTCGCACTCTCAGCAACTGCCTTTATTATCCTATCAGGTCTGATTTGGGGTATTTTTGGCACCCTTCCAAAGACCATTGAGGGCAGAGCCATTCTTGTTCACCCGGGAAAAACAGTTACTATTGAAGCGGGGGTATCCGGATCACTGCAAAAGTGGCTGGTCAGCGAAGGGGACCTAATCAATGATGACCGGATTATCGGAGTTATCGAACAACCTGAGGTTGAAAGAGACCTCATCAACACCCTCCTTACTCTCAATCAACAGATAGAACAAATTGAGACCAAGAGCAATCTCAGGAAAGAGGAAGTTCAACAACAGATCAATATCATTAACAGCGAACAATCCTACATTCGCAGTGAGGTGGAAGGTCTCAAAGAGCACCTTGACTACACTCTTAATTTGATCAACAGCATTGTCGACAAAAGCGGCAAATCACTTGAGCTGCAAAAGCAGAATCTGTTCAACACCAGAGAGCGCCAAGAGGCGTTAATTCACTACCTTCAGCTTCAGCACGATAATCACGATCAGATAAACCAGCAGGCCACCCGTATCCCGCTTGATAAAACCAACCGACTGATCGATCAAGGGAGGATTAAGCTCAATGATATCGAGATCGCATTACAAGAGCTGGAACTTCTTCAGCACAATTTTGTCCGTGCCGGGATGGAAGCCCGTCAAACTCACTCTTCTATCCTTAATAAGCTCTTAAAGCGGGAAGCAAGAATCAAGAATCTTGACAGCAAGAAGGCGAAATTAGAGGTCGCCGACCATGCTGCCGGGCTTCAGGAGCAGGATGCCATCAATCGACTCCGGCAACAGCGCAATCAATACCAAAAAGAGCATGCATCAACAAGTGAGATCAGGACATCCCATGCCGGTAACATACTGAAACTAAATGTTGCCTCAGGAACTCAGGTGGAGATTGGAGATCCAATTGCAACATTAGATACTGCAACACCTGATGACAAGCTGATAGCCGTTGGGCTCTTTCCCACCACTGCTGCCAGGTATCTACAGCCCGGGATGAAGGCCAGGGTCTCCCCAACCCAATTCCCCAGAGAACGCTTCGGCAGTATCGTTGGCACAATCAGCTCTGTCTCATCATTTCCTGTCTCTTCTGATGTAGTGGGAAATCTAATCGGCAACCACCGGCTGGCTGCGGAACTCATGAGTGGGGGCTTTATCACAAAAGCACTCATTGAACTTGAAACTGACCACTCCAGCCTCTCTGGATTTAAGTGGACCTCAAAAACAGGCCCCAATAATCAAGTGCTCCCGGGAACAACAGCAATACTCTGGGTGACCTATCGTCGACAGCAGCCACTGGGGCCTCTCCTCTCTTCACTGGGGATTAACCCGGACAGCCCAACAGAGTGAACTGATAGATATGAAGCGCATCAAGACACCCATGCTGCTGCAGCTTGAAATGACCGAGTGTGGTGCAGCGAGCCTTGGAATTATTCTTGCGTATTTTGGGAAGGTGGTTCCTCTTACTGAGCTGCGAGAAGCGTGTGGTGTTTCACGAGATGGTGTAAAAGCATCGAATATTGTCAGGGCAGCAAGGCAATACTGCTTTAAGGCAAAGGGGCTCAAGGTTGCTCTGAATGAGTTGGATGAACTGAAATTTCCCTTTGTTGTGTTTTGGGATTTCAATCACTTCCTTGTCGTCGAGGGGATAGACCGAAGCAAAGACATTGTTTACCTCAATGACCCTGCCCATGGCCACCGCAAGGTGTCCTTTAGTGAGTTTGATGAGGGCTATACCGGCGTAGTTCTGAGCTTTGAACCAGATGACAATTTTCTCCCTGGAGGAAAACGACCAAGCCTGATCAGGGCCATCAAAGACCGGATCCGACACTCAGGATCGGCTATACCCAATCTTCTCGGTGCAGGGCTGTTACTCACTATACCAGGCCTGTTCATCCCCGTTTTTACCCAGATCTATCTCGACCAGATACTTGCTGAGCAACGTTTCGAGTGGCTAATGCCTCTGCTGTTCGTCTTGGGATTGACGGTTTTATTCAAGATGGTTGCAGAAGCAACAAAATTCGTATTTCTCAGACGACTCAGGATGCATCTTGCGATTTCCATGTCCAGTCAGTTTTTCTGGCACCTCCTAAGACTCCCATCGGGTTACTACTCACAACGTTATACCGGAGAAATTGCTTCCCGGCAGGGGCTCAATGATGGTTTGGCTGAGATACTTTCCGGAAGAATTGCCGGTACTGTGCTTAGCATTGTAATGATGGTTTTTTATCTCATCCTGTTGCTCTCTTACAATGTCGCCCTCACTCTCCTCGGTATCACTTTTGCGGGAATCAATTTTCTGGCGTTACGATTGTTAAGAACCAAACGAATAGATGCCAATCTTCGTCTGATGCAGGATTTTGGAAAAGTGAGTGGTGACTCTATAGCTGCCCTGCAATCGATGGAGACACTCAAGGCCGCAGGACAGGAGAGCCGTTTCTTTCACCGCTGGTCAGGACGCTACTCCAAAGCAATTAACAGCATGCAGGAACTGGAGATGTCGACCCAGATTTTAGGCCTGCTCCCGATACTGCTCAACTCACTGAATACGATGATCATCTATCTTCTCGGTGGATTGGCAGTGATCGACGGAGAGATGTCAATTGGAACCCTGGTTGCTTTTACTGCTCTTATGGCGAGTTTCCAGGCCCCTGTCGGCAATCTTGTAAGCCTGGGCGCTGAAATTCAGGAACTTGAAGGAGATCTGCTGAGAGTGGATGATGTCCTTGGGGCGTCCCTCGACAAGGAAGCCCCGAGCGGCAGCCCCTCGGAGAATGAGATCACTGACAAGGAATGGCCTCTCTCTCTTAATGGAAGAGTGACTGTGGCCGATCTTACCTTCGGCTATAGTCCTCTCGAACCCCCTCTTTTTGATTACCTTTCACTCAATATTGAACCGGGGAGAAGGGTCGCCCTGGTTGGAGGAAGTGGTTCAGGGAAAACTACGCTGGCTCACCTGATCAGCGGTCTCTATCAACCCTGGTCAGGGAAGGTGCTCCTTGATGGCATCGACCGCACAGAGATTCCGAGATCAGTGATAGTGAGTTCACTCGCTGTAGTCAGTCAAGATATTTTTCTTTTTGAGGGAACCATTCGGGACAATCTAACACTGTGGGATTCAACCATTCCTGATGATACTTTGATACGCGCCTGCACAGATGCAGAAATTTTGGAGACCGTGTTGGCGCTTCAAGGTGGGTTGGATGGAAAGGTGATCGAAGGGGGTGCAAACCTCTCAGGCGGCCAATGTCAGCGTCTTGAAATTGCCAGGGCACTGGTTAGAAATCCATCTATTCTGGTTCTTGATGAAGCAACAAGTGCGCTTGATGCTGAGACCGAACACCTGATTACAGAGAGATTGATGGCCCGAGGTTGCACCTCCATCATCGTCGCTCACCGCCTGAGTACAATTCGTGACTGCGATGAAATTATCCTCCTCGAAGAGGGCCAGATCATCGAACAGGGAACCCATGCCAAATTATGGGAACAAAAAGGTCACTATAGGGCACTACTGGAAGCTGGTGAAGGTCCTGAGGAGAGTGACGAGTGATATTTGAACACCAAAGCAATCCTTCTGGCTCTCAATCAGATGGTTTCCTGCTCTACCGCAACCAGGTCCATTTCCCTGACTCCTCCGATACGGCCTGGATTATCAAAAGAGGGATGTTGAATGTCTTCGGCACCCGGTTCGACAACGGTAGTCCTACAGGGCACCGCCGCCATCTTTTTAGTCTTCAGGCAGGAGAGGTTCTCTTTGGATTCAACCCTCTGATTACAGCAGACACTATTGGCTTAATGGTGGTTGCTGCCGAGGAGACCGAGTTGGATCCAATCGCAGTCTCTGCCTTTTCCGACACTTCACAACAGGAAACATGCAGAGGGCTCTCCGACTGGGTCAATCACGTCGGCCAGTATATCACTGGAAACGAATTAGCCCCGACCACTCCTCTCACCCTTGAAGAAGGTGTTTTCGATATCCCCCCATCTGAAACAATACGGTCTGATCCAAAGAGAGATCTCTGCTTCAAGCCCCTTGAGGGAGAACTGTTTTTTACCGAGTTCAAAAATATTCCGGTCACCGATCAGTCCGAATGGTTCCACTGGCCCCATCACCTGACACTGAGTGCCAAGGGGGATCAGGCCAGAATCAAGATCACTCCCCTCTCCGAGACTATCAGTGATCCACAGAAAATAGGTAAGGCTACAAACAACCTTCATAAACTGCTTGTTAATTTTCTGGCCGACCAGGAAGCTGCGGACAAAAAGAGAGAACAGTCAAGACGGCTTCAAGCCAGTCAGCTCGAACAATCACAGACAACTGGGGTGCTGACGGAACTGGCGGCAGTGCTCAACCCGGAAAAACAGTTCAAAACGAGAGAGAGTGAACTGTTAACTATCCTTACTGTGATCGGTGACCAGCTGGGGGTCGAGATTTTGCCTCCCTCTGCATCGGATCAACCTGATCAGGCCATTCACCTGATGGATCCAATCGCCCGCTCTTCTGGTTTTCGCTGGAGAGAGGTCACCCTTACACCTGATTGGTGGAGAGAGGATGCCGGACCGCTTCTTGCCTTTTTAGGGGAAGAGGAACGTCTGCCGGTAGCATTACTTCCAACCGGAAGCGGCTATCGGATTGTCTTCCCGGATGGAAGGGAACAACAACTCGATGACAACCATAGAAAACGCCTCTGTCCCGATGCCTCGATGATCTATAGGCCTCTACCACGGAAGGTAAAAAATATCTTCAGTTTTATGTTGTTTACCTCAAGAGGACAACTAAAGGATTTCTCACTGATTATCCTGGCAGGAGTTGCTGCCACACTTCTTGGGATGCTGGTTCCATGGACAGTCGGCATTCTATTTGATACTGCTATTCCTGATGCCGATAGAAGAATGCTCTTCGAGCTTGCATTGATGCTGCTGGTTGCTGCAGTTGCCGGAATCGTTTTCACTTTTGTCCAGGCGACCGCATCGATCCGATTGGGAGTCAGAAGGGAGATTACCTCACAGGCCGCCACCTGGGATCGAGTCCTGCAACTTCGTCCTGCATTTTTCAGGTCCTACTCGAGTGGTGACCTTCAAAGTCGGGTGGATGCCGTAAGTGATATCAACAGGGAACTCGGAGTTGCCACTTTGCGACCATTATTATCCGGGATATTGGCGCTGCTGAACTTTGGCCTGCTCTGGTACTACAGCCCTGATCTTGCAATGATCGCCTTCTGGATTGGTCTTCTGGTCATGGTGGTTACCATTTCTACAAGTTATGTTGTCCAGCGCCTCTCTCTTAAGCTGATCGAGTTAGCTGGCGTTTTCCACGGCATGGTTATTCAGATGATTGGAAGTGTTCAGAAGCTGAAACTTACTGGCAGTGAATATCGTGCATACAACCATTGGGCTTCTAGATATATCCCACAACTCAAGCTTGAACTGACCATTGACAGACTTTCAAATGGAGTAGCCCTTTTCCATATCGCACTCTCTCCGGTTGCCACCGGCTTGTTGTTCTGGAAGGCCGCTGATCTTGTGGTTGGCTTAAACCCGGCAAGTGGCAGTGTGATGACCATAGGCACATTTATTGCGTTTAATGCTGCATTCGTTCTCTACCTGTCAGGTTGGTCAGCGATCAGCAACACGATTGTCAGTATTATTGACACTCTGGTTAAGGCAAAACGAGTAAAACCCATCCTCGAGGGGGAGCCGGAGGTAGGTGAAGATGCGGCAGACCCAGGGCGACTTGCCGGTCATATTGAATTTCAGAAGGTTACTTTTCGCTACACAGAGGAGGGGCCGGTCATCCTTGACCAAATCAATATGGACATTCAACCTGGAGAGTTTGTAGGCATCGTAGGGCCATCAGGCTCAGGAAAGTCTACCCTCCTCCGCCTCTTTCTTGGGTTTGAAACACCTGAGGTGGGCCGCGTTCTCTATGATGGCAAAGACCTCTCCGGGATCAACGTTATTGCTGTCAGAAGACAGATTGGATCAGTGCTCCAAAACGGAAAACTGAATGCTGGGAGTGTTTATGAAAACATAGCCAACAACCTGCAGATCTCTCATGCCGAAGCATGGGAAGCTGCCGCCGATGCCGGACTGGCGGGTGATCTCGAGAAGATGCCTATGGGTATTCACACCGTGGTTGCTGAAGGGGGTACCAACCTTTCAGGGGGTCAGCGTCAGAGACTCCTGATTGCCCGCGCTCTGGTCGGTCGGCCAAAGATGGTGTTCTTTGATGAAGCCACCAGCGCTCTCGATAATCGAACACAGGCAATTGTTACCGCAGCCATTCATCGACGCCGTATAACCCGGGTCGTGATTGCCCACCGCTTGAGCACGATTAGAGATGCTGACCGCCTTTATGTCATCGACAAAGGAAGGGTGGTACAACAGGGAACCTATGCCAAGCTCAGCCAGGAACCCGGCTTCTTCAGTAATCTTATCTCCAGACAAATGATCTAGGCATCATGTCACGATTGAACCATAACTTATCCCCAGATTCACCTGAAGCACTTATCCGCTTCCTGCAGGTAGTTCGGCCATTGGGATCTCTGATCATCGTGGTTCTGGGGATAATCCTTGGAGTTGCACTTACCTATCTGGTTATAGGTCGGTTACCGATAACCGTATCCACCCATGCTGTTCTCATTTCGCCTTATAAAATAGTTCCGATTCAATCCAGAGTGACTGGCCGACTTGAAACGTGGGAAGTAGAGCCTGGAAGCACCATCACAAAAGGAGCCCGCCTGGCAACGGTAAATCAACCTCTATTCAAGAACAGGGTTGATATGGCCGAACAACATTTGAACAGGCTGATCGAATCTCAAACAGCCACTAAAGCAATATCGAGCAGATCCAAAGCGCAAAAACGTGAATTTCTTAAGGGTGAAGATCTTATTATTAAATCTCGGATTGAGAAACTTAAGGATGAAGTTGATCAATCAAATCAGTTATCCCGGGTGATAAAGGGGAAAGAAGAGCTCATTATCGAAAACAAGATAAAGGCACTAAACCAGCTTAGACAATCAGAGTCTCAATCACTCAGCCACAAGCTGATCACTCCCACCGACCCCAATCAAAATGAAGAGAAAAAAGATCAAGAACCTGTCCAGACAGAATCAGACCTCATCGATCAGCAGACCTTCCTTGCACAAATTGATGCTGAACTCATAAAACTGGAAATGAGAACAATTGAAACTATAGCAAGAGCAGAAAAATCAGTAGAACAACACCTTGATAAATCGCAGCAGATTACGGCGCTTCAACTTGAGTTGTTGGACAATCAGATGGCATTGAGTCGTCTTGAGCAAGAAGAGATATTGGATAACCTCAGTGACCAACATCAACTATCAAGATCCAGGCAACACCTCGATTCCCTTAAAACCGGATCAATTGAAAACAACCATATCTTAAGCCCCTATTCAGGCAGGATCCTGGAACTGGGCGTTACTGAAGGTTCAGTTATTAATCCGGGCTCTCAGCTAGGCTCCATTAATACCCGAAAAGAGAGCGACCCTCTTGTTGTTGTCGCCTACTACCCCATTAGTGAAGGCAAGAAACTACATCCGGGCATGATGATGGAGCTTTCGATGTCCTCCCCTGACCACTCCCCTGCAAACGAGTACTGGCTTTCTGATCCTCAATCCGGGGTTCTGATCGCTGAAGTCACATCGGTATCAACGATGCCGATTACACAGCAGGCCGCCGAGACCCTTCTCGGTAATCAGGCTCTTGCTGAAAAGCTCCTGGAAGGCCAATCACGGGTTGAAGTGATTGCCAAACCAGTGAGAGAGACCAGCCATCCCTCTGGGTTTATGTGGAGAGATCCAAAAGACCCAGGCTTCAGACTCACCGCCGGAACCCTGCTTGTGGCCCGGACCATCATTAGGAAAAAACCACCACTCGAATTTATTTTTCCGGTGCTGTCCGAGTAACCGACGCCATGATCAATCAGCAAGAAGGTTGCGTATGCACCGGATTTGAGTCTGAATAATCTTCACCCGGAGGTATGCTGGGTCGATATCAATCTCCATTATCACTCAAGCCATCCACTGCTCCAAAATCCTCGATACTGAACTTACAGCCGTATTCTGCTCCCAAGAACAAGTCAGGATAAAGATTATAGGCTTGAAACAATAGATGGTCTTAATGTACCCAAGACGTGAGAGGGCAAGTTACCTATAATCATTGTGCTGATATAACCGTAAGGATACGACCTTTTTTCAAATCAGTTTATATCAGATGATAATAGCGGAGTAGAGACGACAATGAGTGTTGAAGACCTTCGGGCTTTTATTGAGCTACTTGAGCAACAAGGAGAGCTCAAACGAATTACTGTTGAAGTTGACCCCTCGCTTGAGATGACAGAGATCGCTGATCGGGTTCTTCATGCTGGCGGGCCTGCTCTGTTGTTTGAAAACCCCAAAGGGTCATCAATTCCAGTATTAACCAACCTCTTCGGCACCACTGAAAGAGTCGCATCAGGGTTGGGTCAGCAATCAGTAGATCACCTGCGTGAAGTGGGGCAACTCCTTGCTTATCTGAAGCAACCTGATCCCCCCAAAGGGTGGCAGGATACGATTAAAAAACTTCCGCTGTTCAAACAGGTATTGAATATGTCGCCCAAGGTGAAGTCCAAGGGAGCCTGTCAGGAACATCAGCTGGAAGGTGATCAGGTGGATCTCTCAACCTGGCCCATTCAGAAGTGTTGGCCTGGAGATGTTGCCCCGTTAATTACCTGGGGGCTTGTGGTAACACGTGGGCCCAACAAGGAACGCCAGAATCTGGGGATCTATCGACAACAGGTCATAGGTAAAAACAAGGTGATCATGCGCTGGCTCTCACACCGTGGGGGAGCTATTGACTTTACCCAATGGAAAGTGGAGAACCCTGGAAAACCTTTCCCTGTGGCAGTCGTCATTGGCGTTGATCCCGCCATACTCCTTGCAGCAGTAACCCCCATACCGGACACCCTCTCTGAATATGCTTTCGCTGGACTACTGAGGGGGGCAAAAACTGAGGTTGTAAAGTGCATTGGTTCAGATCTTCAGGTGCCGGCATTCTCTGAGATCGTCTTTGAAGGATTTATCGATCCTGACGAGATGGCTGAGGAAGGCCCTTTCGGTGACCATACCGGCTACTACAATGAAGTAGAACGTTTCCCGGTCTTTACCATCGAGCGCATTACCCACCGAACCAATCCTATCTACCACTCAACCTATACAGGACGACCTCCGGATGAGCCTGCCATTCTGGGAGTGGCACTGAATGAAGTATTCGTCCCCATCCTGAAGAAGCAATTTCCAGAAATTGTTGACTTCTTTCTGCCGCCAGAGGGGTGCTCCTATCGGATGGCTGTCGTCAGTATAAAGAAAGAGTACCCGGGGCATGCCAAGCGAGTCATGATGGGAATATGGTCATTTCTTCGCCAGTTCATGTATACCAAGTATATTATAGTGACCGATGACGATATCGATATTCGCAGCTGGGCAGATGTTATCTGGGCGATCACGACCCGAATGGACCCCTCTCGGGATACCACTCTAATTGAAAATACTCCGATCGATTACCTCGACTTTGCCTCACCTGTCTCAGGCCTTGGATCTAAAATGGGAATGGATGCCACTGAAAAATGGAAGGGAGAGACAACGCGTGAATGGGGATCTCCCATCAAGATGGACCTTGAGACAAAAACCAGGATTGACCGGATCTGGGAGAGTTTGGGGATAGACATTTGAGTTATGGTTAAACAGGATTATCCCGTCAAATTAACTGACCGGAAATCACCCCAGACCAAATTTAATGCCTGAATCAGAGATTAAACCGACTTGCCGAATGTTATTGATAACCGTTTTAACCTCCCATTAAGCCAAATAACCGTGTAATATTTGTGGCTGCTTGATTGCTTCATTAAACAACAATAGGAGGAGATGACAAAAATGAGAAGTATTAAATCTATAGCTATTGCCACCGCACTCTGTGCCAGCGTGGCTGCCCCGGCCCAAGCAGCCGAGGATTTTAAAGTCGGATTAATCCTGCCTTTCTCGGGTGTCTACGGGGGGCTCGGCGGAGAGATTGCCCGTGCCTTTGAACTCGGCCTGGAAGTCTTCGGAGGCGAAGTTAACGGTAGAAAAATAGTACTGGTCAAAGAAGATACTGAGGGCAAACCCAACACCGGCCTTGCCAAGACAAAAAAGCTGATCCACTCAGATAAGGTCGATGTTCTGGTAGGCCCTGTGTCATCAGGTGTATTGGCGGCTATGCGTGACACCGTGCACAACTCACAAACACCTTTTGTTATCGCCAATGCCGGCCATGATGGTATCAGCGGTTCAAAGTGCAGCCCGTGGTTTGTCCGCACCTCCTTCTCAAACCGGCAGATTGTTCGCCCAATGGGTCAGTGGATGTATGATCAAGGCCATCGAAATATCTATCTGATGGCTCCTGACTATGCGGCAGGACATCAAATGATGGGGCACTTCAAGGCAGGATTTGAGGCCGCTGGCGGCAAGATCATCGGGGAAGAGTATCCCCCACTCCAGGGCACCAAAGACTATGCTCCCTACCTGGCCAAGGTAAAGGCTGCAAAACCTGATGCCCTGTTTGTCTTCTTTGCCGGTGGTGCCGCTATCCAGTTTGTTAAATCCTTCGGCGATTTTAATATCGGCAAGGATATCCCACTGACTGGAGCAGGTTGGCTCACCTCACCACTTTATATCAAGAAGCAGGGTGAAGGTGCGAACAACATTATCGGCTCTGCCAACTACGTCACCACCATTGACAATGCCGCAAACAAGCAATTCCATGCTGCCTTCAAAGCCAAACATGACCGCGGTGGATCAGAGTTTGGTGTCCAGGGCTATGACTCGGCAAGGGTTATTGTTGAAGCTCTTCAGGCTGTCAGTGGCAACACTTCGGACAAAGCCGCCTTTATGGAAGCAATCCGCAATGTCAGCTTTGATGGTCCTCGAGGAAAGCTGCGGTTTGATCCCATAAACGGCAACATCATCCAGCATATTTATGTTTACAAAAACGTAAAGAAAGAGGGTGTGATCGGTCCTGAGGTCTATGACATCATTAAAGATGTTAAAGTACCCTCCGATGGCTGTAATTCATAGACCAGTCTGAAATTGGTTTGCCGAGATGGTGTCAACCAGGGGAAGGCTTCGGCCTTCCCCTGTTTTTTATGGTCGAAATAAATCAAGCCGTTGCAATTCTCCTGCTTATGTTGCCTCAAACAAGGTGTGGAAGGAGTTAACCCCTGATCTCTTTGAAGATCTCTCACAGCGTATTAGATTATGAAGTACGCAAAAGCCTAAATAGTAGATAATGGGATGAAATAACCCAGAAGTCGGCCGACGTTACAATAAATCAGAACCAAGAAACCAACAAACTCAAACAGATGGAAGAGATCTTTATTTACAACAGATAGAACCAGGCTGAATGTTTACTGATCCCACATTTCTCTTTATCCAGACCTTAAATGGACTGCAACTCGCAATGTTGCTGTTTCTGCTCTCAGTCGGACTCTCCGTCGTCTTCGGGCTGATGAACTTTGTAAACCTGGCCCATGGAACACTCTATATGCTTGGCGCCTACCTTGGCCTCACCGTCTATAATCATACCGAATCCTTCTGGACGGCTTTAGCCCTGGCACCGCTTGGGGTCATGGTCATAGGGATGATTTTCTATGTCACCCTGATTAAGCGGCTGCAAAAAGCGCCCCCTCTCAAACAGGTGCTGGTTACCTTTGGCCTTATATTTGTTGGTTTGGATACGGTTCGCATCTTCTGGGGAAATCTTCCTGATGCGATCCCACAGCCCAACCTCTTATCCAGCAGCATACAAATCTTTGGTGAAACCTACCCCTCCTATCGGCTCTTTATTATTGCCCTTGGCCTGCTGGTGATGGTAGTTCTCTACTTTGGTCTTGAAAAAACCCGTATCGGGTCGATTATCAGGGCAGGAGTTGACAATCGGGAGATGGTCTCCTCTCTTGGCATCAATATTGATCTTGCCTTCTTTGGGATCTTCTGCCTTGGTTGCTATCTTGCCGGCCTCTCAGGAGTGGTTGCAGGAGCGGTCTTCCCTGTCGAACCGGGGATGGATATGTCAATCCTGATCCTGACGCTTATCGTTGTGGTTGTAGGCGGTCTCGGCAGCCTCAAAGGTGCCGCGGTGGGCTCATTGATGATTGGCCTGGCAGAGACTTACGGCCAGGTCTTTGTCCCTGAATTTGCCAGTGTGACAATCTATGCCCTGATGGTTGTTATTCTCCTGATCAGGCCCGGCGGTCTCTTTCCAGTAAGGGCTGAGTCATGAAAAACCTCTTTTCCCTGGAACGAGTGACCACTGTTGTAATCATTATCGGTGCCCTCACCTTTCATCAGTTCGCCGGATACTACGGCCATGAAATACTGGCGGAGATCGCCATCCTGGCGATCTTTGCCATGAGCCTGGACCTGCTTGTGGGTTATACCGGTATGATCTCACTGGGCCATGCGGCCTTTCTTGGGATCGGCTCTTACGCCACTGGAATTCTCACCGTCCACATGGGCTGGAGTGTGGCCCCCTCTCTGGTAATCTCAATCCTGGTTGCCGGCCTGGTGGCGGCACTCGTTGGCCTTTTTGTCGTTCGTCTGGGTGGGATCTTTTTTATTATGATCACTCTGGCCATCTCTCAGATGTTCCATGCCTATTTTCTGAAAAACAGAGAGTATGGAGGAGATGACGGAATGCCCGGGATTCCGCGAATTGATCTTGAATCATTCGGACTCAACTCATTTGATCCGGCTGATTTTGCCCTCTTTACCCTTTTTGTCGCCGTCATCATCTACCTGTTGCTTGATCTCGTTACCAATTCGCCTTTTGGTCGATATCTGATTGGAATTCATCAAAATGAAAACCGCATGCGTTCCCTCGGGGTCCCCATAAACCGCTACAAGCTGGCGATCTTTATTGTTGCCGGAACAATTGCCGGGCTGGCTGGCTCCCTTCAGGCTCAGCACATGGGTTTTGTCTCCCCGGATGCCATGTACTGGACCGTCTCCGGGATAGTCCTGATCATGGTGATCGTAGGGGGTACTGGTTCACTGGTCGGCGCGATCATTGGAGCCGCCACTGTTCAATTGATGACCCACGAGATCTCATCACTGACAGAACACTGGATGATCTATATGGGCATCTTCTTTATTGGCGTTGTCCTCTTTGCCAGTGATGGCCTTTATGGAACATTCGCAAGGCAGTGGCGTCGATTCAGAGAACAACGCACCCGGCCTGAAACCCAGAGGATGGATGGAGATGCTTAAGGCAGAGCGTCTAAATAAATTCTACGGCTCGCTGCTGGTGACCGACAATATCAGCCTGGAGCTTGCCAAAGGGGCCCGTCATGCCGTCATTGGCCCCAACGGGGCCGGAAAAACCACGCTCTTTAACCTCCTCACCGGTGAGGTCAAGACTGACTCGGGACGAGTCCTGATAGATGGCCGGGATGTCAGCAAAAAATCACCCAACCAGCGTGCCAAAGCAGGGCTTGGCAGAAGTTTCCAGAAAAACAACCTCTTCATGGAACTGACTGCACTGGAGAATCTAACAACTGCCTGCGCCGTCTCTGTGGAGTTGGGGCGGGTCTTCTGGAGACCCTTTGACTCAGTGAGTGAGATCAAAGAGGCGGCCGAAAGTATTGCCGAACAGGTTGATCTCTTGTCGGTTCTCGATATTCCCGTTCATCACCTCTCCTATGGCCACCAACGCCAACTCGAAGTTGGGCTGGCACTTGCCACACAGCCCAAGGTTCTGATGCTTGATGAACCGACCTCCGGAATGAGCCCAGAGGAGACGACTATAATGCTCAATCTGATCAGTGCTCTCCCCTCCTCTTTGACCATACTCATCATTGAACACGATATGGATGTTGTATTTGGGGTAACCGATCGAATTACAGTGCTCGACTATGGCTCCGTCCTTGTCGAAGGCACCCTTGATGAGGTCAGGAGTTCGGATATCGTCCGTCAGCGTTATCTTGGGGACGCTTCCTCATGAGCAACCCACTCCTGAGAGTCGATAACCTTCAGGCCTTCTATGATCAGAGTCATATCCTTCAAGGGGTCTCCCTCTCTGTCAATAGCGGCGAGGTGCTGAGCGTCCTCGGAAGAAATGGGGCGGGGAAAACCACTCTCCTCAACTCGATCATGGCCATCCTCCACAAACGAACAGGGAGCATCATCTATGACGATCAGGAGATCAACAAACTCCCCCCATACAAGATTGCCAAACAGGGTATAGCCTATGTACCTGAGATACGTGGAATTTTTCCCTCTTTAACCGTTCGTGAAAACCTGGAGATAGCCTCTCGAAAGGGGCGGGAGGGCGCCTCTCAACAGCAGTGGACTCTCGATTCTGTCTATTCCCTATTTCCACACCTTAAAGAACGCGCCCAGAGCGGTGGCGGCAAGCTCTCGGGTGGCGAGCAGCAGATGCTCTCAATCGCCCGTGCACTGATGACCAATCCCGATCTGCTGATCCTCGATGAGCCTACCGAGGGCCTGGCCCCCCTGGTGGTCAAAGAGATTGAAGAACTGCTGACAACGCTTAAAAGACAAGGGCTTACCATGCTCATGGTTGAACAGAACCTTGGTTTTGCAACCCGGCTCTCTGATCAGATCGTAGTACTGGGCAAAGGACGCATCCGTTGGAGCGGCACCCCCGAACTGTTTTCCAGCGAATCTGGAATCCAGCGCACCTGGCTTGGCGTCTAGAGAGATCGTCCTCAAGCCACACTATTTAACCCCCATTTGCAGCATTTTAGAATGATTCTTGAGTGATTATCTCCCTAGTGGAAAAAACCAATTGAACTGATCGGTAATTATCCACTGTAGACAACTGAAATGCTGAATTGTATGCTTCATAGTGCACTGACAACTTTAGCGTTATGCAGTCAAGTTGTCAGCATTTAAAAATCCTGACGATGGTGCTTGTATGTAATGACCTCATCGGGATCTAATAAGTAAAACCTAATCCAAATACCAGGAGGATTGAGATGAAAAAAATCATAATGGCGGCGGCTGTCACCACAATGCTGGCCGGTCCGGCAATGGCGGGTGATGCCAAGATAGGAATTATCCTTGGCTATACCGGCCCTATTGAATCACTGACCCCCGATATGGCGGCCGGTGCTGAGATGGCAATAGCCGAAGTCAACGCGAGTGGTGCCTTTATGGGCGGCTCCAGCGTTACCGGTATTCGTGCTGACTCAACTTGTATTGATGCGGCCGCAGCCAATGCGGCGGCTGAGCGCCTGATCACTTCCGACAAAGTCAACGCCATCATGGGCGCTGACTGTTCAGGTGTAACCACCTCAATTCTCCAGAACGTGGCGATGGCCAATGGAGTGGTGATGATTTCACCCTCTGCGACCTCCCCTGCGCTCTCCACGATTGAAGACGATGGCCTCTTCTTCCGAACTTCACCTTCTGATGCACGGCAGGGACAGGTTGTTGCCGCAATCCTCAAGGAACACGGCATTAAGTCTGCTGCGATCACCTACACCAATAATGATTATGGCAAGGGTCTGGCCGACAGCATCGAAACCAACATCAAAGCAGGTGGTGGAACGGTCACTATGAATGCCTCTCATGAAGACGGCAAGGGTGACTACGGTGCTGAAGTCGCCGCACTGGCACAGGCCGGAGGTGAGATTCTGGTGGTTGCCGGCTATCTTGATCAGGGTGGCAAGGGGATCATCCAGGCCAGTCTCGACAGCGGTGCATTCGACAAGTTCTATCTTCCTGACGGCATGATTGGCGAAAGCCTGCCAAAGGCGATCGGACCTGATTTGAACGGCTCTATCGGGGGACTTCCAGGAACCGACAGCCTAGGTAATGTCGAGTTCAGAAGACTCGTATCCGGCTTTAAACACGACGGGCCCTTTGTACCGGAATCCTACGATGCTGCAGCTCTGATTATGCTTGCCATGCAGGCCGCAAACTCCACAGACAGCCAGTCCTTTAAAGGAAAAGTCATGGATGTCGCCAACGCCCCGGGTGAAAAAATCTTTCCCGGAGAACTCGGCAAGGCTCTGAAGATCATTGCCGGTGGTGGTGAAGTTGACTATGTCGGCGCCTCGAACGTTGAACTGATTGGTGCGGGTGAATCTGCCGGGAGTTATAAAGAAATTGCGATTGAAGGTGGAAAAATCACAACTGTCCGCTATCGCTAAACAATGAACCAAGCGGCCCGGGTGATATAAAACCCGGGCCGTTTTTTTCACCAAAAACCCCATGATCACCATCAAAAACTTGCATAAGAGTTTTGGGGGAATCCATGCGGTTAATGATGTCTCACTGACCATTGAAAAAGGGGCGATCACCGGCCTGATCGGACCCAATGGTGCAGGCAAGACCACCCTATTTAATGTCATCGCCGGTGTCTATCCGCCAACTTCTGGCCGCGTCTGGCTTGATGATAATGAAATTACAGCTTTCCCGCCCCATGAACTCTTCTCAAAAGGGTTGTTGCGCACCTTCCAGATCGCCCATGAGTTCTCCACCTTAAGCGTTAGGGAAAACCTGATGATGGTTCCGGGAGGACAATCCGGAGAGAACCTGATCGATACCTGGATTCGCCCTGCAAGGGTCAGGATGGAAGAGGTCGAGATCGCCAAAAAGGCTGATGAGGTGATCGATTTTCTACAGATCAAACAGGTTGCCAATGAACTTGCCGGCAACCTTTCAGGGGGACAAAAAAAACTCCTCGAACTTGGCCGTGCCATGATGGTAGAAGCCAAAATTGTATTCCTTGACGAGGTCGGGGCCGGTGTAAACCGTACCCTTCTCAAGACCATAGGCGATGCTATTATTCGCCTTAACAAAGAACTCAACTACACCTTCTGTGTCATCGAACATGACATGGATTTTATCGCCCGGCTCTGCAACCCTGTTATTGTAATGGCCGAGGGGGCTGTCCTCACCATAGGTACTTCCGAAGAGATCAAAGTTAATGAAGCAGTCATTGAAGCCTACCTGGGCACCGGCATCAAGCAGACCAAGGAGTTGTCTCAATGAGCTACCTTCTGGGTGAGAGCATGACCGGAGGTTATGGCGGTGCCGACATCCTCCACTCCTGTACCATCGGGGTAGAAAAAGGCCAGATCGCTGTTGTCGTCGGCCCCAATGGAGCGGGTAAATCGACGGCAATGAAGGCAATATTTGGAATGCTTTCACTCCGTGAAGGCAGGGTGCTCATGGACGGAGAAGACATCTCTACCCTCAAGCCCCAGGATCGGGTCATTAAAGGGATGGGATTTGTCCCTCAGAACAGCAATGTCTTCACCTCAATGACCGTTGAAGAGAACCTGGAGATGGGGGCCTTCATTCGACGAGATGATTTTTCCGATACCATGGCACAGGTTTTTGATCTCTTCCCAATACTGAAAGAAAAACGCAGCCAGACCGCGGGAGAACTCTCTGGAGGTCAGCGCCAGCAGGTCGCGGTGGGTCGCGCCCTGATGACCCAGCCCAAAGTTCTGATGCTCGATGAACCCACCGCTGGAGTTTCACCCATCGTGATGGATGAGCTCTTTGGAAGAATTATAGAAGTTGCACAGACCGGAATTGCCATTTTAATGGTGGAACAGAATGCAAAACATGCTCTCAACATTGCCCATAAAGGTTATGTCCTGGTTCAGGGGAGTAACCGTTACACTGATACGGGTGAAGCACTGATTGCCAACCCTGATGTGCGCAAGTCATTTCTTGGGGGGTAACCGATGACTGACATTCTCAACACTCTGGCGCTGATTAGTAATTTTATTATTGTTCCCGGGCTCGCCTATGGCAGCCAACTGGCACTGGGTGCTCTGGGCATCACCATGGTCTATGGCATTCTCCGCTTCTCCAACTTTGCCCATGGTGAGACCATGTCTTTCGGGGCCATGGCCACCATTCTGATCACCTGGGCACTGCAGGCGCAAGGGGTGAGCTTTGGTGTCTTACCTACGGCCCTGCTCGCTCTCCCTTTTGGAATTCTGATTACTATCGCGCTCTGCCTGTTTACTGATCGGCTTGTCTATCGCTACTATCGATCCCAGCGAGCAGAACCCGTCACCTATCTGATTGTCTCGGTTGGAGTGATGTTCTTTCTCGGCGGACTGATCCGTTTCATTATTGGTCCCAATGACCAGATCTTTAGTGATGGCACCCGATTCATCATGAAGGTACGGGCCTTCAAGGAGATGACCGGCCTGAGTGAGGGGCTGGCGATCAAGACCTCACAGGGGGTCACCATCATCACCGCCATTGTCATTGTCACACTGCTCTTCTGGTTCCTCAATCGCACCCGAACCGGCAAATCGATGCGAGCCTACTCCGATAACGAAGATCTCGCCCTTCTGTCCGGAATCAACCCAGAACGAGTGGTGATTATTGCCTGGATCATTACCGGAACACTGGCCGCCGTTGCCGGCACCCTCTATGGCCTCGACAAGAGCTATAAGCCCTTCATCTTCCTCCAGCTCCTGCTGCCGATGTTTGCCTCGGCCATTGTCGGTGGAGTGGGAAATCCACTTGGCGCCATTGCCGGTGGCTTTGTGATCGCGTTTTCAGAGCTCATTGTCACCTTCGCCTACAAGAAGGTTCTGGCCTATCTGCTCCCTCTCTCAATGGCTCCGGAAGGGTTGATGCAACTGCTTTCAACAGACTACAAGTTCGCCGTATCGTTTCTCATTCTGGTAATTGTTCTTCTGGTAAAACCCACCGGTATCTTTAGCGGCAAGACACTATGAGCAGAACACAAAAAAACAGCCTCCTCTTTTTGATCATGCTTGCCATGGTTGCAGGTGTTGGGATTGTGCAGAGCTGGAATGTTGCCCTCACCATTTTCAATCTCTGCCTGATCTCAGCAATTATGTCGCTGGGGGTCAATATTCAATGGGGTTATGCCGGCCTCTTTAATGCGGGCGTGATGGGTTTTGCTGCCCTGGGAGGACTTGCCGCCATCATCATCTCCAGTTCGCCCGTTGCAGCGACCTGGGAGGCAGGGGGGATGCGGGCAATCCTCGGACTGCTGGCAGGACTCTTCGCCATCATTATTGGTATCTTTACCTGGAAAAAAACGGTCACCCTCGAGAAAAAACGCTACTGGCCGACAATGGTCGTCGCCGTTGTCGGCTATGCCCTGATGCGCCTTATCATCGACCCGGCGATCAGTACGATTGAAGCCATTGAACCGGCAAAAACAGGATACCTCGGAGGGTTCAACCAACCGATACTGCTCTCGTGGCTGGTCGGTGGTATCTTTGCCGCTGCCGCGGCATGGGTTGTTGGAAAGATTGCCCTCGGCCTGAGATCAGACTACCTCGCCATTGCCACCCTCGGTATTTCAGAGATCATCATCTATTTTCTGAAGAATGAGGATTGGCTCACCCGTGGGGTAAAGAATGTCACCGGACTGCCAAGACCTGTCCCCTATGAGATCGCCCTTCAGCAGACGGCCTGGCTTCAGAGCTGGACCGATAATTTTGGCCTCTCCATTATTGAAACCTCTTCAATCCTGGTCAAACTCTCTTATGCCGGACTATTTGCTACTGTCCTGGTGATAATACTCTGGCTCTCTGAGACCGCGCTCCGATCCCCCTGGGGGCGAATGATGCGGGCGATCAGGGACAATGAAGTTGCCGCGAGCGCGATGGGCAAGAATGTCACCTGGCGCCATCTCCAGGTCTTCGTATTGGGTTCTGCCGTCATCGGCATGGCCGGGGCGATGCTGACCACGCTTGATGGTCAGTTCACCCCCTCCTCCTATCAGCCGCTTCGCTTTACCTTTCTCATCTGGGTTATGGTGATTGTAGGCGGCTCTGGAAATAATTTTGGAGCGGTTCTCGGCGGCTTTGTCATCTGGTTCTTCTGGATTGAAGCTGAGCCCATTGGACTTCAGCTGATGGATCTCATCACTTCAGGGATGGATGAGAGTAGTCCGCTGCGTGCTCACCTTCTTGAAAATGCGGCCCATATGCGGTTGATGACCATGGGGCTCATTCTGCTCCTGGTGCTTCGCTTTGCCCCCCGGGGACTCATCCCTGAGAAGAAGCGCTGAGTTTCACCTCCCAAACCGATACCGATCGGATGCGGCTCTAGGGCTGTAGCCGCAGCCACTCCCAGCCCCCCTCCTTGCGGATATACCGTATTCGATCATGGAGACGCCCCTCATGACCCTGCCAGAACTCAACAAGATCGAGTGAGACCCGATAGCCCCCCCAGAACTCAGGTCGGGGAATCTCCCTCCCCACCCACCTCGCTGTCAGCATGGCGACCTTCCCGATGAGGGCTGTTCGGCTCTTAAGGGGCTCGGACTGCCGGCTTGACCAGGCGCCAATCCGACTGAGCCGATCTCTTGAGGCAAAATAGCGATCAGACTCCTCAACACTGACTTTTTTCGCTCTCCCCTGGATTCGGAGCTGACGCTCGTAGCTATCCCAGTGGAAGAGGAGTGAGACATTGCTGTTGTGGTCAATCTCCTGCGCCTTCAGAGACTGGTAGTTGGTATAGAAGACGGCTCCCTCATCATCAAATCCCTTGAGCAATACCATTCTTGATGAGGGGAGACCCTCACTGCTCACTGTCGACAGGGACATCGTAAGGGGGTTGCGGGAGATTTTTTCAGCCACCGCCTGATCGAACCAGGCCTTGGCCGGGTCAACAGGTGATGGCGATGGGTCGGTAAAATTCATTCAATCAATTATCCACAGGGTGTGAGCGATGATCGCTGTCAACAAGTATTCGGTGAACCATGGCTTTGCTCTTAATAAAAACTGGCAGCATTTAACCAGGGTGGACCTTGCTTCAATCAGGGTCCTCTGGGGGTACAGTATATCCTAACTCAATATGGAAGCCCGGACTGATGGTGAGGATCTGTCGAGACTGGACTCGACGTACTGGCATTACCATTGATACTCTCTACCTCAAAGAGTCAGTAGCCAGTTAGGAAATTCATGAGCGAATTGATCTGCCTGTTGGCGCTGCCGGATGCGGTGGAAGTACAGAAGTAGACCGCCTGAAGGCCCATTTTCCAACAGGGCCCGTCTTTAAGGGTCAAAGGGGTTTGACCGAAGGCCGTTCTCAGCGATCAGTTTTAATAGAACCGGTACAGAATACCTCTTCCACAACAGTCTGATCGCTAGGCAGTAGCGGGTTTGAAATCTACGCGTGCCCCAGTATAGGGATCAAAAAGAACTGCTTTGCTCGTATCCACTTGTAGTTCGAACACTTTCTCCGCGTTCATTCCCGCTTCAGGGCTAATTCTTGCCTGCACCTCGACATCATTCCATCGACCGATGGCAAGGGTGTCTGCCCCCATCGGTTCTATCACGTCAACATCAAAAGCAAAGTGATGGATAAAGGGGCCCGTGCTCCCGGGCTTTGGCTCAGTAACCATCTCTGGGCGAATCCCAAGAATTACAGTATCCATATTGGAAAGGGATGATTCATCATTAAGCGGCACCGAAAGTTCATTTTTATTGTCTGCTGACTCTACAATCAACCTGTTGTTCAGGACGACACACTCAACAAAGTTCATGGCCGGGGACCCCATGAAATCGGCGACAAACCGACTCACTGGGTTGTTGTAGATCTCAAAGGGAGTACCAATCTGTTGTATCTCCCCTTCCTTGAGAATCACAATTCTATCGGCAAGCGTCATTGCCTCCACTTGATCGTGAGTAACATAAACTATGGTTGTTCCCAATCGTTGGTGAAGTTTTTTTATTTCCGTACGCATTTCAACACGAAGCTTTGCATCAAGGTTTGAGAGCGGCTCATCGAACAGAAATATTTTTGGTGATCTTGCCAAAGCACGTCCCATGGCGACACGCTGCCTTTGACCGCCAGAGAGCTGGCTTGGCTTTCTGTCTAACAGATGATCGATTTTGAGCAGGGATGAAACATCCTCAACCTTCTGCTTGATCTCATCCTTTGGCGTCTTTTTCATTTCGAGTCCAAAACTTAGATTTTGACTCACATTCATGGTTGGATAGAGTGCGTAGGACTGGAACACCATGGCAATATCACGGTCTCCGGGTGAGACATCTGAGACATCAGTTTCATCAATACAAATAGCTCCTTCAGACTGCTTTAACAAACCTGCGATCAAATTGATCAGGGTTGACTTGCCACATCCTGAAGGACCCACCAGAACCAGAAACTCACCGTCTTGTATCTCCAGCTCTATGTCATTCAGCACCTTTGCCGCGCCAAACTGCTTTGATAGTCTATTAATTGATATTGATCCCATTACGCACCATCCGATGATTGATTTTTAATTTAGCCTTTCACTGCTCCGGCAGTGAGCCCCTTAATGAAATATTTGCCAGCGAAGAAATAGACCAGCAGGGTTGGCAATGCAGCAATAATGGCAGCCGCCATGTCAACGTTATATTCCTTTCCACCTACAGAGGTATTGACAAGATTGTTCAGGGCAACCGTGATTGGCTGTGTCCCCGAACCGGAATAGACAACTCCAAAGAGGAAATCATTCCAGATTTGGGTGAACTGCCATATTATGGTTACCACAAATATGGGTTTTGATAGCGGCAGGAAGATCAGCTTATAGATCTTAATGAACCCGGCGCCATCGAGTTTAGCGGCATTAACCAGTTCTGTAGGTATGCCGATATAGTAATTGCGAAAAAAGAGTGTTGTGAAAGCGATGCCGTATATTATATGTACAAGAACCAAGCCTGTGACCGTGTTGGCAAGACCCAGAACAGCAAGCAATTTTGCCATTGGCAGCAAAATGACCTGAAAGGGTATAAAACAACCCAACAATAGTGCACCAAAGAGGTAATTGCTCCCTTTGAATTGCCATTTTGAAAAAACATAGCCATTAATCGATCCAATAAAGGTAGAGATAGCAACCGCTGGAACCACAATTCTCAGGCTGTTCCAGAAAAACGGAGCCAGCCCGTCACATTCACTCCCGGTACACGCAGAACTCCATGCCTTCTGCCATGCATAGAGGGAGGGTTTGAGCGGGAAAAGTAGAAGATTTCCAGATCTAATCTCTTCTATATCCTTAAGAGACGTCACAATCATCACATACAAAGGGGCAAGATATAATAGCGCGGTAAAAATCAACAAAGCGTAAATGAATACCCTGCCAATTCTTGCCGACACGATTCTTTGTGTTCTATCCATTCTTCTCTCTCAGCTCTGAATAGAGATAGGGCACAATGACAGCCAGTATCCCAAAGAGCATGACCATTGCACTTGCTGCACCCAACCCCATCTGAGCGCGATTGAAGGCATGGGTATACATGAAGTTGGCCGGCATATCAGATGAATAGCCCGGGCCTCCGCCTGTCAACGATTGAACAAGGTCGAAACTCTTGATGGCTATATGTAGGAGGATGACAATGGCACTGAAAAAAACAGGCCTTAGGATCGGAAGTACAACACGTGTGTAGATTTTATAATGAGGCGCACCGTCTATTTCTGCAGCATTAATCAAACTCTCATCGACACCTCTTAACCCTGCAAGAAAGATGGCCATCACAAAACCACTGGACTGCCAGACCGCGGCAATGACAATCGTATAGATTGCCATCTCACTATCGATCAGCCATCTGAACTCAAAGCTTTGAAAGCCAATCTCTCTTATCAGTTTTTCAATTCCAAGACCTGGGTTTAGAATCCATTTCCATGCTGTACCCGTTACGATAAAAGAGACCGCCATGGGATAGAGGTAAATCGTCCTCAGCGCCCCTTCACTGCGAATTTTTTGATCCAGAAAAATAGCTAAAACAACCCCTAACAAGAGAGAGATTAAGATAAAAAAGAAGCAAAATGCACCCAGGTTTTCCAGTGCCACCATCCATCTTGGGTTATCAAACAACTTGATGTATTGATCCAGACCGATGAAATCCCACTGTGGCATCATTCTGCTTTTGGTAAAGGAAAGCAGTGCTGTCCAGCCAATAAATCCATAAACACACACCACCAGTATTAGCGTTGTTGGCGCCAATACGAGTTTTGGCAGCAGTTGCTGGAGCGCTGATTTCATAAAGAAGAACTCATCCCAAGTGTTATCCGGTTTTTCCTGCAATAGTTGAAAATTAACGACGCTACTATTTGATTGTAGCGCCGTTAATTTAACATCATCGTTTTTGTAATCTTATGTTATGCGCTTATTTTGCCGCATTGATAGCTTTAACAAGCTGTGCTGTTCCTTCCTTGGCGCTTGTCTTTGAGTTGAAGAAGTTGGTCGCCGTATCATAGATAGCGCCCGATACTGCCTCACTGACTGCCATTCCATGGGCGAAGCTCGGTACCAGGCCACCAGTCTGTGAACTGCTTACAAAGGCATCCATTGAATCATGGGCACAGGAATCAAACTCATCTCTGGCCATTCCTAACCTTGCCGGAATTGACCCTTTATTGAGATTGAATACTCTCTGGAAGTCGACTCCCAGGATCTCACTTGCCATCACGCCTTGTGCTTTTGCTTTTTCAGCATCTGACTGACTGAAGAAGGCGAACGAATCGACATTAAAGGTAAAGCTGCCAGATGAACCTGGTGAAGCAATGCAAACAAAGTCAGTGCCAACGTGTTTGCCGGCAACCTTAAACTCGCCTTTCGCCCAGTCACCCATTATCTGCATTCCCGCCTCGCCGTTGATAACCATTGATGTCGCAACATTCCAGTCACGACCAGGGGAATTTGAATCGATAAAGCCGCGCAACTTCCCAAAAGTCTCAAAGACCTTAACTGTTGTAGCACTATTGATGGCATCGGCATCAAGCTCTACGAATGCTTTGCGATAGTACCCCGGGCCACCGACGCCCAACACAACGGCTTCAAAGACCGTAGCATCCTGCCAAGCTTGCCCACCGTGTGCGAGTGCGATCATGCCGGCATCTTTGATCTTCTGGGCCTGTACCATAAAATCATCCCATGTTGTTGGAATCGTGGCACCGGCTTTCCTGAAGACTTCAGGATTCGCCCACAGCCAGTTGACCCGATGGACGTTTACAGGTGCGGCAACATACTCACCCTTGTACTTCATCACCTCGGAGACAACACCGGGCAAGAGATTGTCCCAGTCATTCGACTTGGCAACAGAATCGATGCTTGCCAGGAATCCGAGATTTCCCCACTCCTGGATCGACGGGCCTTTAATTTGTGCAGCTGTTGGTGGATTTCCAGAGATCGCGCGTGACTTCAACACGGTCATCGCATTCTCCCCTCCACCTCCTGCAACGGCGAAGTCCGTCCAGCTTACGCCGGCCTCTCCAAGTTTTTCCTTTAAATAGTTAACACTCGCGGCTTCACCACCACTCGTCCACCAGTGCAAGACTTCGACCTCTCCGGCCGAAGCTAATGAACCACTGGAAAGGGCAGCCACTGATGCAAGTACTGCAAGTTTGGTTTTCATTGTGTCACCTCCAATTAAATTAATGATATCTCAACACAACTGTTGAGAGACCTCAGTGTAGAAGGCTGGAGGTCACAAAAATCAATTGATTGTGACAAATTGTTACAAAGGGAAATGGACTTCAACCACAAGTCCTCCCCCCGGTCGGTCTGTTAGATCAAGATCACCTCCATGAAGATTGGCTAAGCTTCTGGCTATGCTCATTCCCAGGCCAACATGTGCCTTGGTGCTCTCCTTGTCGATACGATAGTAGGGCTCGAAAACACGCTCCTTTTGTTCATCACTCAACCCCTTACCTCTATCCATTATATAGATACGGATTTCATCTCCACTCTTCTCACCTCTCACCTCGACCTCGTTACCATAGCTGAGTGCATTATCAATCAGGTTGGTAAAAAGACGATCCAGTGCCATTGGCCGACCCTCCAATCTAAGATCCTGCGGGATATTCAGTGATGCCGGAAGTCCAACTACCTTCGCCTTATTGATGCAATGCAGGAGCAAAAGTCTTAGATCGACTGTTTCGGTATTTTCATGTATCGCTCCTTCTTTCATCATCTGCAAACTTCCCTTGACCATAGTCTCCAGATTATCCAAATCACCAATAAGGGCATTACGCTTGGATTCATCTATAATCATCTCCGCACGCAGTCTTGCTCGAGTCAGAGGAGTCTTGAGGTCATGAGAGATAGAAGCAAAGAGGCTGTCGCGATCAGCGATGAATTTATTGATTCTGGTTGCCATGGCGTTAAAGGCTCTAATGGTAGCCACCATTTCGGTGGTACCCTGCTCAATCAAGAAGCGTGGGGTTCGCCCCTTCCCCAGGGCCTCTGCCTGTTGCGCTAGAAGTTTTAACGGCATGACGATCCATCGAATCAATAGAACGGTCAGAATCAGGACTGTCAATGAAACCAGCCCAATGGAGATCAACCTTTCGGTTGTAAACCATGGGATTCCCATAAGAAGAGACCCCTCTGGGATCACAGCGGCCAGATAGATCCACTCATCACCTGCTGGCAACTGAACCACAGCAACAGGGCTGGAATCTTTCGGTTCTAACAGGGCAAACCGCTTCCATTTGGGTGGCAGATCCACCATGCGGTTAGTGCCTGACAGTATTTTCAGATCATCAAACTGAACAAATTGAATATCCAGCGAGTCATGTGCCCCTAATTGAGCAAACATGCTGGCTTTAAGATTATCTCTGACCAACTCGGCAAACTCAGTCTCAACAATCTGATTTAACTCAATGAATTGCTTGTTGACCGATACAAAAAAACGAGTCCCTCCCATATCACGAAGCTGGTCCAGAACAATATGCCTGTATTTGTCAGGAAGCTGGTCAAAGAAATCGATCGTCTGACCAATTCTGGAGCCCATGTTTTGAGAAACCTCAATAAGCCTGTTGCGCTCAGACGTTTTCAGTTGCTCGATCCATATCAAAGTGCCTAAAACCTGAGCAACAAGGATTCCCAGAAAAAGAACCGCCGTCATTCGAGAGACCACTGTTTTTGGCAGCAGTCTGTCTCTCAGAGTCGATAACAGTGTCATCAGCCGATGATAAGCACGTAGCCTTTGCCACGAATACTCTTTATGGTCTCACCTTCAATAAAGTCTCCCAGCTTTATCCTCAATCGACTCACTGCAGTATCGATTGAACGATCATACGGCTGGATTTTTCTTCCATGAAGCGACATGCCGATTTTATCTCGACTCAACACCTGTCCCGAGTTTTTCAAAAAGACATGAAGAAGATCAAACTCAGCCCCCGTAAGATCTAGTGGTTTACCATCATAGGATACAGACCGAGTAAGGGGATCAATTGAGAACAACAGGTTTGTGATTTGAGGCTGGTTTACAGCTTCAATTCTTCTGAAAAGTGCTCTTATTCGCGCAAGCAGCTCTCTAGGATTAAAAGGCTTTCCGATGTAGTCATCAGCACCAAGTTCTAATCCTATTATGCGATCAAGATCATCGCTCGCCGCTGTCAACATCACAATTGGGATCGATGACGATTTTCGCAGATGCCGACAAACATCAAGACCGTCGATGCCCGGGAGCCCGATATCAAGAATAATGCACCCGAATAGATTAAAATCAACTTCTAGAAATGATTCACCGTCTGCAAACGCAACGACCTTATAGCCATGTTGAGAGAGGTATTTGCTCAATAATTGCCGAATTTCCAGATCATCATCAATCAGCGCTAATCGTTCCATATTCATACTCTCTCAACAGAGGTGATATTTCGAAGTACGTTGGCCGGGAGGATCGAAGTGTCAGACCTCAAACCAGTGTACAGCGATAGCATGGCATACACTTCCAAAAATAACAAAAAGATGCCGGATAAAGTTGCTGTGGCCAACCGAATTACTCAAAAACCCGGCGAGAACAACACGGCCCTGCCCTTAAGTGACCCGTCTGAATCTGATCTTTTCCTACCCCGTGGCTTGGTCGAGTGCCTGGAGGATATCTGCTGAGAGATCTTCTATATTTTCCAGCCCGACGGAGATCCGCACCAGGCCGAGGCTGATATCATGGGCTTCGCGCTCCTCTTCGGTGTAGTTGTTGTGGGTCATACTGGCAGGATGCTGCACCAGAGTCTCGGCATCACCCAGACTCACTGCACGCTGCGCCAGCTGCACCGCATCCATGAATCGCACGCCCGCCTCATAACCTCCAGAAAGTTCCAGCGCAATCATGCCGCCAAAGGCGCTCATCTGTTGACACGCCAATGAATACTGGGGGTGCGACTCCAGGCCCGGGTAATAAACCGACTCCACGACCGGGTGCGACTCAATCTGGCGGGCCAGCGCCAGGGCGCTCTCACAGTGGCGCACCATGCGCAGTTCCAGTGTCTTGATTCCCCGCAGCAGCAAGAAGGAATCAAATGGCGACAGTACGGCCCCGGTCATATGCTTAAGACCCACAGAACGCACACTCAGCATATCATCGGCACCGCCAATAATGGCGCCTGCGATCAGATCGCCATGGCCGCTTAAGTATTTGGTCATCGAGTGCACTACAAAGTCCGCACCATATTCCAAAGGCCGCTGCAGATACGGCGTGCCGTAGGTGTTGTCAACAATAACCCGTGCATTATGGGCATGGGCAAGCTGCGACACCTGCACAATATCGATTACCCGCATATTGGGATTGGTGGGTGTTTCAAAAAACACAAAACGCGTCGCCGGGGTGATTGCCGCTTCAAGGGCATCGGGCTCAGTCAGGTCAACGAAAAGCACCTTTACCCCGAAGTGCGAAAGCCCCTCCCCCATAAAAGCAAATGTGCAGCCATAGAGTGTTTTATCAGCAATGATTTCATCACCGGATTGGACAAAAGACCAGAGCAGCGCGGTAATCGCACCCATACCTGAGGCTACTGCGACCGCTGCCTCGCCTCCTTCGAGGCTGGCGAGGCGCTCTTCCAGTACCGATTGGGTCGGATTGCCGACCCGGGCATAGATATAGCCCGGTGTCTCACCGGAAAAGCGCTGCTGACCCTGGGCAATAGAATCAAACGAGTAGGTGGCGTTGAGGTATACCGGCGGGTTAATTGAGCCGTGATGGCTGGCCGGATCGTACCCCTCATGTATGGCCCGTGTGCTGAACCCAGCCGGGCGATCTGAATCAGGCTTTTTCATCGGGACAGTCTAGGAATAGAAATTTGCAGATATGAAGCCTTGGCTCAGAATCCTGGCGTTGTCGGTTGTTATCCGTAATGACCATTTGACTCTCTCTCCTTTATTTATAATCCACATCACATAGTGTCACCTGTTCTGTGGCTTGTTTTCAAGCGCCAATACCATGCCGCAGCCGCAGAGCACCCTGTTTGGGATGACAAACGCAGGCAACACCAATAATGGGGTGGTAGGTGAGGGAAATCTGGCTCCACTCCAGCCACTTTTCGTCACTGGGCGACGCTCGTAGCGGTGAAGAGGGGGCCCACACCTTGTATACCCTCAGCCCTCAGTCACACTTCCCCTCTGGGCGGGTGTGATCTGTTCCAGGAGTTCAGACGGAATATCCTGGAGCTGATCAATCAATCTGGGGTCGACCATATCTGAAGCAGGGAAAAGATCCTTTTGTAGCGTAGCGCTAGAACTATCATCGTCGACGACAATGGTATCGACCCGTTTGCCTTCTGCCGGTATCTCAAGGTAGGAGTCAAAAATCTGGATAACCGAACGTTTCTCGGCCGCAGCGCTGGTTTCGCCGCCGCTTACCGTCGATTTGCCCAAGAAGATAGTGCCCCCTTCACCATAGCGCCAGTTCTTGTTGTAAGCATGTAGCGCAGTTTTATTATCCGTCAGGGTCTGGTTGAGCAAAACTGCCGTGGAGCGATCTTTCGACTGTACGCCAATGAAATTGCCCACAAGTCTGTTATTGATCGCATATAACCTGCTGTTTTCTCCCACTGATATACCCTTGTCACCGTTGTTTCTGAAAACAGATCCGGTAATCACTGCCTGAGTGGTCATCAAATCTACCGCGTCGTTACCACTGCGCTCAAAGTGAGAGTCGCTGATACTGGCCGTCGATATATCAAGGTCCAGGGCGTCAGAGAGCGCATTCTCAAAACGTACCCGCTCAAAGCGGATATCGGTATAGACGGTGTGGACCATATCATCGACCGTATGGTTATCTTTGAAGCTGCAGTCTGATATCACTACATTCTTGACATCATGAATCGACAGCATCGCTGAGTATTCAAAAAGATCTCCCTTGAGGCCGCTGCCGTCAGACATCTCACAATGAGACAAAGTCGAGCCATCCGCACCCCGGCCTGAGAGCACGATAGCGCCCCAGGGATCCTGGTCCGCTCTGGCAGGCACAAAACGGATCGGCGCCTCAGGGGTTCCTTTTGCTGTCAGGCGGTGTTTCAAGACCACCGTTGCTCCTGAAGCCAGATTTACCATAGTCCCCGGTTTGATAATGAGCGGCTGATCCAGAACCTGATACCCCTCAACCGTGACTTCACCCGACCAGATCATGGGTGGAGGCACCGTATTGACGGCTACAGGGGCATAGAGCTGAGAGAATGCAGTGGGGGTTATGGATTCGACGGACTGTGCGGGTACCCAGCCGTTGCCCCAGTCTATCTCGACACCGGTCAGACGTGAATCTGAGTCAAGCCCTGTTAACGAGATTTGATAGTAGCCGGGACTGGTTTTGAGTTGCCCCCCTATTACTCTGGGACCTTTCGTTTCTATGTCAATTTCAAGGTCAGGCAGTAGTGAAGCATGGAAAATAATGGCGTTGAGATCAGCTCCTGTTGTCCTGGATGAGAGTTCAACAACTTTTTTTCCTCCAGGTGTACTGAAGTTCACTTTAGCGGTGATGTTGGCGTTTAGATTTGCGTCAAACATCATCCGTAATTTCTGAATCGGCCGATTGCCACCCACCAATAAGTCGAGGGTGTTGGCATGATAATGAAACTTTGTATAGGGGGTTCCACCAGCAGACCACCTTTGTTTGGTAAGAGTAAATACTTCTGAAATTTGTTGTCGTAGCTCATCCATACCACTACTAACCTTGGCGACGTTACCAGGCCTTAAGAACGGATCATTCTTGATTTCTGTCTCCATCATCTGGACGGTGTCAGAGACCAGTTCAAGAAAGTATGCATCTTTACCCGAACGAAAGAACTCTTCAAAAGCAGCATTACGGGCCCGAAGAAAATCACCATTGCGAAACATCATTTTGTGCAGTTTGCTCCGAACTATGGTGAACAGCTTATCTTGCCACATCCATCCAACTGGATCCCACACCAAGGGCAGGAACTTGCCCCGCCAGGGATCGAAATAGATTCGCCAGTTATGAGAATCTGAATAATGCTTTGTACTGGCCAGAGTTTCAAAGACGCTGAAACGGCCCCATGCCTCCATGTCCATTATATCGCTCAGCAAGATCTGGCTCTGTTCTTCCTTGTAGCCCTTGATCAGTTCCAGAAGTTTTTCCAGTGGTGCCAACGAATCAGGATCGTAGTGGTTGTTGATGGCAACCTTATCCCACAAGGAGGTGGAGTCAAATAACTTCTTCTTTGTGGCTACCCTATTTATTGTAAAAGCATCCTTTCCCACTATTTCTCCGCGGTAAATGTCACCCGGCATGAGGTTTGCGTTACGTAATGTGGTCTCACTGGGTTGTTCAACAAAAATATGAATCCCCCTGTCTTTCCCATTAAGAAAAAGTCGAACCATCTCAGTATGAGGTGCCAAAAGGCCTAGGGTTTCCGCAAACTTCAGGGACAAATAGTTATGCAGTTGATGTCTTCTTTTTGGCACCTGCAGATTAAACACCCTTAGCCCATCAAACAAAGTGCCTTTACCGGTTTTCACTCTAATGGATTTTTTGTCCCAGGCCCAATGGGGAGAAAAATCTCCCCGGTACTTGACCTTAGCTTTTTTTAATTGCCCATCAATAAAGATCCCACCCTTGACATATTCAAAACCCGATTGGGGCAGATAAGATTCAAGTTGGGCTTGGTTGGGCTCTGATACGAAAAGATTAATGGTGGGAAGAGTTGTTTGTCCAAAGATATGCTGGAATGACGATTTGACACGCAGGAACTGAAGCAATTGATCTTTTTCATAACGGAGAATTCCCTCTAAGTCAAATTTAGCGGGTCTGGGATCATACCTGATCTGGAAAGTATAAAATCGATCAAGTGTTCTATAGGTCAGGTAACTACCGGCAATCATGAGTGGCAGGGTCAGTACCCAGGACCAGAGGAAAATTTGTGTGAAATAACGCTTCATTCTTTTGTTAGGAAGTCAGCCAAGGGGAGTACAACTCCTTCGACAACCAGATCGGCTTCGAATTGGATCTTTACTGTGATTCCAGTATCTCCAGCGTGGTCAAGATATTGAACGATCGACGACCACACAAAGAGCTGAATTATCTTTTTTTTCATCGGGATCTATTCAGCACTATTGACGTGGTCATCTATTTTTTTGTTAGTTACCAACCAGGCTTTGCCAAACTCATCAGAAAGGGAAGCTTTAAATTCGAGCTCAATCGGAGCTTTTGTTCGGGC
>Ga0208411_1000310_pt1 | contig 38344 bp, 23 predicted proteins | sample ETN01SmetaG_4_FD_185793 | JGI IMG/M metagenome (GOLD analysis project Ga0208411, IMG submission 185793) | Marine microbial and viral communities from oxygen minimum zone, Eastern Pacific Ocean - ETNP2014F12-01SV261 (SPAdes) (version 2) | ecosystem: Environmental > Aquatic > Marine > Oceanic ... | reverse complement strand
TGAAAGGATTACTGCTACTTCTGGTGGGACCTAAAGTAACTGAATAAGGAATATTGCCATCTCGAACGGAATCATTCTGACCTGTGACTGTGATCGTTCTGACCAAATTCCAATTACTGGTACTGAAATCCACCTCGGAAATCCCTAACGGCTCGACTGTTTTACCAACACTTCCCGAAATTTCTGTTATTCGGCCTTCATCTGTATTTGAGCTTAGTATCGGAATCGTAACTGTTTCAAGCGGTTTACTCTTTAGGTCAACTTCGTAGGTGACTCTTACACTGCCATTTTCCGAGGTGGTACTTCCACTAGACAAGACATTGAAATCTGCAATTTCGTCATCCTCGTTCTGCAATTTGATGGGATCGACTTGCCCTGAAAGTGCCGAATACTTGGGGTCATCTGAAACAATGCTCTCAATCTGGACTTCGAAGCTTTGGGGTCCATCCGCATTCTCATCATCCTGACCTGTAACGGTGATGGAAACATAACTGTCCCAGTTGTCTTTGTTGAAAGTCAGGAAACTGGGTGAGACTAAACCCTCCGTTGTATCAGAGGACTTCAGATTGATCTTGACTGGGGAAAGAGGAGCGCTTTTTAGACGGACTTTGCTGGAAACAGTACCACCTTGTTCGGTGGTACTGGAAGAACTGAACGGAGCAGTTACTTCTACACCTGCACTTCCTAGTCCATCAAGACTCGAATCCTCTTCACTGGACTGTTGTGTGTCACAGCCTGCCAGAAAAAGGATGAGGAGAAATAGAATTTGAAATGGCCCGAGCTTCAAAACCGACTCCAAGAGGGAGTTATACCTGATACCTTTCGGACCAAATCCTTTTGCCGAAAGTTAGGCTGGCTGATATGGAACCCCATTGCGGTATGTACACTACACACCAATAGGCAATGAGTGGGCCTCCTGCCTCCTTGCATCAATGCCTTTTCCATCCAGGGTTCTGCATCAGGAAATGCTGGTACCAAATTCATTCCTGATGCCCTCAGACAATTTTTTAAATAGATCACAAAAACACATCATTTACAAGTTCTTGGAAATTCCAGCTTTTTACCGTTGTTGGATTTTGAAAATCCTTGCAGATTCAAAGCCTCAAGAAAATACCACGTATGTATGATTCTATTATATCTAACATGAGTCAACCCAAAAGGAAGGAAAATATTAATTTTTTTAAAATAATATTTAATCATTAATTTCAATACTATATGTTGATAATTTACATATTTGGTTATTAATTCTAATAGATATTGGTAAATTATGGTAAATTGGATAAATGTTTTTTTATGATTTATCTCTGATATTAAGCTTCGCATACTTCACTAAGTAATTTTCTTCAAAGTCTCAAATTGCTTGAAAAAACTAAGAATCCATCATTAGACTAGGTCTAAAGTAGAATTTTTCCATTCATCCAACATTTGCTATCCCATCAAGTTTGGGAGTTGTATTTTTTCAGGTTCAGCAACAACTTGACGCTAAAACATGATGTCAACCCTGAAATCGAGCCTCAAAAGAACATGGCTCAATAAAACAATTCACATGCTGACACGGTTCTTCATGGGTTGTTTACTGTGTTTCATCCTTTCAGCATGCAGAAATCCCAAAGGAGAAGATGGAGTCAGTACGCTTTCGATCTCCATCCATTCTGAAATCAAGGCAACGAATAATGAGTTTCAAGCTTGTGTTGGAGGACTGACCCAAGGTACCGAATTTGGATGTGTCAGCAAATCCGGAAACACCGTCTACCCGCTGCAGGAAAATCAGCCCTACTTACATAATGCCGGAACTTTTGATCTGAAACTTTCTTACAATAGCTCGGATATGTACTCATCCAACTACACCATCGAAGTAGATGAAGGAAAAGCCGGTTCCGATCCACGTAAAGGCATCGATGGAAAAAACAAAAGCTACGTTCTAGAATTCAAGCTTAATCAAGCTGTCTTATCGGTGACTGAAGATTAATTTTTCTTCATTTATCCAGCGATATTTTCTTCAAAATTTCTGCATGAAAACCTCTTCATCCATGCAAGCGGTCCGCCAGCTTTCGGCCCCGGTTGGAATAACACTTTCCAGGTTTATTGCCCAAGAACAGAAAAACTTCCCGGACGCCAAAGGAGAGCTATCTCAACTGCTTTCGGACATTTCTCTGGCGGCAAAAATCATGAATCGGGATATCAACCGGGCAGGACTGATCCAGACTGAAGGAAGCACTGGATCCACGAATGTACAGGGAGAGGATCAGCAGAAACTGGATCTGATTGCTGACACACGCTTTTACCGTGCCTTAAGGAAGGGCGGAGAAGTGTGTTGCATGATCTCGGAAGAGATTGATGAATTGATTGACACAGGGAATCATCTTGCAAAATACGTGGTGGCTATTGACCCCTTGGATGGTTCCAGCAACATTGACGTCAATGTTTCCATCGGGACGATCTTTTCTATTTTCAAACGCAAATCCTCTCCAGGCTGCCATCCCTCCCTGGCAGATGCGCTCCAGGCCGGTGTCATGCAGATAGCCAGTGGATACGTTCTTTATGGATCTTCGACAATTCTTGTTTTCACCACGGGACATGGGGTCAACGGATTCACTTATGAACCCTCCATAGGGGAATTTTTTCTTTCTCATCCCAATATCCGCATCCCTTCAGAGGGGAAGATCTACTCATGCAACGAGGGCAATCTGGATGAATTCCCTGAACCGGTTCATGAATATCTGGACGAGTGCCGAAAAAGCCGAATGACTGCTCGTTACATCGGCTCGCTGGTGGCAGATTTCCACCGAAACCTTCTCAAAGGTGGAATCTACCTCTACCCGCCAACCAAAAAAACCCCGAAAGGCAAACTGAGGCTTCAGTATGAATGTAATGCGCTGGCTTTTATTGTCGAACAGGCAGGTGGTATGGCCAGTGATGGTCATCAAAGAGTGATGGAAATCGTTCCGCAGACCCTTCACCAACGGGTGCCGTTTTATGCCGGTTCCATGAAGATGGTTCAGAAACTGGAAGATTTCACCAATGGGAGTTGAAAAGACTCAACAAATTGTGGGAAAGACCTGAAGAGGAGTATCAAACCCGGATGTTGAGTTTGTTGTTTCCTTGAGAGACTTGGGTGGATTCCTGAGACCTTGCCAGCCCGCCCATGTTTTTGATCATTTCAAAAACTCCAAACATCAGATGTTCCTCCCCGTTTGCTTCCATCATTTCTGAAAAGGATCGATGGGCGGTTTCTGTAGATTCCATCAAATCGGCAAAGACAGGATGTTTCATCAGCGCAAAAGCCTGGAGGTATTCATCCTTTTCCGTAATTCGGTCTGAAATTTCTTCTCCAAGTTCACGGATATCTTTGATTCCCAGATTTTTGTATTCCGGAAGGTCTTCGATTTTGCGCTGAGATTCCCGGTTCAGTTCCTTGATACGACTACTGACGGTACGTCCTAGTTGTTCCGCTGCATCAGAAGAAAGCTGGTCCTTACGGGCAACATTTTCGTAGCTCGAAATCACCATTCCATAAGATTTCCTCAAAGTCATGGTTGCATTATGTTTATCAGCACGCATGATGTTGTTGATGGCAGGATCAGGCGGCATTTTTTTCTTGCCTAACTGAACTCGATTTTCGGAAGCCTCGTTCTGGGAAGCACCTTTTTTTGGTGTTTCCAAAGCGGACTTCTGAGGTACGTTTGGTGTTTTTGGGTTGACCTGCATCTCTATTTTCAAGAAATCCTAAAAGTGAGTATGAAGTTCATACAATATTCCGGCCAATCTGGAGTACCTTTAAAAACTGATTCGAACATCAAAGACTTTTTTAGCAGCAGTACAAAATCCAAGACAGAATTACTGCCATGTAACATCAAGCACTTGTAGGAAAACTTGATATCGTTTTTCATTTCCCAGATAATGGAATGTTTTATTTTTAAGTATCAAGAACTTGAACTTTTTTTTCAGGAATAAGAATCCTGATTCGTCATCCCATACAGCCTTTGACTTAATTCTCTATGGGGAGTTTTCTTTTCAGGCACAAAGCTTGAAAAACTCCAAATCTTCGGAAAAGGAAACTCAATGACACCTAACTTCCTCAGTTTCTAGAGAAACATCACCAGAACATTCATGAGTAGCGCCCCTCAATCGATTCCTTCACGTCTGGGTGATCGACCCATTGCCATCATCGGCATGTCTGCTTTATTTCCTCAGGCAGAAAACATAGGGCAATACTGGAACAACATCGTCGAACAAATTGACAGCATCATTGAGATACCAGAATCGCGCTGGAGCATTGAGGACTATTTCGATTTAGATCAAAACGCACCTGACAAGAGTTATTCCAAGCATGGAGGATTCCTTCCAGACGTAGATTTCAATCCGATGGATTTTGGAATCCCACCCAACATTCTGGAAGTAACGGATTCCTCCCAACTTCTTGGCTTATTAACAGCAAAAAACGCCCTCCAAGATGGAGGATACGGAGAGGCTTCCGAGGAATTACTGGACCGTACCGGAGTGATTCTCGGAGTCACCGCAGGAATGAAACTGATGGGCTCACTCACCGCCCGTCTTCAGTATCCGATCTGGGAACGTGTGCTGCGCAGAAGCGGTTTTTCAGAAAATGAAACACGCCGCCTCATTGAACGCATGAAAAAAGCCTATGTCCGTTGGGAAGAAAATTCCTTTCCAGGCCTGCTGGGTAATGTCATTGCAGGCAGGATTGCCAACCGTCTGAACCTCGGGGGTACCAACTGTACCGTTGATGCGGCCTGTGCCAGTTCTCTGAGTGCAATGAAAATGGCCATCAGCGATCTCAATGAACATCGTGCCGACATGATGATCACCGGAGGAGTGGATTCGGACAATTCTCCTTTCATGTACATGTGCTTCAGCAAAACTCCGGCATTTACTGCCGATGAGAAAGTGAAACCTTTCGACGCCGATTCCAAAGGAATCATGATCGGTGAAGGACTCGGCATGGTCATTCTGAAAAGGTTGGAGGACGCTGAAAGAGACGGGGACCGGATTTACTCAGTGATCAGGGGAATTGGTACTTCCAGTGACGGACGTTTCAAAAGTATTTATGCTCCGCGCTCTTCTGGACAGGCCAAAGCCCTCCGAAGAGCCTACCAGGACGCAGGTTTTGCCCCCGAAAGCGTAGGACTGATCGAAGCGCATGGAACCGGGACGACAGCAGGTGATCTGGCTGAATTCGAAGGACTGAAAGAGGTTTTTGCGGAAAACAACAACAAAAAGCAGCACATTGCTTTGGGTTCGGTCAAATCTCAAATTGGGCATACCAAAGCCGCTGCAGGAATCGCCGGTTTGATCAAGACTTCACTTGCCCTGCATCACAAGGTTCTGCCTCCGACGATCAACATTGAAACTCCGAATCCGAAGCTAGGGATCGAGGAAACTCCTTTTTATTTGAACACCGAGTCCCGTCCATGGGCTTCTACTGGTTTCCCAAGAAGAGCAGGGATCAGTTCCTTCGGTTTTGGAGGCACCAACTTTCATTTTGTCCTTGAAGAACATGATTCGGCAAACAGCCCGGAACAGCGTCTGATCGAGACTCCGGAAATGATACTCTTGAACGCGAAGGATCCGGAACAACTCAAGGCATTGTGCCAAGAGGAGTTTGAAAAATCTGAAAGTGACGTAAGTCATCAACGTTTTCAGGAACTCATCCACCAAAGCCTTGAAAACGAAATTCCTCAGGAAAATGCCCGTCTTGGCTTCCTCTGCAATTCTCCGGTTGAGGTTGGAGAAAAACTAAAACAGGCGCTTGAAATTTTTACGGATCAAGAGGGTTCCGAAGAATGGAGTAAAAACGGGATTTTTTATGCTTCGAAGGGCAAATCCCATCAAGGTTCAGTTGTTGCCCTTTTTTCTGGTCAGGGCTCACAATATCGAAATATGGGGAAAGAGCTTTACCTGAATTTTCCTCCCATGCTGGAAAGTCTTCAGTCTGTGGACCAACGCTTCATTGAAGAAGGAAGCACTCCTCTTTCATCTGTGGTTTTTCCCAAACCGGTTTTCGATCAGCAAGAACAAGAAAAACAGGAATCTGAACTTCAACTCACCCAACACGCCCAACCTTCGATTGGAGCTTTTGGTTCTGGTCTTTACCGGATTCTGAAAGATTGTGGTTTTGAAGCAAATTTTACTGCAGGGCATAGTTTTGGAGAACTGACCGCCATTTGGGCAGCAGGAGTTCTCAAAGACAAGGACTACTACCACCTTGCCCATGCCCGGGGTCAGGCGATGGCAGCCCCTGATGATCCCGATTTTGATGCAGGTGCGATGCTGGCGGTGATGGGCAAAGTCGATCAACTCGAACAGGAACTCTCTGCTTTTCCGGATGTCAAACTGGCGAACTTGAATTCTAAAAAACAGGTGGTACTGGCTGGACCCAAAGCAGACATTGAAAAGGCCCGTGAACATTTGAAGTCGAAAAAATTCACGGTCGTTCCACTGCCGGTATCAGCAGCTTTTCACACTCCTCTGGTCGGTCATGCCCAGAAGCCTTTTGCTCAGGCCATTCAGTCGGTTGAATTTAAAAAACCCTCTGTCCCGGTTTATTCAAACGCAACTGCAAAAGCTTATCCGAAAAAACCTGAAACCATTAAAACTCAACTGGAAGAACACATCCTCCAATCAGTCCGTTTCTGTGATGAAATCGAACAGATTCATCAAGACGGAGGACGTATATTCATTGAGTTTGGTCCGAAAAACGTACTCACCAAACTCACGGACAATATTCTTTCGGGCAAGGACTATTTTGCTGTCGCATTGAATGACAGCCCTAAGAAAAATAGCGATCTCCTGTTTCGTGAAGCGATCCTAAAACTTTGTGTTGCTGGATTACCACTGCAGAAATTTGATCGTTGGAGAAGGACCAGAAACAACATTGAACAAAAGAAATCGCCTCTGACCATTTCCTTAAATGGAGCAAATTATGTCAGCAGCGAAACAAAACTTGCTTTTGAACAGGCCCTAAAGGAAGGAAACATCAAGGAGTCGAGTCATCAACTTCCAAAGATATCGGTACCAGTAGTTCAAAAAACGACTGAAGCAGACATCAAACCTACTGTAGCTGTGGATTCCTTCAACAGTATAAAACAACCAAAGATACCCATCACTATGAATTCAGTAAAGAAATCTGATTCCCCCGCATTGCAAGAGAATAACGGGGCTCCCATGGATCAGAATCTGGAACGCTATTTTCAACAACAGAATGATACCCTTCAGGTGCATCGACAATATCTTGAACAACAATCGGAATACTCTCGCACCGTTCTGCAATTGATGCAGCAGCAATTGAACATGGCTGCGCAAGGTCAGACCCTCCCGGATAGTGTCAACCAGCACCTTGAGATGTTTCATGAACACCAAGGACAAACTTTGCGTATTCATGAGCAGTACCTGATCCAACAGACCTCACAAATGCAGTCCGGTACTACCGTAAACAATGGAACCAGGGTGCAGCAGGAAATCAGACCGACTGCCACCCTATCACCTCAAATCCAAAGTGCCACAAACCCGTCTCCACCTTCAACTCCAGCTCCTGTAAGCTCAGCGGTCAGTCCATCTCCCCAGCGCCAGGAAATTCAAACCGTCTCTAAAACAGCTGTTGAGTCAACATCTTCAGAAGTGAAAACCGACGACCTGACTGCAAAAGTCTTGAATATCGTCAGTGAAAAAACCGGATATCCCACCGAAATGCTGGAAATGTCGATGGACATGGAAGCCGATCTCGGTATCGACTCCATCAAACGTGTCGAAATCCTGGGATCCCTCCAGGACCAGCTTCCCGGTCTGCCCGAACTGAAAGGGGAAGACCTTGCGGAACTGCGAACCCTTGGCCAAATCTTGGAACACCTGCAAACCCTTGTTGGAGATACTGAAATCCCGGCTGCTCCTGATGCTTCAACCGCAGCGAAACCGGATCAGCAGGTTTCACAAAATTCGGACACACTGCAACAGACGATGTTCCGCATTGTCAGTGACAAGACCGGATATCCTGTGGAAATGCTGGATCAATCGATGGACATGGAAGCCGATCTCGGTATCGACTCCATCAAACGTGTCGAAATCCTAGGATCACTCCAGGATCTGCTCCCAGGTTTTCCTGAAATACGTGGGGAAGACCTTGCCGAACTGAGAAGCCTTGGTCAGATCCTCAACCACCTCCAGACCCTTGTTCCTTCGGAAGAGTCTGTTTCAACAGAAATTCCGTCCAAATCTGTCGATTATGACGGAACCTCTAGCCCAAACAGCAGCAGTTCATCCGATCCGGCGAAAGCCCTGCTGACGGTGATTTCCGAAAAAACCGGATATCCTGCAGAAATGCTGGATCTTTCGATGGACATGGAAGCCGATCTCGGTATCGATTCCATCAAACGTGTCGAAATCATGTGGGCACTCCAGGAACGTTTTCCTGAGTTGCCTCAGATCGGAGGCAGTGAACTGGGAGAATTGAGAACCCTTCAGCAGATCGTTGAATTCCTGGTCCAACTCCTGGAAGGTGGAGGGAACGGCCATGACAAAGCTCCTCTCCAACAGGAAACGACACCAGCCGCATCTCCTGCAAGTCCAGGAAACGGCAATGGAAGCGCCAGTCAAAGTTCCGGAATTGGTGAAACCCTTCTCGCAATCATTGGAGAAAAGACCGGTTATCCTCCGGAAATGCTTGAAATGAGCATGGACTTGGAAGCAGATTTGGGAATCGATTCGATCAAGCGCGTGGAAATCATGTGGGCCTTCCAGGAAAAATTTCCGGAGCTACCCCAGATCAGCAATTCGGAAATGGGTGAATTGAGAACCCTTCAGCAAATCTCTGATCATCTGAATGAACTGGCATCTCAAAGCGATTCAGTCAACCTCACTCCCGAAGTGATTCAGTCTGCTGAAAATCAGGAAACTGAAAAAAAAAAACTTTAAGCCCTGATTCCTTCGCCCCCCCGCTTTCCCGGCCTCGCCTAATTTCTCTGGCTGAACCCGATTCTCTCATTGAAACCGAGGAGCAAAAGGGCATCTGCCTGGTCTGTGGCAGCCCTTCACCACTTTCTGAGAATTTGACCAAAAACCTCAAGCAAAGAGGTTGGACACCCGTAATTCTGGATTTTGATCCGGAGAAAAAAGGGAGTTCCAAAAAATTCAACTTTCCTTGCTTTCAGTTGCCCCTTCTCGATGAGTCTGCCCTCCAACAGTCTCTCCAGGAAATCACTTCAAAGTACGGAGCCATACAGGGGTGTCTTCATCTGCAGAAGCGAGAGCTTCAGGATGCAGATGCAGAGCAACTACTTTTCCAGTCTTTCCTACTGGCTAAGCATCTCAAAAAACACCTCGCTGACGAATATTCCTCAGGACGCCCTTTCTTTGTTGTTATCTCACAAATGGACGGCAGCCTAGGAATGGGGGAAAAACAAACGGCCCCTTCGATGCGTGGGCAGGCGGGACTGGTCAAATCACTGCAAAAGGAATGGCCTCGAGTCCTTTGCCGTCTGGTTGATCTTGATCCAAATTTTGGTGAAAAGGATGTAACCGAAAAAATCCTTCAGGAAATCATGGATCCGGATTTGAGTCTCGCTGAAACCGCCTACCTCGGACAAGAGCGAAGAACCCTTGAAATTGATTCGGTCAATTGGAGTAACAAACCTTCTCAGGAACTGGACAAGAACAAGGTTTTTCTGGTAAGTGGCGGCGCCAAAGGGGTTACTGCAGAATGCATCATCCGTCTTGCCCAGATTCATCCGGCACGCTTTATTCTTACCGGACGTTCAAAAATCATTGAAGAACCGGAATGGGCCAAGGGTCTGGAAAATGGAGATCTGCAACAGGCCACTATCGAATCCATCCGTCAATCCGGTGAAAAACCAACTCCTCCAAAAGTCCGGGATCTGATGGCAAGCATCGAGTCGAACCGTTCTTTAGGAACAAATCTTCAGCGCTTGCGAAGTCTTGGAGCTGAAGTGGAATACCTTGCCGTGGACGTGACCGATGAAAAAGGGCTTCGTAAAGCACTAGCTCCTTTGCAAAAAAAGTGGGGGCCTGTTGAGGGTATCATCCATGGGGCCGGAGTCCTGGCCGACAAGCGGATTGAGAACAAAACCTATCAAGACATTCAGCGAGTCTACCAAACCAAAGTGGCGGGCCTGAAAACACTGTTGAAGGTCATTGACGAAAAAAAGCTGAGCCATCTGGTCCTCTTTTCATCTGCTGCAGGATTTTTTGGAAATGCAGGTCAGTCCGACTATGCAGCAGCCAATGAAGTCCTGAATCAATATGCCCTGCAGTTTTCGCAGACCCATCCCGAATGTCAGGTTGTTTCCTTCAACTGGGGACCTTGGGAAGGAGGAATGGTGGATGAGGACTTGAAGAAAATGTTTGAAAAGCGGGGAGTCTATGTCATCCCCCTCGAGTCCGGAACCAATCTTTTCACAGAATGCATTTTGAATCCTCCGGAAGAGCCACTACTAGTCGTTGGGAGTACCATGGGACTTCCGGAAAGCAGCATGCCCAGGAATGAAGATTCCATTGAGATCCGCCGTGTCCTCAAATCCGAAAAACTGCCTGTTCTCCAAGATCATCGAATTGGAGAAAATGCTGTGCTTCCTGCATCCTTTGCCCAGAGTTGGATGGAATCTACGTGCCAAAAGATCAATCCTGGGTTGAAGCTTACTCAATGTACTGATTTTAAAGTGCTCAAAGGAATCGTTTTTAATTCCGAACTTCAGGATTCTTATAATCTCTCCCTGAAAAAAATTTCTTCAGAATCCGATGATGCGATCAAGCTGGAAGCTAAAATTTCTAGCACTCATGGATCAAAATCCCGTTTTCATTACTCCTGTCAACTTGAATTGGAGCCCCAGGATCAAGGGAGCATTGATGAAAATCCGGAGTATGGCGATTGTGACATCAAGACAGAAAACCCTGTTGATGGAAAAGCATTTTATGAAAACGGCACCCTGTTCCATGGACCTGCCTTTCAAGGGGTGAAGCAACTGCTGAGGCAGGATGAATCCGGTCTGTTGCTTTCCTGCAACCTACCTCGCCTTGAAGCTTCGGAACTGGGTTCTTTTTCCAGAAATACTTTTAGCCCCATGTTTCTGGATCTCGGATACCAGGCGATGTTGATTTGGGCCAGGAATAATTATGATTGCGCAAGCCTTCCACTGGCGATGAAGCATTCAAAACACTTCATGGAACCGTTTCCCGAACAAGAATTCTTCATCAGTCTTGACGTGACCGATCACAACTCCAACCGTGTCACTGGAAATATCGTCTTTCATGACAAAGATTCTACTGTTTTTTCAAAGATGGAAGGGGCTGAAGTGACCCTCAGCAAAAAACTGAATTCCATTTTTGCCTCTGCCTAGAGGTTCCAAACTTCTCTGAATATTTCCAAACATCATGCAGCCCGTTGCCGTCATTGGTTTGTCAACATTGTTCCCGGATTCATCTGATCCGCATACCTTTTGGGAAAACCTGGTTGCTGGAAAGGATTCACGGGTCGAGGCCGGTCCGGATCAAATGGATATTGATCCCTATCGTTTTTTTGATCCCAAAAAAGGGACCCTTGACCGATACTACTGCCTGCGGGGTGGATACATTCAGGATTTCAAGCTGGACCCTGAAGGATTTGCCCTGGATGCTCAAACCGTCAAGAGACTGGATGAAGTTCATCAATGGACATTCTACGTCGCCCGGGAAGCATTGCGTGAGGGAGGCCATTTACAGAAGAAAGAGCTTCTCCAGAATTGTGGATTGATCCTTGGAAATCTTTCGTTTCCAACCCGCTCTTCCAACCACCATCTCCTCCCGCTCTACCGGAAAGCATACGAAAAGCAACTGTCCGAACTTTTGAAGGAACCCAATTTTAAATTGGAAACGTTTGCTTCGGAACGTGATCCGATTTTTCAAAATCTAGGCATTTCCGGATTGCCCGCACATTTGACCGCCAAGGCGCTTGATCTTGGAGGCCCCACTCTGGCCCTTGATGCAGCCTGTGCCTCCTCCCTTTATTCCGTGGGGCTTGCGTGTCATTACCTTCATGCAGGAAAAGCAGAACTGATGCTCGCAGGAGCTGTCAGTGCTGCCGATCCCTTTTTCATCAACATGGGATTTTCGATTTTCCAGGCTTATCCGGAAAAGGGAGAAAGCTGTCCTCTAAACAAAGACTCCGGAGGACTGTTTGCCAGCGAAGGAGCGGGCATGTTCCTCCTCAAAAGACTCGATGACGCACTTCGGGACGGGGACCAGGTGCATGCTGTGATCCGAAGCGTAGGCTGGTCCAATGACGGACGAGGACAGTTCGTTCTCAGCCCCAATCCCAAAGGACAGGTGTTGGCGTTTGAGAGAGCCTATTCAGAATCCGGGATCGACCCCACAAAAATCGACTATGTGGAGTGTCATGCCACTGGCACCCCGCTCGGGGACAAAGTCGAACTGAACTCAATGGAAACCTTCTTCGGTAGGTATGGTGCCAAACCCAGAATCGGATCCGTGAAGTCCAACCTCGGTCACATGCTGACTGCTGCCGGAATGGGTGGAATGACCAAAGTCATCCTTTCCATGAAGCATGGAATGATTCCTCCCACCATCCATGTTGAAAGTCCCATGGAATCCGGAAATGGAGGAATTTCCTCAGATCTCATCGTCAGGGAAACCTGCGAATGGCCTCATCGAGGAGAACAAAAGCACGCGACCATCAGTGCCTTTGGATTCGGAGGAACCAACGCCCACCTGCTATTTGACCGCTTGCCTGATGCAACTTTGCCAAAAACAAAAAAATCTGAGCCTCCACGTTTGGCCATCATCGGCATGGAAGGTGTTTTTGGACCCTGCAACGGTTTGGATTGGCTTTACGAGACTTTTTTTGAAGGAAGATCCCATTCGGAATCACTGCCTCCCAAACGCTGGAAAGGAATGGAGCAGGATAAAGAACTTCTCAATCAATATGGGTTCGACAAAGACTCACTTCAAGGCGCATGGATTTCGGAATTCAGAATGGATTTCCTGCGCTTCAAGCTCCCCCCGAATCCTAAAGAAAGGCTGATTCCCCAACAGCTCTTGGTTCTGGAAGTAACGGACCGTGCTCTCAGACAAAGTGGAATTCAGGAAGGTGGCAATGTCGCAGTTTTGGTTGCCATGGAAACAGAACTGAGCCTGCATCGCTTTCGAGGAAGGATCAACCTCGAGCAGCAAATCGAAAACAGCCTGAGCAAACAAGGGATTCATTTGGATGAAGGTAAAAGGAATGAACTCTCTTCACTGATCCAGGACAACCTTCACGAATCGGTTCCTGTCAACCAATTTACGAGTTTCATCGGCAACATCATGGCCTCAAGAATAGCCTCCCTTTGGGATTTCAACGGGCCTGCCTTTACCATCTCTGCAGAAGAGCATTCTGTTTCCAAAGCCCTTGAAACTGCACAGGTCCTGCTTGGCAATGGAAATGTCGAAGCAGTTGTTGTCAGTGCCGTTGATCTCGCAGGAAGTCCTGAAAACCTGCTGATTCGGCAAAAATTTGCTGAAGGTATCTCAGCCAATGAAACAAATCTCTCTTTCGATTATTTCCCCGGGGAAGGAGCCGGCACCGTCGTGCTTACAACTTTGGACAACGCCGTTTCCGATAACAAACCCATCTGGTCGATCATCGAAAACATTCTGCACCACAATCATTCTCCGGAATTTTCATTTGATTGTCTTGATCCAGAAAATTCTAAGTCTGACCCGCCTCCGACTCTGCTTGAACTTGGTTTTTCAGAAGTACCTCCTGAGTTTCCAGAACATCACACAGAAAGCATTAATGCTCAGGATTCCATCACTATCAGCAGCAGCCAGGCCCAATTAGGCCATGCGGGTGCAGCATCAGGAATGCTTTCCCTGATCAAAACAGCACTCTGTCTCCATCAGAGGATGCTGCCAGCCTGGAGCCAAAATGGAAAGGAAACGAAAAAAGTTGAAATTCCTCAGTTGTTTTCAATGCCAGCCTTCAGTATGCCCTGGCTGAGAAATGAAAAGGATCCTTTACGCAAGGCTGCCATTGTTCTGAAATCTGATAAAGGTCACAGTGAGTGGATTCTCTCTGAAAACGAATCTTCTCTCCGTTTTGACCATCACACCCAAAAAGGAAGCCATTGTTTTGTCCCTCTTTGTGGAAACAACGCAGAGGACTTCAAACTGCGGCTTCAACAGTTGGAGGAGGATCAGAACCTGGTGGAGCAACCCCAACGGTTTCAATTCAAGGCGTTTCAGGAATTCCAAAACACCAATGCTGAATTTTCAATGGTTCTGCTGGCAGATCATCCCCGGAAATTGCAGGAGGAAATCCGTCAAGCTCAAAAAGCCATCTCCAGCTGTTTCGAAAATGGTAAAGACTGGCAGACCCCGTCGGGCAGCTATTTTACCACCGAACCTCTTGGCGAAGCAGGAATTGCCTTTGTCTATCCAGGGGGATTCAACAGTTATGTTGGCAGTGGGAGCTCACTGTTTGAAATGGATCCTGAACTGCACCAGCGGATCCGTACCTTCAGTTCCAACATCAAAACATTGCTTCATCCGGAATTCATCTTTCCCCAAACCAACCGGATCCAAAGTGAAGAAGAACTGAAAGAGCTTCAGCAGAAATTTTACGATTCCCCCAATCCGATGTTCGAAAGCGGCATCAGTTCCGCCGTCCTGGCAACCCAGGTCATGCGTGAGGCTTTTGGCATCGAACCTAAAGCCGCTTTTGGTTACAGCATGGGTGAGGTTTCCATGCTCTTCTCACTTGGAGTCTGGGGAAGCATGGACCCAATGAGTAAAGTGCTGAATGCATCTCCGTTGTTCCTTGAGAGGATTGCCGGACCCATGAACAGCGTCCGGGAACATTGGAAACTCAAAGACGATGAATATCAGAATGAAGCCCTTTGGAGCTGGCACACACTGAGGGTGGAACCTGAAAAAGTCGAAAAGGCCCTGAACCAACGTGATCGGGTCTACTTGGTCCTCATTAACACACCAAAGGAAGTTGTGATAGCAGGGGAACCCCGAACCTGCCAATCATTGATCGATGAACTTCAGTGTGAATCTCATCAAATTCCAGTCACCGACGTTGTTCACTGTGCTCCAGTTCAGTCGGAATACGAAGAAATCAAAAAGGTTCATACCAACCTGGTTGTGGACCGGCCTGACATTGATTTTTATTCGGCTGCGGACTACACCACCACGGAACTGGATTCCGAAATCCTGGCCGATAACATTGCCAGGTACTATGGACGGACCGTTGATTTTTCTAAACTCGTGGAAGAAGTTTATCGGTCCGGAGCACGAATCTTCATCGATATGGGGCCCAGAAGCAGCTGTGCGAGGTGGATTTCAGAAAACCTGGAAAACCGACGCCATCTCTCCCTGGGAGTCAACCGAAGAGGCATGGATGACCGTCAGATGATTCTTCGTACTCTGGCCAGCCTAGTGAGTCACAGGGTTCCTGTGAAACTGGAAAGTTTGTTCCCTAAACCCGAAGAAGCTCCGGCAAGACAGTTGATGCAAACCATCACTCTTGGCGGGGAACCAATTCAGTCTGTTCAAAATAAATTCGAGAAGGATTATTTCAGCACAGATAAAAAAAGTGATGGACAACCTTCTGAAGTTTCTTTGGATCCTCCTGCCGACGCTGAATTGCCTTCCCCTAGTGTTTTATATGAACCCGTTGTGATGAATCAAACGATGGAACTGGGCACCGGAAACATTTCCAGTTTTTTTCCTCATGGACTGAATCATCAACTTGATTCGACACACTCAGCATTTCTGTCCTACCGTCATCAGGGGATGAAACATCTGGCGGGTATGATCCTTCAGGAGATGGAGACAGATCCCGGGCAGATCAACGGAGGTTCAGCCCCACCCCGTTCATTGCAGCCCAATACTGAATCCTTCAATGCATCTTCAACAAAATCAATACCACCCAGGGTAAAGCCCCTTGGTGTGATTTTTGACCATCAAGACCTGCTTGAGTTTGCAGGAGGGAAAATCTCAAATGTTTTTGGTCCGGAATACCGTGAGATCGATACCTTCGAACGCTGTGTTAGGCTACCGATGGACCCTTACCTGCTGGTGAGCCGAGTCACCGACCTCAATGCTAAACTTGGAGAATTTCAGCCTTCAACCATCACCACCGAATACGACATCCCCAAGGGGGCCTGGTTCTGCACGGATTCCCAAATTCCATGGGCAGTGGCGGTTGAATCCGGACAATGTGACCTGATGCTGATCAGTTACCTCGGCATCGATTTCGAATGCCGTGGAAATCAGGTCTATCGGCTGCTGGATTGCACACTGACCTACCTTGATGACATGCCGAAGGAAGGACAGACGCTTCGTTATGAAATCTCGATCAACTCATTTGCAAGACATGATCAGAACCTGCTCTTTTTCTTCAATTACAAATGCTATGTAGGCAGAAAAATGGTGCTCCGCATGGACAACGGCTGTGCAGGGTTTTTCTCGGATGAAGACCTCGCCCAGGGACGTGGGGTGATTCGAAGCAAAGATGAATTGAATGCTCTCGAGAATGCCGTCAAACAACGCTTTTCCCCTTTGTTGAACTGCAGGAAAAACGTTTTTCAGCGAAACGAACTTCTTCATTTATCGCAGGGCAACCCTGCCGCCTGTTTTGGTCCGGAATACAACATTCCAAACCGCAACCCTTCCCTGAAGATGGCTCCGGAAACACTGTTGATGACCGACCGTGTGGTTTCTGTTGACACCAAGGGAGGACACTGGGGATTGGGAGAAGTTCTGGCGGAAAAAGACCTCGCTCCAGACCACTGGTATTTTCCCTGCCATTTCAAGGATGATCCGGTCCTTGCAGGATCCTTGATGGCAGAAGGCTGTGTTCAATTGCTGCAGTTCTACCTGCTCTATCTTGGGGTTCAAACCCGGGTGGAAGACGCTTTCTTCCAACCTGTTCACGGATTACCCCAGATCGTTCGCTGCCGCGGACAAGTCATTCCTGGGGATCCGCTGATGCGTTACCGGATGGTGGTCAAGGAAATCCAGCTTAATCCAATCCCTTTCGCGATTGCCGACATTGATATCCTGGTCGGGGACCGGGTTGTGGTTGATTTCAGGGATCTGGGGGTCCAATTGGCAGAAAAAGGATCCTCCATCCGTATCGATCGTAAGTTTCTTGAAGAGAAGCTCAACCAGGAAGTGGCTGGCGCCTCCAAAAATTCACAAGCTTCTACTGAAAAAAATAAAACCCTTCCTGCTCAGATCACTGCAACGGATGAACAAATAGAACAATTTGCTTTGGGAGACGTCAGTCTCTGCTTTGGAGAGGAATATTCCGAATACCGGAACCGTCCGGTACAGCGGAATCCCAACGGTGATTTCCAGCTCCTTTCAAGGGTCCTTCAATTTGAAGGAGAACGGAATGACTTTGAACATCCAATGCGTATCACCAGTGAATACGATGTTCCGGAAGATGCCTGGTACTTCCGGGAAAACAGTCACCCTCATTGGATGCCTTATTCCGTTTTGATGGAAATCGCACTTCAGCCATGCGGGTTCATTTCAGCCAATTCCGGGGCGATGCTGATTTATCCGGAACTTGATCTTCATTACCGAAACCTAGACGGGAATGGGACCCTCAGCCGACACATCGATTTAAGGGGAAAAACCATCCGGGCTGAGATCGAATTGCTGAGCACAGTTGCTTCAGGAAATACCATTATCCAAAAACATCGTTATCAACTGAGCTGCGAAGGGCATCTTTTTTACCAAGGTGATACCGTTTTTGGTTATTTCACCGATGAGGCACTGGAGCATCAGACCGGACTGGATGGAGGAAATACCAAGCTGCCCTGGATCGAGGAACATCCAAAAGATGATACTAAAAGCTATCAGTTGAATGATTCAGACTTTGGTCAGGAACACGGGAAACCACAATTAAGGCTTGCAGAAAGCCAACTTCGTTTTCTGGATGAGGTTGTCATTTCCCCATCCGGAGGCTTGCATGGGAAGGGTTATGCTTATGGAAAACGTCGAGTCAATCCTGCAGACTGGTTTTTCCCCTGTCATTTTCATCAGGATCCTGTGATGCCCGGTTCACTCGGGGTCGAGGCAATCCTGCAGACCCTCCAGGTTTTTGCACTTGATCAGGAACTTGGGAATCACTTTTCCAATCCCCGTTTCAGTCCAGTTCTCAGTCAAACCCGTTGGAAATACCGTGGACAGATCATCCCTACTACTGGAATCATGCAGTTGGAAATCCATGTCTCTCAAATCGTAAAAGAGGATGGGCAGGTGATGCTGGCTGCAGATGCCAGCCTCTGGCGTGATGAGTTGAGAATCTATGAGGTCAATGATGTGTCACTAGCTATTGAAGAAGCCTGAACTTTTTCAAAGCTCTTCAGGGGTACCTGCATCCATACCCCAAACACTCCGGATCATTGCAAAAAGGTCATCAAGGTCGACAATCAGCTCACGTCCTTGGGCATCGATGGCAATCGTCCTGGCATGAAGTTCATCCATGGTATCCCGTTCGTAGGCGATTGTACGGACAATACAGATTTCTCCTTCTTCCAACAGCTCCGAAAGTTCCTTCTTGAATTTATGAATCGATCGGCCTTTTTGCTTGTTTCCATCTGAAATGATGAAACCGAATTTTCCTGCACGAATCCCCGACTCACCATAGAGTATTTCGAGTCTCCATTTTTCACACAATTTTTCAAATCCGGCTCCACTTGAAACCTTGAAATAATTGCTGCGAGATTTTTCAATAAATTCCTTCATCAGTCCTTTGAATTTATTTTTTTTGAAGAAAAAGATTTCTGGGGTTCATCCTAAAGGAGGATGAACTCAGGATAAACTAGGAAACGGAATTGGCAAGATGCCCGCATGGACATGAATGCGGCATCCGTGGGCATTGGACGCCGCATCTGGAAAAAAGGATTACTTGATTTCTGCTGAAGCTCCGGCTTCCTCAAGCTTCTTTTTAACCTCTTCAGCTTCTTCAGTAGAAACTCCTTCCTTGACCGCTTTCGGACAAGATTCAACAAACTCCTTCGCTTCCTTGAGTCCAAGCCCTGTGATCGCACGGATTTCCTTGATGACATTGATCTTTTTCTCTCCAAAGGAAGTCAGGATCACGTCGAACTCGGTTTTTTCTTCTGCTGCTGCTTCTCCACCAGCTGCGCCTGCTGCAGGAGCGGCTGCAACAGCCGCAGCCGCTGCACTCACTCCAAATTTTTCTTCCATTTCCTTGACCATCTCAGAAAGTTCCAAAACGGACATGTTTGAAATGAAATCAACAACTTGTTCTTTAGTTACTTCTGCCATTTTTTATTCTCTTTATTGAGGTTAATTTTGCCTGTTTATAAGGAAATTGGGCTTCCAGCACATTTCACTCAAGCCTGAAGCCTCTTTTGAGGCATTGTTTATTCTTTGCTGTCGCGTACGGCAGCAAGGGTTCTGACAAACTTCGCGGGTACCTCGTTCAGGGTCCGCACCAATTGAGTCGCCGGTGCCTGGAACAGGAACAGCAATTTGACCAGCAGATCCTCTTTTGAGGGTAGTTTCGAGAGTGCCTCCACCTGAGCATCATCGAGAACCGAGGTTTTGGCTGGATCCACCAGTACCCCAGCATGGATCTTTAAATTAGGATTCTGCCCTGCAATTTTGACCAGTACCTTGGCCTGTTCCACAGGGTCTTCCTGTCCATAGACCAGTGCTCGGGTATCAACTAAATGCTCCCTTATTCCAGAAAAGGGAGTGTCTTCCACTGCCAGTTTGGCTAGGGTGTTTTTCAAGACTTTCATCGTCGAACGAACTTTGTGAAGTTCCTGACGCATCTCCACCAATTCATTGGCGGCAAGTCCTTTGTAATCGATGAGCACTGCCGCAGTTGCAGAGTTGAAAATCCCCTGCAACTCACCCACCAAGATTTCTTTCTGAGAACGTTCCATCAGCAATTTTGGCAATAACAGTTGACAATCCTGTCATTCAAGGAATGACCGTCATGTAAATCTAATTGAAGAAGATAAAACAGAAGATGCATCAACTGCATCTGAGAATGGATCTGTCTCAACAGGGTGGAGGATTAAGCCCTGAAAGGGCCCCTGCAGTCTTCGACAATCGGTTAAAAAATTAAATCTTCAACTTGCGAACTGGAGATCCACCCTGATTCCTGGTCCCATTGTAGAACTCAGGGAGCATCCACGCATATACACTCCTTTTGAAGTCGATGGTTTCAAACGATTAACTGTGTCTAAGAAAGCAGTCACGTTTTCATTCAGTTTTTCTGGTTCAAAGGAGATCTTACCCATGGGAGCCTGAAGGTTCGATTGCTTGTCCACCCGGAATTCGACCTGACCCGATTTGATCGTTTTGATCAGTGGTGCCAGCTCAAAGGTCACGGTTCCAACTTTTGGATTTGGCATCAAACCACGTGGACCAAGGATCTTTCCTATTCGACCAACAACACTCATCATGTCAGGAGTAGCAACCACACGGTCGAAATCAAGCCAACCTTCTTGAATTTTCTTGGATAGGTCTTCTCCACCGACAAAATCCGCCCCGGCTTCATGGGCTTCCTGCATTTTCTCTCCCTTTGCAAAGACCAACACACGTACCTCTTTGCCAAGGCCATGAGGCAAGGCACAGGTTCCCCGAACCATCTGGTCCGCTTTTCTCGGGTCAACCCCGAGCCTCAGGGAGAGTTCGACGGTTTCATCAAATTTCGTAGCCTTCACCGATTTGATCAAATCGATGGCTTCTGTGAGACTGTGAAGTTTGTCCCTGTCAACTTTGGATTCGATCAGTTTGTTGCGTTTGGATGATTTTGGCATCGCTTTTCCTTACATTCCTTCGACCAGGACACCCATGCTACGAGCGGTACCTGCAACGATTTTCATCGCAGCCTGTACATCATAACAATTGAGATCCGGCATTTTTGTTTTTGCGATTTCTTCCACCTGCTCAACTTTCAAGGTACCAACCTTGACGGTGTTCGGAGTGGGTGAACCCTTGTCCAGCTTGAGGGCTTTTTTGATCATCACCGGAACCGGGGGAGTTTTGGTGATGAACGTGAATGAGCGGTCCTTGTAAACCGTGATCACCACCGGGATGATGGTGTCCTGTCCCTGTGTCTGAGCATTAAACGCTTTACAGAACTCCATGATGTTGACCTGATGCTGTCCCAATGCAGGTCCAATCGGCGGAGAGGGATTCGCCTGCCCTGCGGGAACCTGGAGTCGTATGTATGTAGAAATTTCTTTTGCCATAATTATACGTTTTTAACTTTTTCGAATTCAACCTCAACCGGCGTTGGTCTGCCGAAGATGCTCACGAGCACTTTCAGTTTCTTACGTTCACCACTAATCTCGTCTATCACCCCATTGAAATTGCTGAATGGGCCTTCCGTGATCATCACTTTCTGTCCCACATGATATTCCTCTTCGGAAGCCGCCTGTTGAAAACCTTCGCTGATCTGTGAACGTATCTCTTCCAGTTCACGTTCATCCAGGGGTAACGGAGCCTTTGCCGTTCCTCCAACAAATCCTGAAACCCGGTCGATGCTCATCAGTAGGTGCCACAAATCCGGAGTTAGTTCCATATGGATCAGCACATATCCTGGAAAATATTTTTGATTGATCTTCCTTTTTTTACCACCCTTGGTTCGGACAATGTCTTCGGAAGGAATAAAGATTTCCTCAATCAGGTGTTCCAGATCCTGAATCCTGAGTTTTTCACGAATGGTCTGCTCAACACGCGTCTCATAACCAGTATAAGCCTGCAAGATGTACCATTTGGCATTTGGGTTTTTCGGTTTCAGTGGGACGGTATTTTCCGATTCAACCTGCTCATCCGTACTTTCTTCCGAGAGCGTCTCTTCGCCTTCAACGGAAGCGCCTTCGAGTTCCTGATTTTCTTCCAAAATGCTTATCCCGTAATAATGACTCTCATGATGTTGGCCAGAATCTGATCTGCAATGCCTAGATAAATGGCAATGACAAGTGAAACACTTAGCACCACCGACGTCGAGCGCAAGGTGGCTTCCCGTGTTGGCCACTGGACGCGCTTGAATTCTGTCTTTACATCTTCAAAAAACTGTCGTGCTCGCTTGAACATCAAACCTCTTTTGTATCAGGCTTTTCCGCGGTCAACTGGCAGGACAGACAGGGATCGAACCTGCGACCTTCGGTTTTGGAGACCGATGCTCTACCAACTGAGCTACTGTCCTGTCTGAACTGCAACAATTCTCCTGGCCTATTTAGTTTCTTTGTGCATCGTGTGCTTGCGTTCCCATCGACAGTACTTGCGAACTCCCATACGTTCGGTTTTGAGTTTTTTATTCCTCGAAGCCGTATAATTACGCCTCTTGCACTCGATACATTCCAACTGAATCGTCTCTCTCATTCTTAACCTGCCTATTCATTTCCATTCTGGAGCCTAGGAGCAGGATTGAACTGCCGACCTCTTCCTTACCAAGGAAGTGCTCTACCACTGAGCTACCTAGGCGTGTTCTGCTTTCATGGTGGGGAGAGAAGGATTCGAACCTTCGAAGGCTTCAGCCGTCAGATTTACAGTCTGATCCCGTTGACCGCTTGGGTATCTCCCCCCGACTGGAGCTGGCAATGGGACTCGAACCCGCAACCTGCTGATTACAAATCAGCTGCTCTACCAATTGAGCTATGCCAGCGCAAAGCAAACGCTGAATATAACTGTATTTGCAAGATTTGTCAATCCTTTATAGCAGGTAAGAAGAAAATCTTCTACTGCAGTTCAGGCTACTTTAAGGATGGAGTCGGCTCCGATTCGTAGGTCAGGAACAGGAAGCTGGATTGAATGGTCAGTACTGAATTGGTAATCCCGAAATACATGTTCTGCTGCCAGGATCTGGTAAGTTCCATCGTCAAGCAGATTGGTAGTGTCTTTCAATCGATAAACGGTGTGTCCACAAGTCCAGATCTTGTAATTTCGGAAATGAGTACAAAGGCAAACTTTGTCCGGAACAGAAATTTTTTTGGATCCTTGTTCGGCTTCGCGGAAATATGCATCAACGTATGCGCATTGTCCATTTTTGTCGAGGACGTAGCCAAATGCTTCACAGTTGGGACGGATTCCACTCCCGATGCCAGGGGAATTCTGAAGCATGCGCATCGGATAGCCAGTAGGAGAAACAGTATTTACAACCACATCCTCTTCTTCTGCTTCAAAATAACTTTGTTTGGCACCATCAGGAAGTCCACATTCCTCAGTAACAGTAAAGCGTGTCGCCACCTGAATCGCAGACGCACCCCGTTCAAAATACTCTACCGCATCGGTACCGGTGAAAATCCCTCCTGCAGGAATCACTGGAATCTCAAGATCGTTCTCTTTAAGGAAGTCCTGAACCTCGATCACGATCTCCTTAAGTTGGTATTGAGCCCAATCCATACCGAAGCCTAGATGACCACCAGCAAGTGGACCTTCGACAACAACGTAGTCCGGCATCCGGTTCGTCCGTGATGCACGTTTCAGAAAAGGTCTCAAAGCGCGAACTGATGACACAATAATGCCTAGTTTGGCATCATGAAAACGGGGATGGTCCTGGATCAATTCGAATGATCCCAAATGCAAACCAGCGCTCAATGTGATCCCTTCTATTCCTGCATCAAGTGCACTTTGCATTCGAACCTGAAGGGTTTCCCGTGGACCGTTCATCGAGAGTTTTTCCATGCAGTTGATGAAAACACCACCTTCTCCTTGTTTGGCCTGCATCGTCTTGCTGACGAAATTTTTCTGTGCTTCCGCCAACTCCTCCAAATTGAATTTGATCGAGGTCTTGTCTGAAGAGTTGACATTATGTTTGTAGTTTTTCAGCTTATTTTTGACAAATTTGGTACCAAAAAGACGATCGTTGATCGTGGGTGACATGGCATCGGAAATGTGACCAATGCCTCCAAGCCTGCATGCTTCCAAAGCAAGTGCACTCGTAGAGATATCGACTCCCATCCCTCCAATCATGATCGGAATGTATTCTTTCTCGCCTAACTTCAATCGAAAATCGTCAACTTTTTGCTGCATTCTTTTCAGTGTGCTATCGCTTTGGAATTGATTTGACAGAAACGTCTAGGCAACGACTATAGGGTGTTTTATATTAAATGCAAAGTATGAGCTGAAACCATTTTTTCTGAAGTTTTTTTCATAAAGTACTGTAAATCGATACCAAAAGTTCTAAAAACTGAATGGATCAGACGGCCAAATTGCTGGATACCCTGAAAGCCTACCTCAAATCCAGGGATATCACCTACCGCAATCTTGCCCAAAGATTGAGACTGAGTGAATCGAGCATCAAGCGCGTTTTTTCAGAAAAAACCCTCTCTCTAAAACGCCTGGAACGCATCCTCCAGTCCCTCGACCTCGATTTTTACGATCTGGCTCACATGAGCCGCCGGCAGGATGGAGATTCTGCAGAAGCCCTTTCTCTAGAACAGGAAGAAAGCCTGCTGCAAAATCCGAGGATGTTAATCTTCCTTCACCTTCTGATCCAAAAATGGAAAGTAGAACAAATCACGAAGCGTTTTGATTTTGAATCCCATGAAATCACGAACATTCTGCTGGAATTGGACAGACTGCGTTTGATCGATCTCCATCCCCACAATCAGTTCAAGGTTCTAATCAACAACACTCAGCTTTGGAACCGAAGTAGTCCTTTCATGAAGAAATACAAAGAAATGCTTCAAAACGGATTCCTCTCCCATGACTTTGAGGAAAAGAACGAACGTTTCCTTTTTTCACCCTGCCAACTATCCGAAGATTCTCACCGGATTCTACTCAAAGAAATCGACAGACTTTTAAGAAGATTCAAAGAGCTCTCTGAAGCCGATGCGGGTCCAGAACAACCTGGTCTTGAACAAGGCGGGATGGTGGTTGCTTTCCGTCCCTGGCTGTTCCCCCTTTTGGAAAGCCTCAGACGCAAACAGACGACTTCCTGAACGAATCAGTTGGCCATCATCGAATAACCACAGTCAACGTAGATGACTTGACCGGTGATTGCTGAAGCCGCATCACTGCAAAGGAAGACAGCCGCTTTTCCCACTTCCTCCTGAGTTGCTGTTCGTTTCATTGCGGAATGCTCTCCTGCAACTCTAAGCATTTCCGAAAAATTCTTGATGCCCGAGGCAGAAATGGTTCGGATGGCACCGGCCGAAATGACATTGGCACGGATGTTTTCCGGCCCAAGTTCCCTTGCGAGGTATCGCATCGATGATTCCAGGGACGCCTTGGCAGGTCCCATCACATTGTAATTCGGAACCGCAAGCACTGAACCGATGAAACTGATGCTCAGGATACTGGCCCCGCCGGCTTCCTTCATCAGAGGAAGCATATGCGCGGTCAGTGGCATCAGTGAGTAGGCGCTGATCTGGTGGGCTTTGGTAAAACCTTCACGAGATGTCGATGAAAAGGGAATCTGGAGATCCTGTTGATCTGCATAAGCCAGGCTATGGATTAGAAAATCAAGACGGTCCCACTTGGCTTTCAAACTATCTGCCATCTCCTGGATGGAATGATCATCGGCGACGTCGCATTCATGGATAAAGGATGAACCTACCTGTTCACCTAGTTTTCGAACATTGGCTTCGAAACGTCCTTTTGGATCGGTGAGATAAGTCAATCCCAGTTCTGCACCCTGCTGATGAAACTGTTCTGCCATCGCCCATGCGATGCTGCGCTGGTTGCCGACCCCCAGGATGAGACCTTTTTTTCCGGTTAAATCAATCATAAAAAATTCATGCTACGAAGTTGTGATTTCTAAAAACTTCCCAAGAGACTGGCCATAACGAACCGCTTGTCCTCGTTTCAGGGAATCTAACTCCACCTGCCCGGGTTGAAAAAGACAGATGACGGTTGATCCCAGTTCGAAGACTCCTATCTCCCCGCCCCTCTCCACACGCCATGGTGGGTCCAGACGGCTTAATACAGGCAATGCTCCAGTAAGATTGGAAACTTGATCGTGATAGCATACACGAATTTTTCCCACCACTGTAGCCCCTACTTTGATAACCGCACATTCACCGTATAGGGTTTGCAGATAAGTCAGGATTCTTTCATTCCGTGCAAAAAGTCCTGGAACATGCAACACACCCAACGAACTCACGGTCCACAAATCTCCTGGAAGGTAGGCAAATTCGTGCACCTCCCCATCCGCAGGACTATGAATCCGATGATAATTATGAGGAGCTAGGTAAAGGGTGAGAAAATGTCCTCCTTCATAAAGTTCTTTCCGCATCGGGTCCTGAAGCAGATCTTCCAGACGGTACTCCAGCCCTTTGGCCTGGAGCAGATTCCCGTCCTGGATGATTCCATATTCGCCTATCGTGCCGTCTACGGGACAGATTACGGCTTTTGGATCATCGGCTAGCAGCCTCGAACCCTCTTTCAGTTTTCGTGTGAAGAAATCGTTGAAACTATGAAAATCCTTGAGGGATTTTTCTGCCTCGCTGAGATCAATCGGGTAGACACGGCAAAAGAGACGGATCAGTGGCTGCAGGATGAAGGCGGGAAGCTTCCGCTCAGCAAAATAACCGCAAATCCTGCTGAATAGGTTCTTCGGCAGGATCCAGAGGAAGTATAAGACCGGCGGTTTTCCGAAACCCGGGAACACCATCAGCCTTGGGGCTGCAGAACTTTAGGTTTTTTATTTCCCAGCAGTTCTAATATTCGTTTGCCTTCGATGGTTTCTTCCTTGATCAGCACCTCGGCAATTTCATGCAGCACCTTGATGTTGTCTTTCAGTAATTTTTTGGCCTTACGATAATGAGTTTTGATGGTGCTTCTCATCTCTTTATCGATTTCAACTGCAGTATCTTCACTGTATTCTCGCTCGGATCCAATATCCCTTCCGAGCACGTGCTGCTGATCGTCCGAACCCAACACGATTGGCCCTAATTTGTCGCTCATACCCCAGCGGCAGATCATGTTGCGGGCCATATCCGTTGCCTGTTGAATATCATTGCTCGCACCTGTGGTCAATTCTTTGAAAATCAATTCCTCCGCAGCACGACCTCCCATAGCAATGGTGATACGGTTCGTCAGAAATTCCCTGTCATACGATTGAACATCGTTTTCTGGAAGGTAGGCGGTCAGGCCCATCGCCCGACCTCGAGGAACAATCGTCACTTTGTGGATGGGATCCGATTTCGGCAACAGTACTGAGACCAGGGCATGACCTGCCTCGTGATAAGCAGTGGTCTGTTTCTCCCGCTCTGTCATCAACATTGAACGACGTTCTGGCCCCATCATCACCTTGTCTCGGGCCCATTCGAAATCTGCCAGGGACAGGGCTGTCTTATTATGCCGTGCCGCACCCAGGGCCGCCTCGTTGACAAGGTTTTTCAGGTCCGCTCCTGAGAAACCGGGAGTCCCGCGTGCAATCACACTAAGATCCACATTCTCCGCCATCTGTACTTTTTCAGAGTGGATTTTAAGGATTTCTTCACGACCTTTGATATCCGGAAGTGGGACATGCACCTGGCGGTCGAAACGACCAGGCCGAAGCAGGGCCGGGTCGAGCACGTCAGGACGATTGGTTGCAGCAATGATGATTACTCCTTCCGTGGCGTCAAAACCATCCATTTCCACAAGAAGTTGGTTCAGGGTCTGCTCGCGCTCATCGTTCCCGCTGCCGAGCCCAGCACCTCGGCTCCGTCCGACTGCATCAATTTCATCGATGAACAGGATGCAGGGCGCATTGCGTCTTCCTTCTTCAAACAGGTCCCGAACACGACTTGCACCAATGCCGACAAACATTTCCACAAAATCCGAACCGCTCATGCTGAAAAACGGGACATCCGCTTCTCCAGCAACTCCTTTGGCCAAAAGGGTCTTTCCTGTTCCGGGAGGCCCAGACATCAGCATCCCTTTTGGAATCCGCCCTCCGAGCTTGCGAAATTTTGTTGGGTCTTTAAGGAATTCGATGGTTTCCTCCAAATCTGCCTTGGCCTCCTCAACTCCGGCGACGTCCTTGAAGGTGATTTTCATTTTGTCCGGATCCATCTTCTGGGCACGGCTTCGACCCAGAGAGAAGAGCTTTCCTGCTCCCATCCCCTGCATCCTTCGCATCAGAAAGATCCAGATGCCGAAGATCAACAGAAATGGCCCCCAGTGGATGAGCAAGTTCAAATACCATGGTAGTCCCTGCTCTGGAGTGTAATTGATCTGAACCTGGAAATGCCGCAGAAAATCAACCAACTTGGAATCATTTTCTGGAATGTAGGTTCTGTAAGGGGTTCCGTCCAGAGTGAAACCTTCGATTAAGGTATCACCTACAAACTGGGCATTAGAGATTTCCCCTCCAGCAACCAGATTTTTGAAATCACTGTAAATCAATTCCTTGGATTGCTGCCTGCCTTGGCCACCCCCACTGAACATGTTGACCAGAAAAAATGCGAGCACAAGCAAGCTTAGGAGAATCAGTACGTTTTCTTTTTTCCACTGCATAAAAAATAACCGTTCAAAAAGTTATAACTGTGTTTATTGTCCCTAGTGTTTAACAACTTGTTACGAGCCTGAGTGCTTTTTGGTTGGTCCTCAAGCTCAGGTTGTGTTTTAAAAAATAGAACTTATTCTAACATAGTCCGAAGGCGAAAGCAGTAGATTCTGTATGGCCAACATGGACCAATAAAGAATTCCGCTGCAATTCATTTGTCACTCAACTCTTCAGAATCTGATCCTTCAACAGGATTCAGCCGTTTTTTCCTAGAATCCATGCGGACCCTGAAAATAGGGATTCCGATCGTGGTCGCACAAATCCTTTTGATTTCGATGCAGTTTGTGGACACGGTGATGGCGGGTCACGTCAGCGCAAAGGATCTGGCGGCACTGGCCATTGCTACGGCCCTTTTTCATCCCCTGGTCCTTCTTTTGGTTGGAATCCTGATGTCAGTCACACCGATGGTGGCCCAACTTAAGGGCAAGCGAAAGGATGATAAAATCAGCAAAGTGGTAGCCGACGCATTTCAGCTCAGTCTGGTTTTTGCGGTTCCCACAATCTTCATGCTCCATTTGCTGAAACCTTTGATGGAGGCCATTGGCTACCCTGCTGAAGTTTCCCGAATCGGAGACGGCTATCTTCATGCTGTATCCTGGGGGCTTCCCGCTATACTCGCCTATGACGTCTTCCGCCATTTCAATGAAGGACTCGCGATAACACGTCCAAACATGTATTTCCATATTCTCGGTCTGATGCTGAACATACTGGGAAACTACACGTTGATGTTTGGAAACTTCGGTTTTCCCGCAATGGGTGCCGTTGGAGCAGGCTGGAGCACGGCCATGGCATGGAATCTGATGCTCATCATGATGTTCACATTCAGCTTCAAAAATCGAAGGCTCAGGATTTACCTGGAAATCCGGGACTTTTTCCAGATTCGCTTCCAGAACACACGAGAAATTCTTCGAATCGGGATTCCGAACGGTTTTTCTACCGGTGCTGAATCCGGGCTGTTTGCACTGGTAGCACTGATGATGGGAACCCTAGGAGTGCATGTGATGGCTGCGCATCAAATCGCAATCAATATTGCCGCCATGACCTTCATGGTGCCCCTTGGAATTTCCGTTGCCATCACATCCCGTATCGGCCATGCCGTCGGAGCCGGGGAATATGCCCTGGCACGTTATCTTGGTTTCTCGGGAATTGCCCTTTGCGGGCTGGTGATGCTGGTCCCGGCAGCAGTCTACCTGTTGCTTCCTGAATGGATCGTGATGATCTACACGAGTGATCCCGAAGTACATGAGGTGGCAGTGGTCCTGCTCTTCATGGCAGCCATATTTCAGCTATCCGATGGACTTCAAGTAGGGGCCTTAGGCGCCCTGCGAGGGCTGAAAGACACACGCATTCCCCTGCTTACCAATATTTTTTCCTACCTGATGATCGGCCTACCTGGTGCGTATATCCTGGGAATATACTTTGACATCGGCCCGGAGGGGCTCTGGACCGGGATCATCGTTGGTTTGAGCATTGCTGCCCTATTGCACAACCTCCGTTTTCACCTTCTAACCAAAACCCAAAAAATTGAACCAGAACCACTCTCCTTTTAGAATTTCGTCCCAGGCAGGGCCTTAAGAGACCTGCGGGATCCACTCCGCCTTGCGTCGTATCATCGAGGGGATCAGACCGAGTGTTACTGTAAGTAACAATATCATCCCACCACAGATCAACAACAATCCATCATAGATACTCATCTGGTACCCCATCCAGGTCCAGTCTGTGCTGAAAACTCCTAATTCAAGTAGTTGGCTGAAGAGGGTTCCGGAAAGACCGGTTCCTCCCGTGTATAGAGTCATCCACAAGCCACTGGAAAGAGATTTGTTTTCTGAGGGTATCAAAGAAAGCGTCTCTGAGGTCATTGCAATTCCGGAAGCAGCCTGAATCATGCCGAAGCCTGCTGTCAGCAATGCCATCAAAATGACCGGAGGTATCATCAGCACTCCCCTTGTCAGCACCAAAAGTAAAACAGCACTGAAACCAAAATGACAGCAGAGAAAAACATATTTGGTGCCGAAACGATCCACCATCCTCCCGCCCACAATAAAACCTAGCATTCCTCCCAGGGCCATCAGATTTCCGATCAGAACAATCCGATCATCGGTGAAATGCAAAACATCCTTTTCCAACAGACTGAAAATCATCGGACAGGCACCCGTGAAAAGCATCAAAAGAAAACAATAGGCGCAAAAAGGCAGGTATCCTGGAATCCTCAAAACCTTGACCAGTGCCTGAAAAAAAGACAGCTCCGACGGACTGCTCTTTTCCACTTCTGGGATGCTCCAGAAAATCGGAATCCTGATCATCAAGAAAAAGATCAGCGCTCCGAGCACCCAGTGGTAAACCTCCAGGCCGGGGTTCTGCTCAAGCAAATAAAAAACGAGCAGGGAAAAAAGGAATCCGACCCCTTGCCAGGTCAGTCGCAGTCTTCCGAAAAACCTGCCTCGCCTCTGCTGTGGAACCAAGGGGTGAAGCAGGGCAAACCAATTGCTGAAGGTCATTGCCGTCCCTATACCAAAGAAAATGACCCCCATCACTGTCAGCCCATGCCTCCAGAAACCTTCAGTGAAACCCGCCTGCCAAAACAGATAAAAAGCACTCGCCGAACAAAGGAGACCTGAGGCTCCGATCACCTTTTTGCCGACACGGTCAGAAAGATAACTGAAAATGAGAACCAGAAGAAACTGCAGAATCGAAGGTAGAGCCAAAAGGAACAAAATCTCCGAGCTCGCGATTTTCAGTCTTGAAAAATAGGCGAGCAGTAAACCGTTGCTGAAAGCCAGAAAAGAAAGACCTCCCAGACTTGCCGTCATGAAGATCGCCGGATAAATCCGGGAAGCCTTATTATTTTGCCTATCTGCATCTTCAGTCATGGCCTCAGTCTTATATTAAATTTTTTAGCTTCATTGAGAGTTGCTTCTCGAGGATCTTTTTCAGGAAAGATGATCTCTCACAAGTTACTCATTTTTTTTATTTTTTTGAAATAGTATTTAAATAATTAAAAATTCTAATATTGGGATTTTTCTGGTTTGAATTTTTTTTCTTTCATCAACTCAAAGAGTTAGCTTTATGTATCTTATTTCATTTGAGAATTTTTTTGTTGTTCGAGCGAATTGAAAGGATATATTACAGCCTTTGAAATTCAAGGTACTGATTTTCATCCTCCCTATGTAACTGAATTCGAAATTTTTGGTTTCCATGACACCTCCCAAATCAGGATTTGGATTTTGGAACTGTTATTGCTTATTTGAGTTCGAAAATATTCGTTCCCAAGATGATAAGAGTTAATAATGGCTGACCAAGCTAATCTGATTTCCGACGTTCGTCTGCAGTTTCAAGATTTTTTTGGATCCCTTTCATTAGGTAAGCGGATTACCATTCTGGCTGCGCTTGGAGTCATTCTAGCCGGCATGGTGACGTTAATATTTATTGCCAATCGTCCAGCTTGGGCTCCGTTATATTCGAATCTCGATCCGAATGACGCTGCCCGCGTGGTAGAAAAGCTCCAGGAAAACCAAATTGCCTACCTTCTTGCTCCAGGAGGTCGGACGATTATGGTCGAACCACATCTGGTGGACCAGGCCAGGCTGACGCTGGCACGTGAAAAAGTGCTTCCAGGAAGCGGAGTTGGTTTCATGGACCTCTTCGCCACCCCGAGTCTTGGGGAAACGGAATTTCAACAAAATGTCAAATACCGGATAGCCCAAGAAGGGGAACTTGCGCGACTGATCACGACCCTGGACGCAATCCGTTCCGCCAAGGTCTCATTAGCACTTCCAGAAAAAAGCCTCTTTTCAGAAAATCAGGAAGAAACCACTGCATCGGTCTCTCTCAATCTGACAAACAAAAATATTTCACGTGATCAGGTGGAAACCGTGATTCACCTTGTGGCAGGTGCAGTAGAGGGTCTAAGCCCGAGAAGCGTTAGAATCACCGACCAAAGCGGAAAACTGCTCAGTGCTGGGATGTCCGATGAATCGGCTTCCGGCAACATGGATGATAACTACGCATACAAACGCCGTTTCGAAAAAGAATTGGCTGCCAGCATCATTGCTCAACTTGAAGAAGTCGTTGGCCAGAACCGGGTCAAGGTCAACGTTTCTGCCTCCATGCGTTTCGATCACCAGACGATCAAGGAAGAACTGATTGATCCGGACCAGACCAGTGTGGTCAGTGAACAAACCGTTGATGAATCCTCCACCGGTTCACGTTCCATCCCTGTTGGTCCTGCCGGAGTGACCACCAACCTTCCGGAAGCAACAGGACGTGAAGCAGCAACGGTTTCGGAATTCACAAAAAAGAATTCCACCAAAAATTATGAAAGCAGCCGCAGGGAAGTTTTCAAAGAAAGCGCCAGCGGTGAGGTTACGAGACTTAGTGTCTCCGTGTTGCTCGACAATAAACGTCCACAGATCCTCGATGAAGACGGAAATTTCCTTGGCCGCGACAACATTCGCTGGACAGAGGCAGAGAAAGAAGTCATCGAAGGACTGGTAAAGGCCGCGATGGGTTTTAGCAGTAAACGTGCAGATTCAATCTTCGTTGGCAACATGCCATTCGAAAAAGCTGCAGAACAGGATAAATCCCTGGAGATCGAGCAAGCCCGAATTCGTAACCAGTTTATCCTCGATGTGGTACGCTACGTTTCCCTTGGCATTGCAATTGTCGCTTTAATCATGCTCGTCATCCGTCCGATGGTTCAACGCCTGGCTTCAAAACCGGCAGATCTCGACCTGCTGATGGGCCTGCCTGCCACCATCGGGGAACTGGAAGGCGAGGAACTGGAAATTCCCACCGAAAGGGAATCCGGAATTCCTCCACGCGAAAAGATTCTCGACCTGGCCAAACAGGATCCACTCAAGACATCTGCACTGATCCGTGGATGGCTGCGCGACACCCGCTGATGCGGGACTTTGACTGCCTAACGGCTTGACCTAAATCCAACAGGTCCATCATCCATGGACAGTCCCGAGTTCAAACCCTTCGAACTGAAAGACTTCGACAGCGGAGAGTCGATCCAGGAATCCGCAGTATCTGAAGCCGATGGCTTCAAGCCCCTCAATTACAATGAAAGTGAAGATTATGCAGCCCTCGGTGAGGCCGATGAAAAATCGGAAACCGAAAAAATCGAACTTTCAGAAAACTTCCATACCGATGATTTCCTAAGAGAAGACAGCCTTCTTACCAACGCCGAAGACTACGCTCGAAACATTCGTGAAGGTGCTGCGCTCTATAAGCAACAACTGGTTTCAGAAAACGAAGCCGCCCTCAAGGAAACGGAACGAATCAAGCAGGAAACCCTTGCCCTTCGTAAATCTGGGGAAGAGGAAAAACTGAAAATGCTTGAAGAAGCCCGGGCCGAGGTCCAGAGCATCCGTGATGAAGCATTCAAGGAAGGTTACGATAAAGGGATTCAGGAAGGGATGGAAAAGCGCTACCGAGAAGCAGCTCCAATCATCGAACGTGTTGAAGAAGTACTCCGGCAGTTGGAAAGCTTGCGTCAGGTTGTGCGATTTCAGGGCGAACAGGAACTGGTCCAAATGGCCCTGCTGGTGGCAAAAAGAGTCGTCCTCGAAGAAATCCGGAGCCAACCCGACGTGATCGAAACCCTGCTGAAGACAGCCCTTAAAGAAATCGAGTCAAAAGGCAAGATACGGGTTCTGCTCCATCCCGATGACCATGAATTCCTGGTCCAAAGTGGACTCGATCTGGATCCTTATTTGAAGGAGGAGCAAAATCTCCTCATCAAGAATGATCCAGAAGCCTCACCTGGTTCGATCCACATGGAATCCGATGAGGAGGTCATCAATTTTGATTTCAAGAAACGCTTCGAGGAAGTGGAGGAATTGCTCAGCAACGAGCTTGCCGAACGTCATGCCAGGCTGGATGAAGTGGATATGGACACCTTTGATTATTCCGGAGCAAGTACTCAGACTTCTGAAGATGCAGCATCACCCGAATCTGAATCCCCTGATCAAAGTGCGGAAGAAGTTCAGCCTTCCGAAAACGCTTCAGCCGTTGATTCTCCCTCTTTGAATGATGAGACCGAGCTTGATGAATCAGATGCGGATGAAGAAGCAGCCTCCAAAGAAGGCGATGCGGAAGCAGTCGCTGAAGATGAAACCGAGGATAACGTTCCAGCCTGAAACCTGGGTGATATGAACGAATCAGGCAGCACAGAATCAATTCCCACGTCTTCTTCTTCGAAGACCCTTTCCTCATACATCAACCGTCTCGGACGTTTTCCTGAAATTCACCGTGAAGGAAAGGTTCTGCAGGTCATTGGTCATATGGTGGAGGCGACCAATCCGGGATGCTCGGTAGGAGGGATGTGCACCATCTACAATCCTGCCGATGATTCTCGAGCTGCTGCTGAAGTGGTGGGTTTCCGTAAGGATCGGATGCTGGTCATGCCGCTTCGAAATGTTCACGGCATTGGTCCACGCTGCAGGGTGATTCCAGATGACCGGCCTCCGATGGTTGCTGTTGGACCGGGCCTACTCGGTCGGGTGGTCGACCCCCTACTTAGACCCTTGGATGGGCTCGGTGAAATTTCCCTGCCCAAGGAAGTAACACTCTATCCGGAAGTGATCAATCCGCTCAAACGTGAACGGATCAATGAAGCACTTGATGTCGGCGTGAAGATCATTAATTCCTGCCTCACCTGCGGTCGTGGCCAACGTGTGGGAATCCTTGCCGGATCCGGAGTCGGTAAGTCGGTGCTGCTCGGAATGATGGCCCGTTTCACCGATGCTGACGTCAACGTCATTTCCCTGGTCGGCGAACGAGGCAAGGAGGTCCGTGAATTCATCGAAGACAACCTCGGTGAAGAGGGGATGAAACGTTCGGTGATTATCGTCGCCACCTCAGACCAGCCCCCACTCTTACGCATGCGCTGTGCTTTTGTCTCCACTGCCATTTCAGAATACTTTCGGAACCAGGGTAAGGATGTGCTTCTGGCGATGGATTCAATCACCCGCTTTGCCATGGCCCAGCGTGAAATCGGACTCTCCGCTGGTGAACCGCCCACCACCAAAGGCTATCCTCCCTCCGTCTTCGCCATGCTTCCCTCGTTGCTTGAACGTGCCGGCACCCATGAAGGGAAAGGTTCGATCACGGGCTTCTACACCGTCCTGGTCGAAGGAGATGACGTTAATGACCCCATTGCAGACGCGATCCGTGCTATCGTCGATGGCCACATCATCCTCAGTCGTGATCTTGCCGCACGAGGAACTTATCCCGCGGTGGATGTTCTCACTTCTGCCAGCCGGGTGATGGTTGATGTGGTCACGGAACGCCAGTTTGAGCTGAGCCAAATCTTCCGTCGTACCCAGGCCACCTATCGGGAAGCCGAAGACCTGATCAACATCGGTGCCTATGTTCAGGGCAGCAATCCTGAAATCGATTATGCCCTCAGCAAAAACCCGTTGATGCACCAGTTCGTCATGCAGGGGATGAAAGAAAATACTTCCCTCCGGGATTGTGAAGCCCAGCTTGAACAGATTTTTGGCGATTCGGCAGATAGTCCTACCTGACTTTTCTCCATCCGTAAATCAACTGATAGAACAAAGGCCATCTCGAAGGTATGGTGAATTTCTGCCTTAATTAGTTTTCTTTCCATTTAGGAGGCTGGTTGAGACGTTGAAAACGTCATGCCCAAGTCTTCCATTTTCATGACAGTGGTTCTTGTTCTGCTTTCTGGACTGTTTAGTTGCAGCAAGGACGATCAAGAGGAGCACGCAGGTTCTGACAGCGTCCTACTTGAAGACACCTTCCATATCTTATCCGTCCAGCCTGAGGATGGTGCAGAAAAAATTCCCCAAAAAACCTCGCTGATTGCGCAGTTCAACTCTGAAATCGACAACGAAACAGTATTTCCAGGAAGCATCACCCTCGTCCAAAACAGCAGTTTCATCCAGGGAAGTCTGCACGTTGACGGAAAAAGCCTGCACTTCCAACCTAACGATAACCTCACTTATTCCTCATCCTATACCTGGTCCGTGGTCAGTGGAATCAGGGGAAAAAGCGGGAAAATGCTGACGACCACTTCCAGAATGAGTTTCCAGACCCAGGAGTATGTCGATCAAATTCAGCCCCAATTGCTTCATGTCTCTCCTTTGGACAATGCCAGTGGGGTGGCAGTCGATACCTCCATTGAACTGACTTTCAGCGAACCCATTTTGGAAGCCAGCATTACGACTGAAAATTTCTCCCTGTTGGATGCTTCAGGGCATCAAGTCCCGGGTATCTTCGACACCAGTGGTTCTCATGTGGTCTATACCCCCTCGTCTACATTGGATCATTTTCGGCAGTACCACATTCAAATCGGTACGGGGATCAGCGACCTCAGTGGAAATTCCCTGGATGCTTCCAGCGAAACATCCTTTGAAACCCTTGGAAACGTTGTCATCAACCCTGCAGACAGCGAAGGCATGATCCTCATCAGCGGGGGAAGATTCATGATGGGTGCAAACAATCAAACTGATGAAAATGCGGAGGAAAACGAAGGACCTGTCCACAACGTTACTCTGACCGGTCCTTTCTACATCAGTGACCATGAAGTGACCGTGGGTGAATACAAAGCCTGTGTCGATGCGGGTGGATGCAGTGAACCCGGTTCGGGAACCTATTCCGACAATTTAAACCTGCCGGTCAACAAAGTCAGCTGGGTCCAGGCAACTGAATTTGCTCAATGGAAAACTTCACAGGCTTCCAAAACCTTCCGACTTTGTACCGAAGCCGAATGGGAATACGTAGCCCGGGCTGGAACCACCACAAGCTGGTCCATTCCGGAAGATGCCAATCTCCAGGATTATGCCTGGTACGACAGTAATAATACCTCTTCATATGGAACTGGGCCCAAGCAGGTCAAAACAAGGCTACCGAATGCTTTTGGACTATATGACGTGCACGGAAATCTTCGGGAATGGGTCCAGGATTATGCAAGTGCGGATTACAGTGCTGATGCAAATGGGGTGACCGATCCACAGGGACCCTTGGAGGGTGAATACCGGGTCACTCGTGGAGGTCATTATTCCGAGTCCAGGAAATACATACGTTCATCTCATCGAGAACAAAAAACCGATTCTACCAAATACGTTGGTGTCGGCTTCCGTCTCTGTGCGGACCCATGACGGGCAAAGTTTTAATCGGATCGGATACGATTTAAAAATCCTTTTGAAATATTGAATTGTTTATCTTCGGGAAACAACACGTTGGGAACGCTGCGCTTATCCCAACCTACCTTTTTTGCATGAATTTATTCCCGGTAGGCTGGGTTAAGCCGCCTGCGGCGTACCCAGCGACATCCCTTGGGTTAGCATTTCAAGTAGGCTGGGTTAAGCCCCACGGCGCACCCAGCGACATCTCTTGAGTTAGCATTCAAGTAGGCTGGGTTAGGCCCCACGGCACACCCGGCAAGATCCATAGAACATCTCATACCATGATGGAGCAAAGCCTTTCTCACTGTCATAGAAATCGAATGAAATCACTCCGCTCCGATGTACCCGTGAAAGCCTCCACGATCAAGATGTGGACTCCATGCGAAAATCCAGCAGGATATGCTGAACATCTTAATATTCTTTTACAATTATGTTGGGAACGCTGCGCTTATCCCAACCTACCTTTTTTGTGTGGGTTTATTCTCCGTAGGCTGGGTTAGGCCGCATGCGGCGTACCCAGCAAGATCCCTAGAACATCTCATACCATGATGGAGCAAAGCCTTTCTCACTGTCATAGAAATCGAATGAAATCACTCCGCTCCTATGTGTCCTAGAAAACCTCCACGATCAAGATGTGGACTTAATGCGAAAATCTAGCAGGATATGCTGAACATCTTAA
>Ga0208411_1000307_pt1 | contig 38435 bp, 32 predicted proteins | sample ETN01SmetaG_4_FD_185793 | JGI IMG/M metagenome (GOLD analysis project Ga0208411, IMG submission 185793) | Marine microbial and viral communities from oxygen minimum zone, Eastern Pacific Ocean - ETNP2014F12-01SV261 (SPAdes) (version 2) | ecosystem: Environmental > Aquatic > Marine > Oceanic ... | reverse complement strand
GCATGGCCCGATACGACGCCGACACTGAAACCTGGTCACAGGTCCGAGATTTCTTAGCACCCGCCACCTCAAAACTCACCCCAACCGCGGCTGCGGCATCAAGTGACTCAGAGGCAGCAACTGCTCGAGTCGAGGCATTCCGTCAGGGGCAGGGAACCTTACCTATATCGGAACCGCTAGCGGAATCTCCTGCAGGGAAGAGCGCTGCCTACGTGCAATGCAGTGTTGTGGTCTGCGAAGAGATCCGGATAGGTATCGCTGGGGCCGCCGATGCCTTAGGAATGTCGTTGGAGGTGTTCAGTTCTGACGATACGCCTGAAGGCACTGCAAGCGCATGGCAGGCGGCTGTCGATTCAGGAGCCGACGTAGTGATTTCCTCTGGTAACCCACGTGAATGGTTTGCCGATCAGTTGGCAGCCCTCGAAGCAGCGGGGACCCCTGTGATCGTTTGGTCGATCCCTGAGGGCTACGAGCCCGGAAATGGGATTACGGCGAACCTGTTGACCGTGGATGACTACTACTTCTATGGCGTCCTGATGGCGGATTACGCGGTATCCCAGAACGGTGGCGAGGGTGAAGTCGTATTCTTCGGCCTCCCTGCCTTCCCGGTGTTATCTACACTCGAACAAGGGTTCATTGACGAGATGAACAACGTGTGCCCGAGCTGTCCAATCAAGAACGTCAGTATTGATTTGATGGGATTGATCGGCGGCGAGGTACCGGGCCAGGTCGTTTCCACACTCCAGTCAACCCCTGATGCCTCATATGCCGTATTCGCCTTTGGAGGAATGATGTTCGGCGTTCCAGAGGCATTGGCTGACGCTGGAATTGACGTTCCCGCAGTGTCTCAGGCGGGCGGCGCAATGAACTTCGGGTTCATCGCCGAAGGTCGAACTCAAACAGCTGAAGTTGGGCTCGCATCTGAATTCCTAGGATGGCGGGGCATGGATGCAGCCGCACGAGCACTGGCTGGGCAAAGTCCCGGGCGTGCTGTTCAGCCGGCGGCTGCTGTCATTGAGGGTCACCCCGACATCCTCGCCGCCGGTTTGCCCCTGCAAATCCTTGAGGCAGACGACACAGGTTTCTTGTCAACAGATCCAAACATGCTGTGGCCAGGCGTAGAAGGCTTTAAGGCTCTCTACACCGAACTGTGGGGAGGATAAGTAAGGAGCCGAGGGGTCTTCCAGATAACTGATGCCCCCTGCCAATGGGAGACCAATAGACCACAATCAGACTGGGAAGGTCTTGCTCGACGTCCAGTCGTTGAGCAAGACCTTCCCCGGTCAGGTGGCACTGGACCAAGCGGCTTTTCGTCTCCACTCAGGTGAAATTCACGCCCTAGTCGGACAAAACGGCTCCGGTAAGAGCACCTTCATTAAGTTGCTATCTGGCTACATCAGAGCTGACCGCGGAGCCCGCGTGGATCTCTTTGGCCAGCCCGTAGATCTCTGGCACAGAGACAGCCGGTGTGGTCGCATTCGCGTCGTTCACCAGGACCTGGATCTGGTCCCAAGTCTGAATGCTGTCGAGAACCTGGGGCTCGGGCATGGATACAAGACTGGTCGCTTCGGGCGCATCCGTTGGCGCAAAGAAATCGCCGAGGCCCAACGCCTACTTTCTGAGTTCGGAGTTACTCCCAACGTTCGAGAGGCTGTAGGCCTACTCACCGCTGCTGAACGGGCAGCGGTCGCCATTGTTCGGGCCACCAGGAGACTGGGGGGCCAAGGCATCTTGATCCTCGATGAGCCCACGGCTTCATTGAACCGGGGGGAGGTAAACGCTCTGTTTCAGGCCATACGCCAGGCAGCGGATGCTGGTGTCGGCATCATCTTCGTTTCTCACATTCTTGACGAGGTTCTTAACCTTGCCGACCGAGTCACGATCCTCAGAGATGGCCGGGTGGTGACCACTGGCATGCCTGTGGCTGGAATGTCTGAAGAAGAACTAGTGCACGAAATCGTAGGCGATGTGGTTGATGACCGGAGGCAGCCAAAGGTGACAGTCAAACAGGGAGTTCACCGTCTCGAGGTCGAAAATCTGGTCGGGATCACCCTGCGCGGCGTCTCTTTAAAGGTAAGACCTGGAGAGGTGCTTGGAGTGGGTGGGTTAGTCGGATCGGGCAGGGAAGAGATCACCGGAGCGATCTTCGGAGCAACTCCTCGTTTTCTTGGAAAGGTGCTAGTTGACAAAACTAAGGTCTTCGCCACACCGCATGAATCCATCAAGGCCGGCATGGCCTATATCCCCGAGGATCGCAAAAGTCTAGGGATGTTGCCTCGACACCGAGCCTATGAACATGTGACTCTTCCCCACCTAGGACCCTTACAGAAGAGGACCCGGCTGAGACGGAGGTTGGAACTGGAGGACGCCTGTGAATGGCTCAATCGGGTTGATCTGGATCCGCTGGATCCATTCCGCAGGATGGAGAAGTTCAGTGGAGGAAACCAGCAGAAAGCGGTCCTAGCCCGCTGGATGCGAACTGATCCGAAGATCCTCTTGTTCTCGGATCCAACACAAGGAGTGGATGTCGGGGCAAAGGCTTTGGTCCACCGCCTGATTGAAGAGGCTGCAAGAAGCGGAGTCTCGATTGTCGTGGCTTCTTCAGATGTTGAGGAGCTTGTCCGGCTGTGTGATCGTGTGCTGGTACTGAGGGGGGGGATGATCGTGTCCGAACTAAGTGACTCCCGATTAACTGTGGACCGGCTCATGGCTGAGATAACCGGAACCCAGAACCGGCGACGGGGAATGAGGGTCGCTGAGCGCCTTTCAGAGCAGGTGGTGCTGCGATGACCAAAGCGGGGTTGAGGTAGTGATCGACCCAGAAACCAGGGAGGTCCGCCAGCGCCTAGTACTCCAGAAGGGAAGAGTTCTTCGCTGGCGGTTTAGGGTACGCAATAAGCGCATCGACTGGCTAGAGAAGCGTAAACGGGACACCCGAGAGAGTAGGTTCGACACCCGGCGTTCCCCGTTCCGCTGGAAGAAGTTGCACCCCAGAAACATCAGCGCCATCTACCTGCTAGTTCTGATAGTTCTCGGGTTTGCGATTTGGATCCCTGACCTCTGGGTCGTGTGGAACACTCATCGTTTCTATCTCAACAACGAAGCTATCCGGGCCATTGTTGCCATCGGACTCATCGTTCCCCTCTCCGCTGGGGTGTTCGACCTCTCAATCGGTGGGGTGATCTCCGCCTCAGCGGTAACCACCGCGTGGGCTATCGAAATGCAGATGTGGCCATGGCCGGTTGGGATCCTGTTGGGGGTTCTAGTTGCTTTGGCTGCAGGAGCAATTAACGGATTTCTAATCGTCAAGATCAAAATTGACTCCTTTATCGCCACCCTGGGAATGAGTTCAGTGTTGATCGCCTATGGCATCTATTTGGCTCGAGGACGATCGATCATCATCAAGAGTGCAGAGTTCAAGGAATTGACTGGCTTGGCAGCATTTGGTTTCAAGTGGACCTTTGTCTACCTGCTCATTTTGGTTCTCGTGGTCTGGTACGTGATGGAACATACAGCGACAGGCCGCTACCTGTTTGCCACAGGCGGAAATCGGGAGGCCGCCAGATTGGCGGGAGTCCAAGTAGACCGATACCTAGTAGGGGCCCTGCTCGTTTCCTCGTTAACAGCAGGGTTAGGTGGTGTCCTATTTGCATCAAACTTTTCTTCCGTCCAAGCCTCGGCAGGGCCGCCCTACCTTCTGCCTTCTTTCGCTGCAGCGTTTTTCGGTGCCACACAGTTCAAGAACCGATTCAACGCGATGGGAACTCTTCTAGCTGTATTCGTCATGGCATCCGGAGTAAAGGGGTTCCAGTTGCTCGGCCTCGGTGGCAGCGGTTGGCTAGACGATCTTTTCTTTGGCCTAGCACTAGTTCTGGCAGTGGGGTTCTCCACCTTCAGGAAAAAGATCTACGGTGGCCAACGTCGGTGGTGGCACAAAGAGGAGTCGGGACCTGACAGGTTTCTAGGTCGCCTGCTTAGGTGGGGAAAGCCAAGAACCGAAGCGTCGGTCAAGAACGCTGAGGAGTGGTGGTTCGACCCGGAAGATCGCGAGGGCCACCACCTGGATCCGCCGACCGATTGACTGGGAGATCAATGAACGCAACAGGTAAGTTGGCCCAATGAGCCTTGTAGGAGCACGGGTGGTCCGCAAGGAAGATCCGAACCTGATCTCAGGGCGGGGAACGTTCGTGGACGACATGCAACCAAGTGGTTGCGCCTTCATGGCCTTTGTCCCGTCACCGGTTGCCCACGGAATTATCCGTTCTATCGACTTGCGAGAAGCTCTCACCCTGGATGGAGTGTTGGGAATCTGGACCGCCGAGGACTTTTCCGACTATCCAGACTTACCCCAAGGCGTGGAGGGATTTGAGCGCCCTGTCCTTGCTCGGGACAGGGTTAGGTGGTTTGGCGAGCCTGTGGCCGTAGTGGTTGCCGAGAACCGCTATATAGCAGTTGACGCAGTTGAACGCGTAGTAGTCGAAGTGGATCTCCTCGCCCATGTGACCGACGTTGCCGAGGCAGTAAAGGAGGAGGGACCACTACTCTTTGAAGAACACGGATCCAATGTGGTTCTAGCAGTGCCGGCAGTAGACGACGCTGAAAGAGAACTCCAAGGCTCAGACCAACGGGCTGCCCTTGAACTACATAATCAGAGGTGTGCCGCGATCCCCATCGAGGTGATGGCCGTCTTGGCCGATTGGGCTCCCAACGGATTGACTGTGTGGGCCTCTGTCCAAGCACCCCACCATTACCGGAATCAACTGTCGGCCTGGCTGGGCATTTCACAGCAGGCTTGCCGAGTGGTCGCCCCGGACGTGGGTGGGGGTTTTGGAAACAAGATCGTTTGGTATCCGGAAATGTTTTTGGCGCCACTTGTTTCTCGATGGACTCGGCGCCCAGTCAAGTTCGCCTCCACTCGCTCTGAGGCAATGGTCCAGATGAGCCACGGGCGCGACCAATCCCACCTCCTCGACATCGGATTCAACAATGACGGCATGATCCAGGCAGTACGTATGATTGTCAGCCAAAACCTGGGGGCCTACCCGGATCCGACGGGTATGGGTCTTGCCACTCTGACCACCTGGATGGCGGCTGGTTGCTATCAGATCCCCAAGGTGTCGGTGAGTTTCCGCAACGTTGTCACCAACACCACCCCGGTAGCCGCCTATCGGGGAGCCGGTCGACCAGAAGCTTCCTATTCGATAGAGCGTCTGGTTGACTTAGTGGCCCGCCGCACCGGCCTGGATCCGGTCGAGGTCAGAAAACGAAACTTCATCCCAACTCACCGGTTTCCCTACCAGGTCCCGCATCAGGACACGGTGGTCTACGACTCGGGTGATTTTCAGGCTCTCCTCGATACCTGTGTCTCCCTCTTTGACTACCAGGGCCTGAAAGAGGAGCGAACTAGACGACGTCAGAACCCGGAAGCCCGGCTCCTGGGAATAGGTTTCTCCAGTTGGCTGGAAATCGCAGGATTTGGTCCAACAGGATCTCTCGAAGGGTTCGGCCACCTTGGCTCCTGGGAATCGAGCCAAGTGCGTATCCAGCCCGATGGATCTGCGGTGATTTTCGTGGGTTCAGCACCTCATGGACAAGGGCATGAGACGGTGTTCGCCCAAATTGCTTCGGACGCCCTTGGCATCCCATTCGATGACATCCGTGTTGTACACGGAGACACGGAGGTGGTTCTCCAAGGGATAGGCACCATGGGTTCACGAGCCATCTCCACCGCCGCTGTTGGCGTCCACAACACTTGCCAGATCGTTTTGGGCAGAGCGAAGAAGATTGCCGCACACCTGCTTGAAGCGAACCCAGTTGACATAGAGGTTCGGGACAACGCGTTCAATGTGAAGGGAACACCGGGTCTCCAGGTGAGTTGGGGGGATGTGGCCTGGGCCTCTTACCAGCCGTTGCGTCTTCCCGAGGAGTTAACCCCGGGATCACTCGAGGAACGGCTCTACCAGGACACTCCCAACTTCTCCTACCCATCGGGATGCTACGCCTGTGTAGTTGAGGTCGATCGCCAAACCGGAGCTGTGGACATCCTGGACTACGTGGTGGTTGATGACTGCGGAACAGTAATCAATCCATTGTTGGCTGAGGGACAGGTCCATGGCGGGGTAGCACAGGGAATCTCCCAAGCCCTCTACGAGGCAGTGAGCTTCGATGAGAGTGGAACCATCACGACCGGCAACTTGACTTCATATCTGGTGCCGTCAGCTGCAGACCTGCCCTCTTACACCTCAGGCCGGGTGACTACATTTTGTCCCAACAATATTCTGGGTGCCAAAGGTATTGGCGAATCAGGAGCTGTGGGAGCACCTCCCGCCGTGGTTAACGCAGTGGTGGATGCTCTGGAACCTTTCGGGGTGGAACACCTTGATATGCCACTGACTCCTGAGCGGGTGTGGCTCGCCATGAACGAGAAGGGTTAGTGGTGAGCTGTCACCAAATCGAGGTATCCGTCAACGGACGTACCCACACTGCAGAAGTAGAAGCCCGTTACCTACTGGTACACCTACTCCGAGAAGTCCTGGGGCTGACTGGAACCCACGTGGGTTGTGACACGTCCAACTGTGGAGCCTGCACGATACTCCTAGATGGAGAAGCAGTAAAAAGTTGCACCATTTTGGCCGTTCAGGCCGACGGCCATGTGATCACAACCATTGAAGGCATCTCCGGACCCTTTGAGGGCTTCTCTGCCGTCCAAGAAGGGTTCAGACAGGAACACGGACTGCAATGCGGCTACTGCACCTCTGGCATGATCATGGCCGCAACCAGTCTTCTGGACAGGCATCCAGATCCAACCGAAGGTGAGATACGCCAAGAGTTGAAGGGCAATCTCTGTCGTTGTACCGGTTACGAGATGATCGTCCGCAGTGTCCGCTGGGCGGCAAACCACCAAGAGGATTAATCGGCGAGACTGTTGGTAAGAGTGGAGCGGTCACCGATAGCGTCCAAAATGACCACGTGTGCAGGCAAGACAAGACCTGCTCCAGTGGGCCAACCACACCTGAAGGCCGCTCCCTTGAGGTCTGCCTAGTTCAGACCCGACCACCTGAGGTCAACTCTGCCTAGCGGAGCAACCCGTCGAATTGGTTGAGCGGATCGACATCATATAAGAGGTCACTTATCAACATTTCGAACTGCATGATTGCCCCTAACGGAACCCATTCCGAAAAGCCATAGAAATTTCCATCACTAAGTCGAGACTCATTACAGCCTGTAAACCCGAGTCGCCGTGCCCGAAAACAGATCATCCCGCTCAGCATCAGTGTAACCGGAGGCCACAATCTGAAATGCATTCCATACCACGGGATACGTCAATGCCTGTCGATCGACTGGGAAGTTTGACTCGAACATGCACCGGCTAGGGCCGAATAGATCGATGCAAAACCGCACGTCATCACCCCAGTACGCAACAACCTCCTCGGAACTGGGTGGTACATCGAGCGCAGCCCAGCCCATGGCAAAACACTCGTCGTGCCCTATACCCCCTAACTTGACGACCACCTTGGGGTTTGCTGCAACAAGTTGCATGGAGGTCTTCCAGTCGTCGCGAGCCCGATCAGGATCCCAACGGTATGGACCAACCGCCAACGGTCCGCCGAGGTGGTTGAGAACAATCGTCAGTTCGGGGACATCAGCGGCCAAAGCCGCAACTTCTGGGAGCTGGGGGTGATACACCCAAGCATCGAAACTGAACCCCATAGTTGCAAGTTTGCGGACGCCAGCGCGGAACTTGGCAGTAGTCATCATCTGCCCGAATGGACGGCTGTGGCCGTTACGAATCTCATCACTCGCATCCCACGCTGTCGCATGTCGAACCCCCCGGAACCGTCCCCCACTCAAAACATCATGAGCCACTAGAACGTCCTCGACTGCGTCACCCAGCATCATGTCAGCGTGACTGACAATCCCGGCAACTGTCGGGCCGCCCCAAGCGTCGGTTGTGTCGGCCTCTCCGGCAGCGAAGACCGTCTCGCCGACCGGCCACATTTTCTCCTCACGCTTCTTGTCGTAACCAGCCTTGCACTCCACGAACACTGTCTTGACTATGTTGTGCGTAGCAGTCAGATCAGTAAGCAACTGAGGCGCTAGATAGGTGCTACCGCCCCGATCCCAAAGATGATGATGGGAATCGACAATTGCCTGGTCAGGATCGACGGCTTCTTCCTGACGCAATGCGAGCCAGTCAAACCGGTCTAGTTTCATTCCATCTTCCTGTCGGCCAGCGAATTTTCTACGACTATCTCGAGAACTGTGGTAAATGATTAACATAGCTATTTAATGGCGCGGTGACTTCTTGTCTCAGCCACCGTGTGGCGCGGGAGGAAGGAGATTGACATGGACGATGTCGTTGTAGATCGCCGTGAGCATGGTTTGTGGCTTCGGCTGAACAGGCCCGAGCGAATGAATGCCTACGACCGAAATACCATCGACGAGTTGGTCGCCGCCTTCCGGGAGCACGTTGACGCACGGGTGGTGGTGATTACAGGCACGAATGGGGCGTTTTGCGCCGGTGGCTACCTCGCCAATCTAACCACCCCTGACTTCTGGGAGTTACGTTCGCTGTTCATGGGCAGTCTCGAACTGTTCGACACAATCCGCAACGCCCCCATGCCGGTGATCGCGGCTGTCAACGGTGGAGCATTCGGGGGAGGAAATGAGCTGGTCGTGTGCTGTGACCTGGCTATCGCTGCCGAGAGTGCCCAACTCGGTCAAACCGGTGTAAGGGTCGGAAGTGCCCCAGTTCTGGGAGGAACCAATCTCCTCGCGATGACTGTAGGCGAAAAGCGAGCCAAGGAAGTCTCGTTTCTGTGTCGTAAGTACAGTGCCAAACAAGCCATGGACCTCGGCTGGATCAACCACGTCGTCCCTGACGATGAACTTGAGGACGAGGTTGATCGCTGGTGTCAGGAACTGGCAGCCATGAGCCCCCGTTACATGGAGTTGGCGAAAGCAAGTTCGAACGTTATGTACAACCAGTTTCGTGACAACATGGTCCAGGGCCTGAACTCTCTCATCCAGGCCATCGGCTCCCGTGACATGAAAGAAGGCGCCACCGCTTTTATGGACAAGAGATGCCCCGATTTTTCCCCACGCGACGAACTATGACACTCGGTACCAACTGGGCAGTCAGAGTTTGGCGACCTCTCCTCCGTCAATGACAAAACAGGCTGCGGTAACGAAGTCCGACAGTGGAGAAACGAGGTAGGCCGCTAGTGGACCTATCTCGTGGGGAGCGCCCATTCGTCTCGCCGGAATTTTCTTAAGCCGCTCGGCGAGCAACTCGGGATTGTTGACGACATTGGCCTGAGCGTCGGTCTCAAACGCTCCGGGGGCGATCGTATTGACGCGAATGCCATAGCGTGCCCACTCGGCCGCGAGTGCCTCGGTTAAACGCACAACGGCCCCTTTGGATGCCGAATAGCCTGAGAGCAACGCTTTGCCGTTAAGCCCGGCCGTCGACGCCACGTTGATGACCGATCCTGGCTTTTCGGACGCAATCCAGCGTTGCGCCGCTGATTTGGAGAGCACCGCGGGAGCAATGACGTTCACCGCCATGGTTTCTTCCATCACACTCAGATCGGTGTCAACGAGTTTACCAACTGGAGCGATACCAGCGTTGTTGACCACCGCATCAAGACGCCCAAACCTATCGATGCAGATGCCAACCAGGGCAGCGACCTCAGATTTGTCCCGCATGTCACACGAGAGTGGTGCAATCTTTTCGGGTGCTTCGGCCGCTAGACCAGTCAAGGCATCCAACGATCGAGCCGCAGCCACGACGTTCGCGCCCTCTGCCACCAGCGCACGGGCGATTGCTGCCCCTAGGCCACGACTGGCGCCAGTGACGATCACACCGAAACCGTCAATCCCGAAGTCCATCACTCAACCTCCCGGGCAAGCCGAGCGGCGATCCCTAGCCGCAGTACCTCTGAGGCACCCTCATATACTCGCATCGGTCGGGCTTGGCGATAGTACTTCTCGATCTTCGAACCACGGATGAGCCCCCAGCGCCCCATGGACTGCACACACCGGTCAACGACACGGCCCGCCGCTTCAGTTGCATGAAGCTTCGCGAGAGAACTGCAATCAAGGGTAGATGCTGGATCGTGTGCAGCCATCAACGCTGTCTGGTAGGTGAGAAACCGAGCAGATTCAAGGTCAGCCCACGAATCAGCCAACAAGGCGGCGACAGGCCCGACGCTAGCGAGCGGCCGCCCGAACTGTTCGCGCTCACGGGTGTGGCGGACCGCCTCTTCAAGCGCTCCCTCCATAAGTCCGATAGCAGCACCCGCAACCGAAACGCGAAAGACGGCCAGAGTTGCCAACACATGCCCGAATGCGGCACCCGGTTCACCCAGCCGACAGGAAGTTGGCACAACAACATCGTCGAAGTGCAAATCCCCCAGCACATGTGGCGCGATGATCTCTGGCGACGGTGAGATCGTAAGGCCAGTGGCATCAGCGGGTACCAGAACAAGCGAGTAACCATCACCCTCTCTAACCAGTGTTGTATAGAACGCAGCGAACCCAGCGTTAGAGATGAACGACTTCGCGCCATTGATTACTAACTCACCGTTGCAACCGACTGCAGTAGTCGTGATTCCCTTAAGGTCAGAGCCAGCTACCGGCTCAGTCAACGCCAGCGCCGCAAAGATCTCGCAACTCGCTACCCGCGGCAGCCATTCGGCGCACTGCTCGTCAGTACCAATTCGGGCGATTGCATAACTGCCGATCCCTTGAAGCGCGAAGAGCGAGTCGAGATGGGATGAAGTCTTCATCAACACCTCACGTGCAAGGCAGACTGCAAGCGGATCGACCTGTTCAAACCGGCCGCCATAACCAGCCGGAACCATAAGGTCGCCAAGTGCACTAGCCTGTAGTGCTTCGGCAACCACCGGATGCAGTGTCGAACTCTCGTCGGCTTCCATCGCTACGGCCTCAACACTTGACGCAAGCGCTTGTGCTTCAGCGATCACGTCCTTGTGACTCTGCGTCAAGTCAAAAAATTCCGTAAACATTTTCCGATACTAATTGATGGAACTGTTACCTGGACAAAGGGGGCACCGAAAGCAAGAGCCACAAGACATGCCACATGGAGCAACGATGATGATCCGAACATACCAAGGCCTCGTTCCAACCTTTGCCGACCGCGAGACATGGACAACATCCCAGGTGCTGCGACATAGAGCAACCAGCCATGGCAACGCTGTGTACCTCGACTGTCCCGAGGAAGGTCTTTCCTGGACGTACGCGGAGATGCACGAGGCCGCTGCGCGAATTGCCGGAACGCTTGTCGAATCCGACGGTTCTCCGGGTGATCGGCTACTCATTATGCTGCCAAACTCCTCACGATTCATCCGCACTTGGCTCGGTTGCGCTATGGCCGGAGTAGTGGAGGTCCCCATCAACTTGGCCTATCAGGGCCAATTCCTAGAACACCAGATCTCGACAGTCACCCCAAGATTCGCTGTTATCGACGCTGCTTACACCGAACGGTTTATTAAGTCGAAATCTGCCTGCGAGACAATTGAACACTTCTGGGTGGCCGGCCCAGGTGCCAATTCAGGTATCGCCGCGTTGCAAGGTGCAGGCTGGAAAGCCGAGCCGTGGGATGCTCTCGAAGCATCGACGCCAATAGAACCCGCTGACATCTCCCCACGTGATCTTGCATCGATCTTCTTCACGTCCGGAACCACAGGACCGTCGAAGGGAGTGATGATGCCTCATGCCCAGATGTACTTCTTCGCTGACGAATGCGTCTCGCTCACCCGCCTCACGGATTCAGACACGTATCAGGTGGCAACGCCTCTATTCCACGGCAATGCACAGTTCCTTGCTGCCTACCCAGCTCTTATCGCCGGTGCCAGGTTCGTTCTCTATAGCCACTTTTCGGCCAGTCGTTGGATTGATCAGATCCGTTCTTCAAAGGCAACAGTCACCAACTTCCTCGGTGTGATGATGGACTTTGTCTGGAATCAGGAACCCAAACCTAACGACGCTGACAACAACTTGCGCTGCATCTTTGCCGCGCCTACCGCCCATTCGATCATTGACGGCTTTAAGACACGTTTTGGCATCGAAGCGTTTGTCGAAGTGTTTGGCCTTACAGAGACCTCTATGCCAATCCTCTCCCCTTACGGTGAGGACCGCCCGCCAGGTGCGGCTGGGCTCGCCGTTGAAGACTGGTTCGACGTTCGGCTAGTTGACCCCGAGACCGACGAGGAAGTAGCCGTCGGCGAACTAGGAGAGCTAGTGATCCGACCTAAAGTCCCTTGGACATGCTCGATGGGATATTTTGAGATGCCCGACAAGACCGCCGAGGCTTGGCGCAACCTCTGGTTCCACACCGGCGACGGCATGCGCCGGGATGCCGATGGCTGGTACTACTTCGTGGACCGCCTCAAGGACTCGCTCCGGCGGCGGGGTGAAAACATTTCCTCTTACGAAGTAGAACAGGTCTTTCTCGCCCATCCCGCCATCACCGAATGTGCCGTCGTCGCCGTCAAGGTCGAGATCGAGGCCGGCGAGGACGAAGTAATGGCTTGGTTGATCACCTCCACTCAGATCAACCCGACTGAGTTGTTGTCCTGGGCCGAGACCCGCATGCCGTCATTCGCGGTGCCTCGATATGTCGAGTTCGTTGACGAACTACCTATGACGCCTTCAGAAAAGGTCCAGAAGGTCGAACTTCGGAAACGGGGCGTCTCAGCCTCAACCTACGACCATCAAGCAACTCAGTAACAGACGGGGAGTTAGTTCCATTGGACTTCGAGTGACTCTCAGTGGGCTACGGGAAACCTGGGGGGCGGCTCTCCGGCTGAGACGGTGTCCTCGTTGAGCCCATCGACAATCCGGCTTGTGCCGACAACCCCGACGGCGACCACCACCAACTCAAACAACGCAAGTAGACAGGGATATTTCTGTCGGGCTTGGGAGATTTGAACTCGGGCCCTCTACTACGAGGACGCCGGTTCGGCGATCGAATTCCTAGAGACCGCCTTCGGCTTCGAGACTGTCTCAGCCTTCCGTGACGGTGAGGGGACCGTACACTCTTCGCCGAAATCGATTAGAGATCCGACGCGGCTGAGTCAGACGTCTCGTTCCTCGTCAGCCCAGTAGGGGTTGCGCAAAACCCGCTTAAGGATCTTACCGGTGGGGGCCTTAGGCAACTCGTCGATGAACTCAACCGAGCGCGGCTTCTGGTATGAGGCGAGGTTGGCCTTGGCCGTCTCGATAATGTCGTCCTCGCTGGCGGTGGTATCAGGCTTGAGCACGACGTAAGCCTTGACGGACTCGCCCCACTCGTCGTCGGGAATACCGATGACGGCCGTTTCGAGCACGGCCTCGTGCTTGGAGATGGCCTCCTCAACCTGCACTGAGTAGATGTTCTCGCCACCCGAGATAATCATGTCTTTGGCCCGGTCCACGATATACACATAGCGCTCGTCGTCCATAGTGGCGATGTCACCGGTGTACATCCAACCATCGCGGATTGTCTCAGCGGTCAGATCCGGGCGCCGGAAGTAACCGCACATGTTGGCCTCGGACTTCACGATGATCTGCCCGGGTGTCTTGCCGTCAGTGGATACGTCGTTGTCGTTATCGTCAACTACTCGCACCGACGAAAAGAACCCCTCGCGCCCACATGCCTTGAGCCGTTCGGGGTGGTAGTCCTCGGTGATAGCCCGAATGTGGTCCTCCTGGGAGAGGAAGGTCATCGTCGTGCCCTCGGTCTGCCCATAGCCCTGGATCAATGTGCAGGGGAACTTGGTCATCGCCTCCTTGATGACCCGCGACGGCATGGGCCCACCGCCATACTGGATGTTGCGCAAACTCGAGATGTCGTAGTTGTCGAAGCCCGGGACCGCCATCATCCAATTGAGCATCGTGGTAACACCTAGGAACGCGGAGACCCGCTCCTTTTGGATCAGGTCCATGGCTAACTTGGCGTCGAAGTTCATGAGTACCAGTGGACAGCCGTGGGCCAAATAGTTAATGGCCAAAACAATGGGGATGTGGAACATCTGCCCCGTGAGCATGTAGACGTCGCTGGGCACGATGCGCTCAGCCACGGTCTGGTTCAACATGCCGAAGAAGACACTCTTGTGACTGTGCAGCGCCCCCTTCGACTCCCCCGTTGTCCCCCCGGTATAGAGGATGAGGAACGGGTCATCGTTGCCGATATCGGCCGACCCAATGGGTTCATCATCCGAAGCCGCATCGACCAGTGCCTCGTAGCTGCCGTCGCTACCGGTGCCGTACTGGAGCCAGTGCTCGACACAGTCGACCATCCCTGCGACCTCCGTGGCCACCTCAGCGTACTGACCCTGTGCGATGTAGACCCGAGGTTCGGCATTGTCGATGATCTTCTTCAACTCAGGTGGTGACAGACGCCAGTTCATGGGTTGCGCAATCAGCCCGGCACGCCCACAAGCGAAATATGTGGCGCAGTACTCGATGCTGTTCATGCTCAGGATGCCGACGCGGTCACCCTTCTCCAGCCCCAGACCAAGCAGCGCGTTCGCGAGTTTGCGCACATGGGTATCAAGTTCGGCAAAGGTGATCCGCCGATCGGTTGTGGAGTCAATGATCGCCTCATTGTCGGGCGTCTGGCGTGCCCACTTCGCCGGGATCTGCCCGATGTTCATACAACTCCTTCAGCTAGAACGTGAGAGAAAACCCAGCACGGCAGGTCGAGATCGAGCCGACGCTTCCTAATCTTCCACTCACCGCCGACATTGACACAGCCGTCGGTGTACATGCCACTCGAGACAACCTTGAGTTCACCGTTTTCCACCGTGATCAAAACGAGATAGGAGACGGCCGTGACGCTGGATTCACGCAACCGCCGAGGCGACCTCTTGTCTCTGATCTACGACACGCGCCACCCAGCGAACCCGATACCAGGGCCGACGAGTCGTACAACAATGAGCGCGATCTGATCTTCCGTTCCCAGAGCGCCGATGCGGTCGAGGTATTGGGTGGCTTGGACAGTCAAGCAGCGAGTTCTATTGGTCGCTTACCCGGGTGAAACCATCACGAAGAGTCGGGGGTCAACCGTCTTCGCCGTGGCTAATCCATGACTATTTGATCGAGTACTCCAGTGACGGTGGAACAAACTGGTCGTCGTTTGGCCATAACGCCTCGCCGGCGACTTCGGCGACGGTAACCGGGTTGGTCAACGGCACCGAGTACGAGTTCCGGGTCAAAGCAATAAACGCAATCGGAACCGGCGAGGCGTCCAACATCGCCACCGCAACACCAACCGAACTGACACCGGAACCGGAACCGGAACCGGAACCGGAACCGGAGCCGGAGCCAGAGCCGGAGCCAGAGCCGGAGCCAGAGCCAGAACCGGAGCCTCTAGTTAAGTCCCCAGTTGAAAACGTTTCGGACGAAGGTGTCTGGTTCTCATCTGTCAGATTGCTGATCTTCCTAGTCGGGGTGGTCGTTGCAGCTACCCTGACTCTGACCGGAACCGGCCTGCGCTTCTGGAACCGCCCTAGGACCTCACCCAAAGTCACAACCTCACCTCAGCCAGAACCCGAACCTCGGCCAGAACCCGAACCTCGGCCAGAACCCAGAGCCGGGACCAGAGCCAAGCCAGAGCCCAAACCTCGGCCAGAACCCAGAACCAGAACCGAACCCAGAACCGAACCCAGAGCCGGGACCAGAGCCAGAATCAGACTGCTGGACTTCCTGGCCGGTTCTGGGCTCGGCATCTTCCTTGCCGCAGCGAAACGGTTCAACCTCTGTAAGCATTGCAGGAAGCGCCTTACTGACCGGGACGGTGTCCTCGTTGACCCCGACGACAATCCGGCTTGTGCCCACAACCCCGACGGCGAGCACCACCAACTCAAACGCAAGTAGTCGGAGTTTTTTCTGTCGGGCTGCCGAGATTTGAACTCGGGACCTTCGGTCCCCCAGACCGACGCGCTAACCAAGCTGCGCCACAGCCCGCTGTGGACGGGTCACTCTATCGGCGGGCCTCCGCAGGCACGCTCACGTGATGACCCACCACACCCCCTGGAGTAGGCGCCACAACAGGTAGAGCCCGGCCGCCCCGACGAACAACCAGAAGTGCCACGGCACCTTCTGGGAGTCGGCCAACTCACCGTCGGAGTCGGTGACCCGCCCCCCGCACTTGGGGCACGTACCCACCACCGAGACAGCGTTGGGGCTCAGGTACCTGTCACACGGCTCACACCAGGGCACGCCTCACACCCCCGCCGGCCGGCTCAGGTCTTGCGAATGGCCAGAATGGCCACGTCATCCTCGACGATGCCCTTGTTGAAGTCGTTGGCTGCATCCAGCAACTGCTTGCAGAGCACGTCGGGGGCAATGCCGGGGTTGCGGCGCAGGGCATCACCGATGCGTTCCTCACCAAACAACTCGTCGCCACTGCGGGCCTCGGCCAGACCATCGGTGTACATGAGCGCCATGTCGTCACGCTCGAGGGGGATCTCACGGCTGAAGTAGGAGCCCTGCGGGTCGAGCATCAGGAGAGGTCCCGTGGAGCGCAGCGGGCGCACCTCGCGTTCGTGCCACAGGAACGTGGCGGGGTGGCCAGCCGACGCGTAGCGCAGGCTCTCGGCCTCGGTGTCAAAGACCAGCACCACGAGCGAGATGAACTCCTCGGAGCGGTCCACCGACGCCATCTGGCGGTTCAACTCCTCGAGCGCCTGGGCGGGGTCGCGGAACTGGGCGAGGAAGGTACGCAGCAGGTACTTGGCCTGGAAGGCCGTGATCGACGACTCGATGCCGTGCCCGGCCACGTCGCCGATGACGACGGCCAGGCGGGTGGGTGCGGCCTTGAACACGTCGAAGAAGTCGCCAGCCATGAGCCCGGTGCCTGCCTGGTAGACCTTGCCGACCTCAAAACCCGAGTACTCGGGCAACTCCTCGGGAGCCAGGCGGGCCGCCCACGCCTTGGGCGCCAACTCCTCCTGGTCAAGGGCCTCCTGGGCGCGCCTCTCGATGTCGATTCGCTGGCGGGCCATACGGGCCTCACGCAGGCCGTTGCGTGCCCACACCGTTGACACCATGGCCGGAATAGCCACAAGGGCAAACAGCACCTCGACGTCGGCGAATGCCGACAAGAGCGCCACCAGGGCAAGCAGGCCGTAGAGGCTCGCCGAGTGGGCCTCTTTCCGGAAGTTGGACCACTCCAGGGTGTAGGCATCGGGCGCCGCCTCCATGTCAATTCGACGCACCAGGCGGTAGCGGTGGCGCGCCGAGTTGACCCAACCGTAGGTGGCTGCCAGACACACGATGCCCGCAAGGACCAGAACCGGGGTACGCATCCGGCACCATCGTACTCCCGCAGCGTGATCGGCGGTCCTGACCGCCCCTACAGCACACCCCGAGCCACCCCGGATGGGCGCCCGATGTCACTCAGAGCGTCGGCGAACCCTCAACTTGATCGGTGTGGTTCCCAACTCCAGGTCATCGCGCAACTTTCGCTCCAGGTAGCGCAACCAGGTCCTGGGAACCTCGTGGTTGGCAAAAAGCGTGAATGTGGGCGGATCGGTCGCACCCTGGGTGGCATACAGGATGCGTGCCCCCGCCGGAGCCGGGTGAGCAGCCTGGGCGGCCCTCACCACGTCGTTGACACGCCTGGTCGGGATGCGGGTCTGGTAGCCCTCGATGGTCGCTGACAGCGCCGGCCAGAGGCGCATCACGTTCTTGCCCGAAATGGCGCTGATCTTGATGACGGGAGCCTCGCCGACGAAGTGCAACTTCTGGCCCACCTGGTCTGTCACGTCCTCACGCTGCTCAATGTCACACAGGTCCCACTTGTTCAACAACACCACGATCGGGCATCCCGCTGCGTCGACACGCTCAGCCAACCGCTGGTCCTGGTGGGTGACACCCTGGGTGGAGTCGATCACCAGCAGCGCCACGTCGGCCGTGTCGAGCGACTTGAGGGCGCGTACCAGCGAGTAGTACTCGGTCTCCTCGTCAATGCGGGCCTTGCGTCGCATGCCAGCCGTATCGATAAAGCGCACCGGCCCCCTGTCGGAGTCGACAACGGTGTCCACCGAGTCGCGCGTCGTGCCGGGTCGGTCATGCACCACCGATCGGTCCTCGCCGATGAGCCGGTTGAACAGGGTGGACTTGCCCACGTTGGGACGCCCGACGATGGCCACGCCGACGATCTTCTCAGTGTCGTCGACCACCTCGACGGGTTCGTCCACCTCGTCGGGCAGCAGGCCGACGAGCCGGTCAAGCATGTCGCCGGTATTGCGTCCGTGGATGGCGCTCACAGGCTCGGGGTCGCCCAGGCCGAGGGACAACAGATCCCAGATGAACGCCTCGTGGCTGACATCGTCGACCTTGTTGGCAACCACGATCACCGAATCGGCACGGGGGCGCAACAGCCTGGCCACCCGTGTGTCATCCTCGGTGACGCCCACGGTGGCATCCACCACGAACAACACCACGTCGGCGGCCTCGATGGCCGCCTCGCTCTGGCGGCTGACCTTGTCGTCGAGGGCGTCACCGCCGACCATCCAGCCGCCGGTGTCGACAAGGGTGAACTCGCGGCCACGCCAGTTGGCATTGACCTCCTTGCGGTCACGGGTAACGCCGGGACGTTCCTCCACAATGGCCTCGCGCCTGCCGATGATGCGGTTCAAGAGCGTGGACTTGCCCACATTGGGTCGCCCCACGATTGCCACGATCGGCTTCACCGGGCCACCTCCATTGCTGTCACGCCAGACAGCGCACCGCGCAGTGCGGCCCCGTCGGTTGCCACCACCTCGACGGGCCGCGGCAGGTCAGCAGGCACCATGCCGTCGAGGAAACGTCCAGCGCTGAGGCACACATCGGGCAGCAGGTAGCGCCGCCCCTCGGGTTCATCGACAAGCACCCGTGCAAGGTCCTCTCCCACGAGCAGGCCGGTGACACCCACGTTGCCGCCGAAGAAGCGGTTCTGCACGGCCAGCACCTCCACATCGTCGCTCCCCAACATCGCCACCAGAGGAGCCATGACCTTCGCACCCAACTCGCCAGTCAACACCGTTACCGGGGCGTCGGGCCGCGGCCCAAGGCGAACAGGCGTGGCACCATCGGCCGTTCGGGGCGCCCGGTAGCCGTCGGCTGGGGCGCCGTCCAGCGAGGCAAAGAACCCAGATGGCGCCTCACGGCCAACATCGACGCCTGAGAACTCCATTTCAAAGGCCCGGGCCATGCCGATGCCGTCCTCGTACATGTCAAAGTCGCCATAGGTGTCAGCACTCGGAAACGGCCATCCCGCCAGCAGGTAGTACTCGTCGGCGGCAAAGACCATGCGGCGACCCAGTGCCTCAAGGAACCGCTCCTGCCACTCGGCGACCGTGTCAACGACGGCAACTGCCTCGGTCACGGTGTGGGCACGCATGCGGGCCTCGGTGGTGTGGTCGCTCACGCCAAGTGGCACAACAGCCAACGACGCCAACTCCGGGAAGCGGTCGGCCACGCCAGCCAGGGTGTCCTCGAGCCAGAGCCCGTCGTTCACACCCGGACACACGACCACCTGGCCGTGAACCTCGATGCCCTCGTCCAACAGCGCCCTCAGCCAACGCAGGCTGGTGGCACCCCGACGGTTGCGCAGCATCTCGGTGCGCTTGCCCGGATCGGTGGCGTGGATGCTCACGTACAACGGGCTAAGCCGCTCGGTCACCACCCGCTCCAGGTCGGCCTCGGTGAAGCGGGTCAACGTCGTGAAGTTGCCGTACAGGAACGACAGGCGATAGTCGTCGTCCTTCACGTACAGGCTGGGCCGCAACCCCTTTGGCAGCTGGTAGATGAAGCAGAACTCACAGTGGTTGTCACAGGTACGCACACGGTCAAAGAGCGCCGAGTCCACCTCGATGCCCAGCGGCTCACCGGCGGCCTTTTCAACCGACAACTCCCGCGAAAGGCCACCCGAGTCCACGCCCAGGCACACAGAGGGCTCGTCGACGAGCATCTGGTACTCGATGACGTCACGCGGCACGGCGCCGTTGATTGAGAGGATCAGGTCGCCGCTGACAACCCCGACCCGGTCTGCGGGCGAGTCGGGGGCAACGGCAACGACCACGGGGGTCGACATGCCTTCAGGCTACCGACGCGCCGTCAGGGCCCGGTCCCAAGGGGGCGGTAGGGTCCCGTGCGTGGACATCGACAGGGTGCTGCTGGCTGAGCCGCGCGGCTTCTGCGCAGGCGTCGAGATGGCCATCAAGGCACTGGCCTGGATGGTGCGGGCCTTTGACGAACGCGTCTACTGCTACCACGAGATCGTCCACAACAAACTCGTCGTCGAACGCTTCGCGGCCATGGGCGTCGTCTTCGTGGACGACATCTCCCAGGTACCCCTGGGCGCCCCGCTGATGCTCTCGGCCCACGGCTCAGCCCCCGAGGTGGTCAAGGCCGCCCACGAGGTCGGCGGCTACACCATCGACGCCGTCTGCCCGCTCGTCACCAAGGTCCACCACGAGGTCCGAACCCGGGCCGCCAAGGGATACCAGATCGTCTACGTGGGCCATGCCGGCCACGAGGAGGCCGAGGGAACCATCGCCGTGGCCCCCGACTCCGTGCACCGCGTCGAACACCCCGACGACGTCGACGGCCTCGGCGACCTGGGCGACGACGTGGCCATCCTGGCCCAGACCACCCTCGGCCACCACGACTGGGAAGGAGTGGTCGACGCCGCCACCGAACGCTGGCCCGACCTGTGGTCACCGGGGCGAAGCGACCTCTGCTTTGCCACCACCAACCGTCAGGGGGCGCTCCTTGACATGGTCGACGACTGCGATGCCGTGGTCGTCATCGGCTCCACCAACAGCTCCAACACCCGGGCACTCGTCAAGCTGGCCGAGGAGGCAGGCTGCGAGCGGGTCGTGTGGATCAACAGGGTGGACGACCTGCCCGACGACCTGACGGGAACCGTCGGGGTGACAGCCGGAGCTTCGGCCCCCGAAGAGGTCGTGGAGGCCGTGGTTTCAGCCCTCTCCCCCGCCAACGGCGTAACGGTCGTGCGCCACACCGACGAGGACGAGTACTTCCCACCTCCACGCAACCTGCGCGACCTGCTCTCAGCCGTGAGGGGCTTTGCCGGCCTGGGCTACGGGGCACCACCACCGACAAGCCACCTCGACGACCGCTCAATCGACGCCTCGGCCGCCCTCGAGGCCCTGACCCTGCGGGGCAGCACCAACTAGCCCGGATACTCCAGGGGCGGTTGGCCCTTGATGCGCAGCGCCTCGTCGTAGGCCGCCTGGATTCCCTGCCTGACCTGCTCGGTCAGGTCGGTGATCACCCGTCGTGGCACCCGCCCCTCAACCACAGGCGCAGGAATCGGTTCACCCACCACCATCACGGCCATGACGGGCTTGATCCACTTCGCACCGGGCGGCATGGCGTGGTCGGTTCCGGCAATGCCCATCGGCACGATCGGCACACCGGCACGGGTAGCCACAAAGGCCGGCCCATCGTGCATCTTGTCAGCTTCCACAACCGCCCCCCACTGACGCGTCCCCTCGGGAAACATCACCAACGGCTCACCGCGCTCCAACACGTCCTGGCAAGCACGCAGCGCCGCCCGGTCGGCAGTACCACGCTCCACTGGGAACCCGCCCACGATCGTGAGGAATCCACCGAGGAACCAATTGCGCCACAGCGACTCCTTGCCGAGGAAACGCTGACGCCTCGCCGTCACCATGCCCCCCACCGGCGTGTCCAGGTACGAGCGGTGCACCGGAGCCAGGATGTAGGCCCCTTTGGCGGGAAGGTTCTCCCTGCCGACGATTGTGAACCTGAACCAGACCTTGGTGATGATCCACAGCAGCGACCAGAAGAAGCGGTAGTTGAACCTGCCCCACAGGCTCAGGTCGTGGCCCAGGTTGGTACTCACGGGAGCATCCCCACGACAAGGTCGACAACCTCATTGATTTCGAGATCCGAGGTATCCACGACGACCGCTCCCGGCGCCTCCACCAGCGGGCTCATCTCACGCCCGGAGTCGGCCGCATCGCGACGCTCGATGTCGGCGCCAACCGCAACCACATCCTGGCCGCCCACCTCGCCGGCACGCCGCTTGGCCCTCACCGCTGCCGAGGCGGTCAGGTAGACCTTGAGGGTGGCGTCGGGAAACACCACCGAACCGATGTCGCGGCCCTCCATCACCCCGCCACCACGCTCTGTCGCCCAGGCCCGCTGACGAGCCACCATCTCTGTGCGTACACCCGGGTTGGCAGCCACCACGCTGACGGCACCGGTCACCTCGGGGCCCCTGATCTCGGCCGTGGCATCCACGCCGTCTACGGAACACGTGTCACGTGTCAGTTCCAGGTCGATGGTTCGGGCCACCTCCACAACGGCCCCGGCGTCGGCAAGGTCGACACCCCTCCTCAGCGCCGCACACGCAACCGCCCTGTACATGGCCCCGGTGTCCAGGTAGGAGAGTTCGAGGCAATCGGCCACGCCGCGTGCCACCGTCGACTTGCCCGAACCGGCGGGTCCGTCAATGGCGATGACCCTCAGGTCGCTCATGCCCGCAGGCCCTCAAGGTCATGCCCGAAGACGGGGTAGCTGGTGTCCACTGCCTCCCAGCCTGACACGACCGTTGGCCCGTCGGCCACGAGCGCCGCCACCGCACACGCCATGGCGATCCGGTGGTCGCCGTGGCTCTCCACCTCGGCACCGTGGAATGGACCGCCCACAACGACCAGGTCGTCGCCCTCGACACGCACCCGGGCGCCCATGGCTCCCAACTCGGAGCTGGTTGTCGCCAGGCGGTCGGTCTCCTTAACCCTCAGCTCCCCCACACCGCAAAAGCGGGTCTCACCATCGGCACAGGCGGCCGCCACGGCCAACACCGGCACCTCGTCGACGAGACCGGGGACCTCGGCTGCCTCGACCACGGTGCCCGTCAGGCTCGACGCCCGAACCGTCAGGTCACCCGTGTCGGCATCGTGTTCGATGTCAGCACCCATGCGGGCCAGCACGTCCACGAACCCGGTGCGAACCGGGCCCGAGTACACGTTCTCCACCACTACCTCAGAGCCGACAACGACCGCAGCGGCCACCGCCCAATAGGCAGCCTGCGAGGGGTCGCCGGCCACCCGGTGGCTGAACGGCACGGGCCGGCCAGGCTGCACGGTCACACCACCCTGGCCGGCCTTCACGTCGATGCCGAAGGCGGCCATCAGTTCCTCGGTGTGGGCACGCGTCGGCTCAGACTCGACAACCGTCGTGGGCCCATCGGCTGACAGGCCCGCAAACAGCACGCAGCCCTTCACCTGGGCGCTGGCCATAGGCGACACGTACTCAGTGCCGTGCAGCCCGCCGCCGTCAATCGTGAGCGGTGCCAGCGTTGAACCGTCGACACCGGAGATGTCGGCCCCCATGGCTCGCAACGGGTCGACAACCCTGTCCATCGGGCGGCGCCTGATCGATTCGTCGCCGTCCAACACGGATGTGAACGAAAAGCCGGCCAGCATCCCTGCCAACAGGCGGATGCCCGTACCCGAGTTGCCGACATACAGAGGCCCGTCGACGACCCCCAGGCTGCCTCCGGTGATGCTCACCAACCCGTCACACACCTCCACCCCGGCACCCAGGGCCTCCACGATCGAGAGTGTGTGGGCCACGTCATCGCCGTCGCTGAGGCCCGTGACCTCAGATGTGCCGTCGGCTAGGGCGGCCAGCATCAACACCCGGTGCGAGATGGACTTGTCGCCGGGCACCGAGAGGCGGCCTGTAAGCGGCCCGCCGGGTGCGACAGCGAAGGCAGTCACGTCAACGGGCCCGAGGTGGGCCTGTAGCCCTTGGCCATGAGGCCACCCTTGAGGCGTTCAACGAGGCCGGTCTCGACGATGAGCAGCACCACACCCCGGTCACCCTCGGCCGAATGGGCGATCTCAAGGTCGTAGATGTTCACATCCAACTCGGTGGCGAGCGTGGCGATGGCTGCGATTTCGCCGTGGCGGTCGGGAATGGGCACCCGCACCTCAGCCAACTCCGAAGGCCGCGGTGCTCCGGTCGGCAGGCTGACTCTGGCGGCCCTGGCTGTCTCAAGGCGTGCCAGCAGGCCCTCACGGTCCGAGTCGGCCACCTCACTACGGACGACACCCAGCGCTGCGATCAGGTCATCGAACACCTCAACAATGGCATGGCTGTTCTCGGCACAGATGTCGGGCCAGATGCCCGGATGCCCCGCAGCCACCCGCGTCATGTCACGGAACCCCCCGGCAGCAAGGCGCAACACGGCGTAGTGCTCCTCCGAGCGGGCAGCCGCCAGGCCCATGAGGGTGGCGGCCGTCAGGTGCGGCACGTGCGAAACCAGCGCAACGAGGGCGTCGTGACGGTCAGGTGACAGGGTCACCACCTCGGCACCCAGGGACGCGACCGCCGTACGCACTCGGGCGAAGGCGGCATCGTCTGTGCCGTCGCCGGGGGTGAGCACCCAGTTGGTGTCGACAAACATTGAGGCGTCGGCACCCTCCAGGCCATCCTGTTCAGAACCCGCCATGGGGTGGCCGCCCACGAACCGCTTGTCATCGACAGCCGACACCACGGGAACCTTCACGCTTCCAACATCCGTGACAAGCCCGGTAGGCGAGGCATCAAGCGCCTTGCACACAGCATCGACGATGTGTGCCACCGGCGTTGCCACAAACGTGACCTCGGCCGCCGGATCCCACCCGGCAGAATCGATGGCGCCCATTTCAAGAGCCATCGCCAGACGTGCCTCGTCGCTGTCGACACCGCTCACATGCCAGCCACGCTCACGCAGGGCCAGACCGATAGAGCCCCCGATGAGGCCCACGCCCACAACGGTCGCACGCCCGCTCATGGCCGTACTCGCAACAAGTCGGGCCGCGCCGGAGCTTGGGACAGATGGGTTGCCATAGCCGTCGATGCTACCGGTCGCTCCATCCGCTATCGGCCCGGTTTGTCGGCCACCGCCTGTTCCAGGGAGCGCAACTCGTCGACGCTCAACTCACGCCACTCCCCGGGACCCAGCGACCTGTCGGCGATGAGCCCCACACGGGTACGGACCAGGCGCACCACCGGATGACCCACGGCCTCACACATACGGCGCACCTGACGATTTCGCCCCTCGTGGATGGTCAACTTCACGACCGACGCGTCCATCAGCGAAGCCCTGGCCTCGGCCGTCAGTCCATCTTCCAACTCCACGCCCTCCCGCAGCGAGCGCAGCGCCGCCCGGCTGGGCTCGCCCTCCACCTCGGCCACGTACTCCTTTTCGACCCCGTAGGACGGATGGGTCAGGCGATGCGCCAACTCCCCGTCGTTGGTGAGGAGCAACAGTCCCTCGGTGTCGGCATCGAGGCGCCCCACTGGAAACACCCTTGGCTCGTCGGGAACCAGGTCCACAACGATGGGACGGCCCTGCGGATCGTCAGCGGTCGTCACCACCCCCGTCGGCTTGTTGAGCAGGTAGTAGACGAGGCCCGGGCGCACACCTATAGGTGCACCATCCACCGCCACCACAGCTGACTCGGGATCAACCCGTCGACCCAGCACCGCCACCTCGCCGTTCACGGTCACCCGCCCCGCGGCGATCAGGTCATCGCACTTTCGACGACTACCAAAGCCCACACGGGCCAACACCTTCTGGAGGCGTACCTCCTCGACCGGCTCCTGCTCGACGGACCCGTTGTCTTCGGCCACGACTAGGAACGGTCGTCGACCGGAACCTCGGCCTCGGAACCACCGTCAGCCTCACCGCCGACCTCGGCCTCCAGATCGACCACGTCAGGGTCGGCCAGCAGACCCCGCTCGAGGGCCTCGACGATCTCGGGGCCGGGCACGAAGTCACCCAGCGACGGCAGATCGGACACCTTGTCGATGCCCATGCTCTCAAGGAACTCCTGAGAGGTGCCGAACATGAGGGCGTTACCGGGACCCGGATCTGTTGCGACCACCTCTATGTAGCCACGCTGCTGCAGCGTGCGTATCACCGTGTCAACGTCAACTCCCCGAATGGCCGACACCTGGTTGCGCGAGATGGGCTGCTTGTAGGCCACGATCGCAAGAGTCTCCAGCGCCGCCGAGGTGAGGCGGCTGTGCTGGCCCTCCAGCACGAAGCGCTCCACCCATGCCGCCTGGGCGGGGTGGCTCTGGAAGCGATAGCCGCCACCAACCCTGAGCAGCACGAAACCCCGACCCTCGGCCTCATACTCATCGACCAGGGACGCACAAATGGCCTCCACCTTCTTGGTGGGCATCTCCATCAGTTGCGCCAACAGGTTCGGTGCCACCGGGTCGATCGACACCATCAGGATGGCCTCGATGGCCCGCCTGATGTCGTCGCCTTCGCCGTTCATCACCTCGTCAACCACCGGGTCAGCCCTCGTACACGTCGATCAGGTCGATCTCGGCCCGGTCGGCACCGGGCAGCCAACTCACATGGATGTCGCCGAACAAATCCACCTGGTCGATCTCGATTAGGCCCTGCTTGAACAACTCCAGCACTGCCAGGAACCGCACCACAATGGCGATGCGGTCGACCATTCCCTCGATCAGGCTCCTGAACGTGACCGTGCCCTCGTGGGGAATCTCGTCAACCATCTCGCGAACCGCATCGGCCACGCTCACCCTGATGGGGGCGATGTGTTCCGTGTCGATGTGGAACACCGGCTTGGGGGCCAACGCCCGCCCGCCGGCGTCGCGCAAATCAACCGGGGACACCCCCACCAGAAGATCTGGCGCAAGGTGCAGGAAGGCGTCCTCCAGACCTGCCCGCCTCGGCCACGACAGCGACGCGTCGGCAGCCAGGCGACGCAACTGGATGGCTGCATCCTTGAAGGTCTTGCACTCCAGCAACCGTGCCAGCAGCAGGTCGCGCTCCTCCCACAGGCCGAACTCGTCGTCAATGTCGAACCGGTCGTCGGTCGGCAACAGCCGCCGGGTCTTGAGCTCCAGAAGGATCGCAGCAATGAGCAGGAACTCGGTGGTGACCTCGAGATCACAGGTGCCCAGGTTCTCCAACTCGGCCAGGTAGGCATCGACAATCGACGACAACGAGACCTCGTAGAGCTCAACCTCTTCACGCAGGATGAGGTTCAACAACAGGTCAAAGGGGCCCTCGTAGACCGGGGTCGAAACAGTGACGCTCACAAACCAGACCCTACGCCGTGGCCCCCACCACAGGACGGACACCAGCACCGGATTTCGGTGATCTGGTGGCACCTGTAGCCTCGCCTGGTGGCCATTCCCAGCAGCGGCAGCATCCCCCGGCCCGTCATTCAGTTCCTGGCCTTCGCATTCGCCGCGCTCATCGCCGTAGCCATCGGCAGCCAGTTCCTCTGGAGCAGCGAATCCGAGGCACCCCCCACGACTCGTGCACCTGCACCGGTGACCACCACCACCCGGCCGCCCTACTGGATGAACAAGTATGGCTGGGACTACAAGGCCTTCCTCGACAACATGGCCTCCATCCCTGACTGCAGCGGCCTCCACAGCGAGTACATCCGTGCCCTGCAGGCCAACGCCGAGATCAACGCCCAGTTCGGCACCGGCACCGCCGACCTCATGGAGTACATCTTCAACAACCAGGACGCCGCCGGCTGCTTCGGCTGAGCGGTCCCAACCACCCCCGCCCCACACCGGTACCCTGACCGGCCATGGCAAGGGTCTTCTCGGGCATCAAGCCCACCGGCGACGTACACCTCGGAAATCTGCTGGGGGCACTCAACAACTGGGTCGCCCTCCAGGACCAGACCGACTCCGTCTACTGCGTAGTCGACCTGCACGCCCTCACGGTCCCCCACGACCCCGAGGCACTGCGTGCCGACACCCTCTCGCTTGCCCAGGTGCTCTTCGCCGTGGGCCTCGACTCCGACCGCAGCACCGTGTTCGTCCAGAGCCACGTGCACGAGCACACCGAATGTGCTTGGATCATGGAATGCACGGCAGCCTTCGGCGAACTCCGGCGCATGACCCAGTTCAAGGACAAATCCGGAAGCGCCTCGTTCGTATCCGGCGGCCTGTTCACCTACCCGGCCCTGCAGTCCTCCGACATCCTGCTCTACGACACCGACCAGGTGCCCGTGGGCGAAGACCAGCGCCAGCACATCGAGCTCACCCGCGACATCGCCATCCGGTTCAACCACCGCTTCGGCGAGACCTTCGTCGTGCCCGAGGCGGTCATCCCCCCCACCGGTGCCAAGGTCATGGACCTCCAGAACCCCACCTCCAAGATGTCCAAGTCAGATGAGAGCCCCCAGGGCACCATCCGTGTTCTCGACGACCTCGCCGTCATCGAAAAGAAGGTCAAGCGCTCGGTGACCGACAGCGACAGCGAGGTCCGCTTCGACCCTGCTGAGAAACCCGGAGTCTCGAACCTGCTCTCCATCCTTGGTGCGGCCACGGGCCAGACCCCCCAGCTGGCGGCAGAGGGCATCGAACGCTACGGAGACCTCAAGGCCGCAACCGCCGAAGCCCTCATCGAGATGCTCCGCCCCATCCAGGGGCGCTACAGCGAGCTCGCAGCCGACCCCGCCGAAACCAGCCGGCTCCTGGCAGTCGGTGCCGACAAGGCCCGTCAGGTGGCATCAGCAACGGTGGGACGTGCAAAGGCCAACCTGGGGCTGCTTTCCGCCTGACTACCTGTCGGCGTCGGCCAGCACCTCGGCCAGCCTCGAATCGACGCTCCAGGAACCTGACGGGTTCTGGTGCTCCCGGGCCCACGTGACCGTGAAGGCGTCGCTGCCAGCCGCCTCGAGCAACACCGCACCCGACTCGGGGTGACAGAAGTAGCGGCCGACTCGACCCGTGAAACCCCCACCCCCGGCCCATGCCACAAGCCTCGAACTCGAGGTGCCGGCAATGAGAAGCGTCGCCACGACCCGACCCATGGTGCCCAGCCCGCAGCCCAACTTACCCACGTCGTGCAGCAGCGCCGCAGCAACCACAGGTCGCTCATCGTCGCCCAGCACACCGACCACGTCGCGCGCCACCTTCACGAGGTGTCGCCGGTCGGAGTCAGACAGACGCCGCCACAGATCAACCTCGCCGGGCACCAGAAACGACTCGGCCCAGGCCTCGTCAACCGCGGACGGCCCACCGGGCCTGAGAGAGTCGAAATAGCGCAGAGCCAGGTGCGGGAGCCGACCCAGGAGGCCCCAGAGGCCCACGGTCAGCCAGCTGCTCCGACGTCGACCTCGTCGAACTGCAGGAGTTGCGGGTTGCGACCCTCGGTCCGGCGCATAGCCGCCTCGACAAACGCCTTGAACAGCGGGGCAGGACGATCGGGACGGCTCTTGAACTCGGGGTGGGCCTGCGTGCCGATCCAGAAAGGGTGGTCGTCGAGTTCGACGAACTCGACCAGGCGTCCATCGGGAGACTCACCTGAACACACAAAGCCGGTGCCATCGAAGCGCTCGCGGTAACGGGGGTTGAACTCGTAGCGGTGGCGGTGCCTCTCGGACACGACCTCTTCGCCGTATATCTCAGCCACCCTGGAACCGGGTCTCAACTGCGCCACGTAGGCACCCAGGCGCATGGTGCCACCCAGGTCGGTCACGTCACGCTGCGACTCCATGAGGTCGATCACGGGGTGCGGCGTAGCCGGGTTGAACTCGCTGGAGTGCGCCCCCTCAAGGCCCAGGGCGTTGCGGGCGAACTCCACAGCCATGCACTGAAGGCCCAGGCACAGGCCCAGGCAGGGAATGTCGTTCTCGCGTGCGTAGCCGGCAGCGGCGATCTTGCCCTCGATGCCACGCTCACCAAACCCACCGGGAATCACCAGGCCGTCAAGGTCCCGCAGACGATTCTCGGCCAGCAGGCCCTCGACGTCCTCAGCCTGGATCCAGTCGATGTCGATATCGGCACCGTGATGGATGCCCGCATGGTTGAGCGACTCAACCACCGACAGGTAGGCGTCGACAAGGCTCACGTACTTGCCGATGAGGCCGATGCGCACCGGCGTGGTGGCATCGGCCACCCGCTGGTTCAGCGCCTTCCAGTCAGTCAGGTCGGGAGGACAAGTGTCGATTCCGAGAACACCGCAGAGGTAGTCGTCGAGGCCCTCGTCGTGGAGCATCAGGGGGATCTCGTAGAGGCTGTCGGCATCGGGGGCGTTCACCACACCCTCGAACGGCACGTTGGAGAGGCGGGAGATCTTGCGCTCCAACTCGTCGCTGATGGGCTCGTCGCTACGACACACAATGGCGTGCGGCTGGATACCGGCGCTACGCAACTCCGAGACAGAGTGCTGGGTTGGCTTGGTCTTGTGCTCGCCCGAGGGTGCGATGTAGGGAACGAGCGTCACGTGCACGTAGCAGACGTTTCTCTCACCGGCGTCCAGGCGGAACTGCCTGATGGCCTCTAGGAACGGCAGGATCTCGATGTCACCGACCGTGCCACCGACCTCGGTGATGACCACGTCGACCGCTTCGCCGGTGAGCATCCGGATGCGACGCTGGATCTCGTCGGTGATGTGAGGGATCACCTGAACGGTGCGCCCCAGGTACTCGCCCCTTCGCTCGGCTGCGATGACCGCCGAGTAGATGGACCCGGAGGTGGCGTTGGAGTCACGGGTGAGGTTCTCGTCGATGAAGCGCTCGTAGTGGCCGAGGTCCAGATCGGTCTCGCCACCGTCGTCGGTCACGAACACCTCGCCATGCTCGAACGGGTTCAGCGTGCCCGGATCAACGTTGATGTACGGATCCAGCTTCTGGATGACGACGCGGAGGCCACGCTGTTTGAGGAGGCGACCGAGGGATGCGGCAGTAAGGCCCTTGCCGAGCGAACTTGCGACGCCGCCCGTCACGAAGATGTGTTTCGTCACGGGGACCCAATCTATCCGCGGGGCAACTGGTACGCGTGGCAGGTCCGAAGGAAGCCGCGGTCATGGGTCACGCGTCGCGTGAAGCCGAGGCCGCTGCCAACAACTCGACGGCGTGATCCTGGGCGGTTCCGCTCTCGGGAGAACCCGAGAGCATCCGTGACAGTTCGACGACGCGATCGTCGCCTCCCAGCACAGTGGCTGTGGCAACGGTCATCTCCCCGTCGTCGTGCTTTGTAACCGTGACCTGGCTGTGGGCGTAGGCAGCCACCTGTGCAAGATGGGTCACCACCAGGACCTGGCTGTGGGTGGCCAACTCGGCCAAGGAGGCACCCACGGCGTGGGCCACCTCACCGCCGATTCCCGCATCTACCTCGTCGAACACCTGGGTGGGGGGCGAGGCGGTGAGCACCCGGCGAACTGCCAGCATCGCCCTGGCCAGCTCACCACCCGATGCCACCTTTGATAGCGGCAACAGCACCGCGCCCGAGTTGGCGGCCAGGAGGATCACCACGTCGTCGCCGGCCTCGCCGTCGACGGAGACGCCAATGGATGCAGTCGGCATGGCCAGTTCACGAAGGTGGGACTCGATGCGTACCGCAAGGTCGGGTACGGCGCGGCGCCTGGCATCGCGTACCACTCCGGCAGCCTCCACACGGGCAGCCTCGGCGGCGACCCGCTCGGCATCGAGCACCGCCGCTCTGGCATCATGGTCCAACAGACCGGCCAGGCGTTCGGCTACTTCACGGTGGTAGCCCATGACCTCGACCAGGCTGTTGCCGTACTTGCGGCGCAACTCGGCCAGCAGGCGTCGACGCTCCCCCACCTCGTCGAGGCGGACAGGGTCCTCCTCGACGGTTTCGGCCAGGACACGCAGCGACCCCGACAAGTCGGTCAGGTCGGCCCCCATGCCTACCAACCGGTCGGCCAGATCGGAAAACGGTGAACGCTCGGCCAGGTGACCGAGCGAGGCGGCAAGAGCCTCAGAGACCGGTCCATCACCGTCGAGGAGAGCCAGTGCAGCCCCGGCGGCCTCACGGTGGGCACCGGCATCGGCCAGAATCGCCGCCTCGTCTGCGAGGCGGTCGTCTTCGGCTGGGTCCTCGATTGCCGCATCATCGAGTTCGGCCACTTGGTAACGCAGGAGGTCGATCTCTCTCGCCCTTGCCCGTTCGTCGCCACCCACGACCTCCAGCTCGGCGTCGATGGCGGCAAGGGCATCGACGGCATCGTGCAGAGGTGCCAGGTCGACACCACCGAAGCGATCCAGTGCAGCCCGCTGAGCCGGCCCGGCCAACAGGTTCTGATGGGTGTGCTGCCCATGGAGGTCGACGAGGCGGGACCCCAGATCGGCCAGAGCCGTGGCCGTGGCCAACTGGCCGTCGAGGTAGGCGCGGCTGCGGCCATCGCGTGGCACAACCCGCCGCACGAGCACCTCATCATCGCCGGCCAGGAAGCGCCCCTCAACCACGGCCTCGTCGGCACCGGGCCGCACGATCGAAGGATCGGCGCGCCCGCCCAACAGCAACTCGATGGCACCCACGATGAGTGTCTTGCCGGCACCGGTCTCGCCGGTGACGGCGGTCAGCCCGGGGCCGAGCAGGATGGAGACCTCCTCAATCACCCCCAGGTCGGCAACGCGCATCTCAAGCAACATGGAGGCATCCTCCCACGCACCTGCGACAGGTTTGGGTGACCACCCGGGGCAGGCAGGTACACCCGGAGCGTCTGGCCCTAGCGGTCCTCGAGGCCGAACTTGGTCTTGAGCAACTGCTCGAAGTCGCGCTTGCCGAACGTGACAAGGTACGCCACACGATCGGCAACCGTGCACACCACCCGGTCGCCCGGTTCAAGGTCGCCGAGCACCCGACCGTCGACGGTCCCGGTGGCCAAACGGTCACCCAGCACCTCGAGGCAGACCTCGCTCGTAGGTTTCAACACGAGGGTTCGGTCAAAGAGCATGTGCGGCGACACCGGCGTCACCTGGATGGAGCGGTGGAGGGCGTCGACGATCGGCCCACGGGCGGAGAAGGCGTACGCGGTCGACCCCGTGGGTGTGGCAACGACCATTCCATCAACCGCATACGAGGTGAAGAAGTCGCCGTCCAGCCACACACCCAGCCGCACGGTCTGGCTGGCAGCGGTGCGCTCCACCACGACCTCGTTGAGGGCGTGGTCGACCGCGACGCTTGAGCCGTCGGCCCTCTGCAACTCAACGCGCAGCATCATGCGTTCCTCGATGCCGTGGTCGCCGACCAGGGTCCTTGCCACGGCATCGACGGCATCCTCGGGCTCAACGGCGGTCAGGTAGCCGAGGTGGCCGAAGTTGACGCCCAGCACGGGCACAGCACCACCGTCGAGCAGGCTCACCGCCCGCAGGATGGAACCGTCTCCGCCGAGGCTCACCACCAGGTCCAGATCACCCGCTCCACCGGCACCGAAGCCGTCGTCACCTGAGCGGCGGATCTCGTGGCCCTCATCTCCCAGGCGATCGGCCAACACATCGGCCTGTTCGACTGCGGCCGCACGGTCCTCGTGCACAACCAGGCCAACGACCGCCATCAGGAGCCTCCCCCACCCGTCAGGCCGGTTGCCTCGGCAACCAGTAGTGCCGGCTCAAACACGGGTGCCTCTCCGCGCACCACGTGCACGAGGAACTCGACGTTGCCGTAGGCGCCGGTGATCGGAGAGACCATGCCCTCCATGATGGCGGCTCCGTGGCCGCGAATCGACCGTTCGACCTCGACGAGCACCCTCTCCCAAACCTCAGGGTCCCGGATGACGCCACTGCCACGGTCCACCTCGGGCTTTCCGGCCTCGAACTGGGGCTTCACGAGGAGCACCATGGCGGCCCCATCGGCCACCAGGGTGAACAGGTCGCCCATGACCGTCCGCAGGGAGATGAACGAAAGGTCGGCCACAAGCAGGTCGAAGGGTGCCCCGACGACTTCAGGTGCAACCGAGCGCACGTTGGTGCGCTCGTGCACCTCAACGCGCGGATCGGCACGGAGGCTCTCGTGCAACTGGCCCCTGCCAACGTCGAGGGCCGCCACCGACTCAGCACCGCTGGTGAGCAGGCAGTCGGTGAACCCGCCGGTGCTCGAGCCCACGTCGATCACCCGCAGACCCTCAACGGACAGGGCGAACCGCTCGAGAGCGGCCTCCAACTTCAGGCCACCACGGCTCACGAACCTTGCAGACGGCCCGGCCACCACCACGGCCTGCGCCGGATCCACCAGACGGGCCGCCTTTGATGCCGGCGCGCCATCGACAGTGACGCGGCCATCGGCGATAACGGCCTGGGCCACCGAACGGCTCTCGACGAGGCCCAGCCGCACCATCTCCTGGTCGAGGCGCCGCCGCTGGCTCACGCCAGTGCCTCGTCCACAACCGATGCCAGGTCGGCGTGTACCGAATCGGGAGCAGGGTCGAACGGCATGTCATCGTCGCCGATGACCCCCGACAGCACCAACGCAAAGTTCCATCCAAGGGCTCTGGCAAGGAGACCGTCGGTGTCGGGGCGGTCTCCCACAACCGTGCCCGTCGGACCGGCAGCGTCGAGCACCAGGTCACAGATGGGCTGATGGGGCTTGCCCGCAAACTGAGGCGTGGCACCCGTAGCCGTGGCCACAGCGGCCACCAGGGCACCGGCACCCGGGCGGATACCGTCCTCGGCTGGCCACGCCGCATCCTCGTTGGTTGCCAACAGGCGGGCCCCACCCAACACCGCCTGGACTCCAGCGGTCAGGCGCCAGTAGTCGAAGTCCTCGTGGAAGCCCACCACAACCGTGTCAGCCGGCCCCTCGCTGGCGACCGTTGCGCCGCGGGCCTCCAGTTCCTCGCGCGCTCCCGGTCCACACAGGCCCACCACGGTCTCGCCCGGTTCGACCATCTGTGCAACAGCCATGCCCGAGGTGATGACCCCGCCCATGGCATCGATTCCGTGAGAGGCCAGCTTGGCCTCAACATCAACCACCCGACGGCCCGAGTTGTTGGTAACGAACAGCACCTTCTCTCCCGCGGCCTGCAGACGCGCCACGGCATCGGCCGCACCAGGGATGTCGTCTGTTCCAAGCCAGACGACCCCGTCCAGGTCCAGTGCCCAACTCATGGCGGAGGCATCGGACTCGAGCCCGTTGCGCTCAGACCTCCCAGGTGGGCTGGGAACGAAGCAGAGACGACAGATCGCCCTTGCCGCGGCTTGCAGTCACCTCGGCAATCTGGTCAGCAACGGCCCTGCCGTATTCGTCGCGCTGACAGGCACGGAACACACCGATGGGGGTGGGTGTGTGCGGTCCCTCAGCCAGGCGTGAAAGGGAGAATGCAGTGGATGGATCGGGCCGTGACTCGTCGTGCACGAGGATGGAGTCCTCGCCGACATCGGCCACGTCGACGATCTCGACACCGCCATCGCGTCTGGCAACACCCTTTTCGCGTTCGCTGCCGAAACGTATCTGCTCACCGTGGTTGAGGTCGATGAGCATGTCGTCGCGGGCGGCCTTCTTGGTGATCGCACCGAACGCCCCGTCGTTGAACACGTTGCAGTTCTGGTAAGCCTCGATGAATGCAGCACCATCGTGCAGGTAGGCCCGCCGGAAGACCTCCTGCATGTGCCTACGGTCCATGTCGTGTGTGCGTGCCACAAAGCTGGCCTCTGCACCCAGGGCCACACTGACCGGGTTGAACGGCCGCGGTGTCGCACCCATCGGCGACGACTTCGTGACCTTGCCGGTCTCACTCGTTGGTGAGTACTGACCCTTGGTCAGGCCGTAGATCTGGTTGTTGATCAACAGGATGTTCAGGTTGATGTTGCGGCGCAGTGCGTGGATGAGGTGGTTGCCGCCGATCGAGAGCATGTCGCCATCACCACCGATCACCCAGATATCCAGATCTGGACGGGCCATGGCAAGGCCCGTGGCAAACGCCGGAGAACGACCGTGGATGGTGTGCACCCCGTAGGTGTCCATGTAGTAGGGAAAGCGCGCCGCACAGCCGATCCCGGAGATGAACACCGTGTTCTCCCGACGCACACCCAACTCGGGCAACAGCAACTGGATTGCGGTGAGCACCGAGTAGTCCCCACAGCCCGGACACCACCGGACCTCCTGGTTGCTCTGCCAGTCGGATCGGCTCGTCTCGGGAACCTCACCCACGTTGGTCGTGGCAACGCTGAGAGCGTCAGTCATTGAGAACTCCAAGGGTGACCTGTTCGATCTCGCCGGCAGTGAACGGCTGACCCGTCACCTTGCCGATGGACTGGGCGTTGACGAGATACTCGGCCCGGATCATCTTTGCCAGATGACCCAGGTTCATCTCGGGAACCAGGACCTTGTCGTGCCGGGCCAGAACCTCACCCAGGTTCTTCGGAAAGGGGTTCAGGTGGGTCAGGTGCACCTGGGCGACCTTGTGGCCGGCGTTCACGAGACGCCGCACGCCTCCGGTGATGGCGCCCCAGGTTGAACCCCAGCCCACGACCAGCACGTCGGCATCCGGGTGGCCGATGACCTCGACGTCCGGCACGTCGATGCGTGACATGCGCTCGGCCCTGACTGCGACCATGTGCCCGTGATTCTGGGTGTCGTAGCTGACGTTTCCGGAACCGTCCTGCTTCTCGATGCCACCAATGCGGTGCATCAGGCCGGGTGTACCCGGAGGCGCCAGGGGGCGCACCAGGTTCTCATCGCGCAGGAAGGGCCAGTATTCGGGCTCGCCGTCGGGACTGGTGTGGTTGAACTCGGTGGCGAACTCCACGGGAATCGTGGCCAGGGAGTCAACCTCGGGGAGGCGCCACGGCTCGGACCCGTTGGCCAGATAGCCGTCGGACAGGAGGATCACGGGGGTGTGGTAGGTCAGCGCAATGCGGGCCGCCTCGATGGCAACGTTGAAACAGTCAGATGGCGTGCTTGCAGCCACGACCGGCAACGGTGCCTCACCGTGGCGGCCGTACATGGCCATGAGCAGGTCGGCGGCCTCGGTCTTGGTGGGCAGCCCCGTCGAAGGTCCGCCACGCTGGATATCAACGATCACGAGCGGCAACTCAAGGCTGACCGCAAGGCTGATGGTCTCGGACTTGAGCGCCACACCGGGGCCGCTCGTTGTGGTGACCCCGAGATAGCCGCCGTAGGAAGCCCCCAGCGCTGAACCGACAGCGGCAATCTCGTCTTCAGCCTGGAACGCGATTACCCCGAACGACTTGTGCTTTGACAGTTCATGGAGGATCTCGGTGGCGGGCGTGATCGGGTACGAGCCGAGGAACACGGGCAGGCCCGACAACTCACCGGCAGTCACCAGGCCCCATGCCAGTGCCGTGTTGCCGTTGATGTTCGTGTAGGTGCCGGACTCCTGGGGAGCGGCTGGTACGACCACCCTCTGGTGGCTCAACTCGGCGGTCTCACCAAATGCGTGGCCCGCCCCGTACGCCACCTTGTTGGCTGCAATGATCAGCTCACGACCGGCGAACTTGGCGTCGATCCACTCCATCGTGGGTTCGGTGGGTCGGCTGTACATCCACGACACTAGGCCCAGGGCGAAGAAGTTCTTGGAGCGCTCGGCATCGCGGGGCTTGACACCAAGGTCCTTGCAGGCCTCTTTGGTGAGGCTGGTCATGGGCGCCGTGACCAGCCGGTAGGCACCCAGGTCGGAACCGTCGAGCGGGTTGCTCTCGTAGCCGGCTTTGGCCAGGTTGCGCTCGTCGAATGCGTCGGCGTTGACGATCAGGGTTCCGCCCGGAACCAGCATGTGCAGGTCGGACCTGAGAGCGGCCGGGTTCATGGCCACCAGCACGTCGGGGGCATCACCGGGCGTCATGATGTCGTGGTCCGAGATCTGAACCTGGAAGGCCGAGACGCCAGCGAGGCTTCCGGCTGGGGCACGGATCTCGGCCGGGTACTCGGGAAGGGTCGCCAGGTCGTTTCCGAACAGGGCACTGGCGCTCGTGAAGCGGTCGCCGGTGAGCTGCATTCCGTCGCCGGAGTCGCCGGCGAAACGGACGATGACCTTGTCTACCGGGGTTGCGTCCGGGGGTGCCGCTGTATCGGTCACGTCGCCACCTGCTGTCTCATGCCCATCGGCGTTCCGGCCTCATTGCCGGTCGTCCCCTGCACGCGCACAACCATAACCACGTCCGACCAAAAGGCTTGTGATCCGGGTCGGCAATTTCTGCGGTGTTCGCCACATTGCTGGATCCCTCGGGGATTGGCAGGCAGGCGATCAGGCCAGGTTCACCGAGGCATCCAGGTAGACGTCCTGGATGGCGTTCAGGAGTTCGACGCCATCGGCAATAGGACGCTGGAAGGCCTTGCGGCCGCTGATGAGACCCATGCCTCCGGCGCGCTTGTTGACTACCGCTGTGCGTACCGCCTCACCCAGGTCGCCGGCGCCCGACGAGGCACCACCACTGTTGATGAGGCCGATGCGTCCCATGTAGCAGTTGGCCACCTGCCACCGGCACAGGTCGATGGGATGGTCGCTGGTGAGCTCGTCGTAGACGAGCGGGTGGGTCTTCCCGAAGCCCGGTATTGCGTTGTAGCCACCGTTCACCTCTGGCAGCTTCTGCTTGATGATGTCGGCCTCGATGGTGACGCCGATGTGGTTGGCCTGGGCGGTCAGGTCGGCCGAGGCGTGGTGATCGACACCGTCGACCTTG
>Ga0208411_1000306_pt1 | contig 38562 bp, 28 predicted proteins | sample ETN01SmetaG_4_FD_185793 | JGI IMG/M metagenome (GOLD analysis project Ga0208411, IMG submission 185793) | Marine microbial and viral communities from oxygen minimum zone, Eastern Pacific Ocean - ETNP2014F12-01SV261 (SPAdes) (version 2) | ecosystem: Environmental > Aquatic > Marine > Oceanic ... | reverse complement strand
ACCGCAATATTGAGCATCAGGGACGTGCTAGGGATCCACTCGTAATACACTCCGGCCAGTGCAAGAAGGGGGACATAAGATGACGCACCACCAAGCCCAACCGACGAATAAAGCAGGGCGACGACAAAGAACAAAGCCGCCAAGGCATAGAGCGGGATGATTAAATCATCCATGATTCATTTCTACAGGATTCATGATCAAATTGTGGATAAAGCAAGTTGCTCCATGAGGATTCTAAATGAACTCTCAAACCTCTTTATTTTGATGGAGAGGGATAATTTTATAAGATTGGCGACCCCTATTATCTTATACCTCCCAGGCAAATTGTACATCATAGCTGGAAAATAAGGGCTGGGCTGGGAAAGCATAGGAGACTTCAGTCTGGTTCCTCTCTTAGGAGGTGGAATTTTGGAGACATTGACATTTAAAGGGCTCAACCTAGAATAGTGCTGATCAACATTGTAGGTTCAATCTGATTTCAGGATCTAGAGATGCAAGGAATTCTGAGTCTCAGAACAAAAATCCCATGGGTCATCATTGGATGCTTTCTTTTCCAGGGAACCCTCTTTCCTTCAGACAACTCTTCTGCTCCGAAGCTTGGGACACTGGTTCATGAGCATAAAGTCTATCGTGATCCAAATGGGTTGATTTATTGGCCGATGGACATGCCTGTCTGGATCAGGTTGGCCACCTCTCCCAGGGAAGATGCTCCAAGTTTTCTCCTCAAGAACATATACCAAGAGGATGCTTCTGTTTCAGAGCAGTATGTTAAAAATGGGATCAAGCTCGAAATTCCAGGCAGACAGTTTGTCCGCTGGATCAACTATTTGACCGAGGATGAGGACCTCTACAAATTCATGGCGGATGGTGCTCCGCCCCGGACTGAACTAGGCCTTTTTCAGGCACCAAGATCGGTAAGGGGGGAAACGGTTTTTTACGGCAAGGGTCTGAAAGCCAGGTTGGGTTCGCAGGATGATCTTTCTGGTGTTGAACAGATCCTCATCTCCATTGACGGGAAAGCTTATGTCCCGTTGGAGAAGACCCTCTCACTGAATCAGGAAAAACGATACGACCTCGCTTTTTACGCGGTGGACCGGGTGGGATATACAGAATCTCCAAAGACTTCAAGTTTCATCGTCGATCTCACCCCACCTCAAAGCAGTCACCAAACGGAGAAGAACCTTCTTGAAGATACCCTTTCTCGGGAATCTGTGATTCTCCTCAGCAGTTTGGACACGCTGGCTGGAGTGGACTTCATTTCCTACCGTTTCGACAATGGGACCGATGTCATACGTTATGACCGAGCAGTTGGAATCAGGATGGAGGGTCTCTCGGACGGAAAACATGTTCTACAGTATCGAGGTACGGATCGAGTTCAAAACGTTGAAATCGAAAAGGAATATCGCTTCCATCTGGACCTAACACCTCCCAGGGTAGCCTATCAGGTGATCGGAGACCTCTACCTTGAGGGCATGCGCAGTTATGTTTCCAGTAGGAGTCGCATCAAACTTCAGGCAGATGATATACAGGTGCCTCTGAAACAAATCAAATACCGCATCAACGATTCGTCACCAAAAACCTACATGAGTCCCTTCCTGCCACCGATTCAGCCAGGAAGGTTTATGATTCGTTTCACTGCGATTGACCAACTCCGAAACCGTGCCCCAGAACAATTGTTGGAATTGTTCATGGATCTGGAGCCACCCACGACCAGGATGCATCTCATCGGTCCGAATTTTTCACAAGGAAGCGGGGTGATCTGGGCGACCGGAAGAACGAGGATCAAGTTGAAATCCTTTGATAATGTTTCCGGGTTGAAGCAAATCAAATATCAGCTTGGAGAAGAAGCGGTGCAAGTTTATGAACGTCCTTTCAGCGTGCCCAAGACAGGTCAATATTTATTCCGATACTGGGCCATAGACCGGGTCAACAACCGTGAAATGTTTAAACCGTTGCTGCTGATGGTCGACGAAAGTCCTCCCCAAATCCTTGAGGTTTTCAGTATCAACTCGATTGGAACCGAAACCACAAAAGAAGGGGCCGAGATTCCGATCTATCCACAGCATACCACTTTGTTCCTCAACGCGATGGACAACTCTGCGAGCATCAAGGGGATCTGGTATCAGTTGAACGGAGACGACATGAAGGAATACACTCAGGTTCTCTTTTTAGACCAACCAGGACGCTATCGAATCACCATCAAGGCAGAAGACCAACTTGGCAATGTTTCCGTGAAGACATTGGAATTCATGATTGCCCAAGCAACGGAATAAGGACTGAAACACGGGATTGGGCAGATGGAAAAAACGACTCTTTTTCCTGAACCGGATTTCGGCATCCCTCGTCGAAGTTTTGGATTTGCCGAAGGGTGTGTTTGCTGATTTCTGCTGAACTTTTCCACAGAACCTCTCTGGGGCTTGTTGGTCTGGCATTGCCTTTCTTTTTCCAGGCTTCTGCTGCAGAAACCGGACAGCAAGAAGTTGAAGAAATTCCCAAAATCCTTAAATCATCCGAAATGCGCCTGCATCAGGATGATTCGGGACGTCTGTTTGTTCCCCAAAAAAGTCCTGTCTTCTGGTTCCTTTCGACTTCCGTAGACGGAAGTAATCCTGTGCCGCTTCGGCCTGAAAAGGATTCGAAAGGCCTTCATTCCGTCATCCTTAAGGAAGGAGAAAACCGATTTCCCCATCCCATCGAAGGCCAGGAAGATTTAGTCATCCATGCCGATGGGACTCCACCAATCACCGAACTGCAGTTTCCGGAAACACCGGTTTTTGAAAAATCAGGAACAGTCTTTCTTGGAAAGGACGCTCAACTGTTCTGGTTTTCCAAAGACTCCCTTTCTGGAGTTCGTGAGACCAGAATTTCGGTGGATGGAGGTGATTTTGTCTCATCCGAGAGTCTGAATCTCGACCTCAGCCGCGATGCAGATTACATTCTTCGTTATTATTCGATGGACCATGTGGGTAATGCGGAAGAGTCCAGAAGTCTCCCACTCAGCATCGATCGGACTCCTCCCCGGACAAGACTGGTTTTTGAAGGACCTCATCACGGAGAATCCGTTTCTTCCAGATCTGCCCTGATCCTGGAAAGCAAGGACAGTGCTTCAGGAGTGTCCCAAATCCGGTATCGGATTGATGAGGGTCCAGTTGAGTTGTTTTCCAAACCGATCTCTGTAGACAAACTTGAACCCGGGAAACACCTGCTTAAGATTTCTTCAGTGGATCAGGTGCAGAATGAGGAACCCTGGTCTGAAATCATCTTTTTTCATGACCAACTTCCACCTCAGGTAGAGATAGTTGTCGAGGGAGGAGAGTCACGTTTTGAAGATGTGGTCTACGTCTCCGCCAATTCGAAAATCCGACTGGATGCAGCGGATCTTCCTGCTGGGGTTGAAGGGCTCACCTTCCAGCTTGATGAAGAGGAACCTTCTGTCTACCAAGAAGCCTTCGACGCCCCCAAGGATTCAGGCATCCACTGGATCCGTACGACAGCCACCGACCGTGTTGGCAATTCGGCAAGCCGAAGGCTCAAGCTCTATGTCGACGGAGAACCACCAGTCAGTGATTTTCGAATCGAGGGGGCATTTTACTGGAGCGGGGAGAGAGTGATCATCAATAGCAAAACCCGTCTGGTATTGACGAGTACCGACCTCGAATCAAGGGTTAAAACCCTATGGGTCTGTCTCGGTGAAAAAAAGGGCAAATCACCAGGTAATGGAAAACAGGCAAAAAAGGATGAAGGTTTTTCAGAAGAAGAAAACTGTGAACCCTATGAAAAGGCTCTTCGGTTTTTAAAGGAAGGTTCGCATCTGCTGCGTTTTTTTGCCCTGGATCAGGTTGACAACCGTGAGCAGGAACACCGTCTGTCGATCATCGTTGATAATTCCCCTTGGGCTATTGATGTCAGTGCGACGCGTGAAAAACACCGCAAGCTGTGGCTTTTCGATGAAGAAAAAGGGCTGATTGGTCCGGCAGGTCTGGATTTTTTTCTCAGGATCTCGGCTTCTCCCGAAAAAGATGCACCTTCGTTTCTCCTATCGCATGACCCGCAGAGCAAAAAAAAGGAGAAACTTTTTTTCAGCAGCAATGGACTGCAAAGGTTGGAATTTTCGATGCCTGGAACGCACAAGGCTTTCCAGATTCAGATTGATGGCAAAGTGCCCCGGACAAGGGTTTCATTTGCCGGTGCAAAACGTTTCAAGAATCAAAAAACTTTATTTTTCAGTGAGGGCTTGGAAGTGAAGCTGACCGCTAAGGAACCCAACACGGGGCAGCAGTCCGGTGTTGAAAAGACCTATTATTCACTGGACGGTTCCGGCTTCATCCCCTACCAGGATCCGGTACGCATGTTCTTTCATGAAAAGCGTTATGAATTCAGGTACTACTCGGTGGACCGTGTCGGCAACAGTGAATCCATTCGCTCTCTCAGTTTTGAAGTTGACCTGACTCCGCCAAAATCGACCCATGAAATCCTCCCCCCCTATTTCGGGAATATCCTCTCTGCACGTTCATCACTCATCCTCAAATCAGCCGACGGGCTTTCCGGAGTGAAAACGTTGGGTTACCGGTTCGACGACGAGGAGGAGCGGATCTACCGGCGCCCTTTGACGGGACGTATTCTCAAGGATCTGGAGGAAGGACCCCACACCTTGACTTACCTTTCGGAAGACCAGGTAGGAAACCTCGAAAAAGAAAGCCGGATCAAATTCTTCATCGATCATACTCCTCCTGTGACAGGCTTGCGGGTGCTGGGGGAACAGCATGTCGATGAGGATCGTGGCAAAACATTCGTGGCAGCAACAACTCGTTTTCGGGTGCTGGCGAAGGAAAAAATCAATGAGCTGAATCTCATCCGTTATGCCATTGACGAGGGGCCGAAGGAGCCATACAAAAACCCTTTCCTCCTCCCTGAAAGTGAAGGAAGGCATCAAATCAGGTTTGATGCATCGGACCGTGTGGAAAACTTCACTCCACAGGTAACGAGGATCTTTCACCTCGATCTCACCCCGCCAGAGTTGAAACACCGCCTCACCGGCACCACCTATCCTGAGGGAGATCGACTTTACATCAATGCGCAAACAAAAATAGAACTTTCCGCTTCGGATGCAGGCGCAGGAGTCCTACAGATCCTCTGTCGGCTGAATGGAGGGAAAGTCCGGGGGTGCCGCCAGCCCTTCAGCCTGAAAACAAGCGGCCCCTATCAGCTCCAGTATTTTGGTCTGGACCGGGTCAAGAACCGTTCCTCCATGCACCAGGCCCGTTTTTTCGTCGACAGCGAACCCCCGCAGGTTGGCATCCGCACCAGTCCTTCAGGCCGAAAAACCGGAAGCCTGACCACCATCGGTAGGCGGGCTTTGGTTTTTCTGGAAACCGAAGACCGTTTCAGTGGTGTCAAAGAAGTCTTCTACTCGATCAACGGAGGTCCACAAATCCTCTACCGCCGTTCCATCGGGAAACTGCCTAAGGGCGGGAAAATGGAATTGAATGTTCTGGCGGAAGACTGGGTCGGGAATCAGCAGAAAAGCAGTTTTTTCTTCAACATCGAATGAAAAAGGCCCTCTTATTTATCCCACTCCGCCTGTTCTTTTTGGCGTTGTTTTTCTGGAATGTTACGGCCGTTCAACTTCATTCCGAGGAATCTGATGGAGTCCGCTGGTTCCGTCCGGTTGAAGAGGGACTCGGCCGTCTCAGTTTTGATGTTGAACATGACCGGCGAGGTTTGATCTATGTGGCGAACGAAAACGGGGTTTTTGAATACGACGGAAGCCTCCTGCAACAGGTCCCCCTTCCTGAAGGCACTTTGGTGACCACGATGATGAATGCGGAAGATGGCTACCTTTACCTGGGAGGTGAGGGAGTCATTGGTCACCTCGCCCCAGATGCAAAGGGAAGGATCGACTTCATCAGGCTTTGGCAGTCGCAGGCAGATGAAGAGCAAGGCTTCCTGCCGGTGCTCAAGATCTTCAGCCTCGATTCTGGAAAGATCGGATTCCTCTTCGAACACAGGCTGATGATCCTGGAAAAGGGAGAATTCAGGATTTTGACTTCCAACGGTTTCCTCTACGACGCGGTTTTCAATGGTCAGGACGTTTATCTTCTGGACAGTGATTCTGGACTGATGAAGCTTTCCGGAGATGTGTTCGAAGCGATTCCCGGAGGGAATTTCTTTAGGGCTCATGCCATGATTCCTTTGCCTGAAAACAAACTCCTGTTGCTGACCCGTGACAAGGGAGCACTGGTTTATGATGCTTCCAAAGCTTTAAAACCAGGTCAAAATCCAGACGGTGCTGGAGCCTTCCAGCCTCTTCGTCTGGAAGGTGCTGAAGTCCTCCGCAACCGGATCGTCAGCACCTACCTCAGTTTTGATCAGCAACGTCATCTCGTTGCACTTGTCGGTGCCGGACTTTTCGAAATCAATCTTCGTTCCATGAGCATGATACCGCTCAATCCAAGATTCGGTATTCAGGATGAAGAAATCTACAGAATCAGCATGGACCAGCGAGGTGGAGTCTGGCTCGCAACCAGCAATGGAGTCAGTTCTGTTTTTCCCTTTCATGAAATAGCTTCACCGGCAGAGAAGGAAAAAAAGGAAAGCCCCGCTTTTGCTTCACTTATCCGTGGTATGCAGACAATTGCGGAGGACTTGGATCTTTTTGAAGGAACTTTCTTTGAAAAACCCGGAGGTGTGCCAAGCCTGCTCGAATACCCGTCGACCTTTCTCATCCTTCCCTATGAACAGAATGCACTGCGTTTTCTGTATGAAGCCAATGACATGCATCATCCTGAAAAACTTAAGTTCCAGACTTATCTTGAGGGCCTGGAGGAAGGCTGGTCCAAGTGGTCTGAACGACGCTTTCGTGAATACACCAACCTGAGTTGGCGTGATTACCGTTTTCATGTCCGTGCCCAGAGGGCAGACGGAACAACCAGTGAAGCCTCGACCTATTCCTTCCGTATACTTCCTCCCTGGTATGAGACCTGGTGGTTTTATGCCTCACAGGTGGGGTTTCTCCTCTTCCTGTTGGTGCTGGCCGGGGTGGTACGCGGTTATGGTTGGGGGGAGAATCTGTCGGATTACATCATCGCCGTCGTTGTGCTGGTGATGTTTGTCTACCTTGATACCCAGACCGAAGTCTACATCGAGGGTTTCGCAGAAGATGTGCTTTACATCAAAGTCCTGCTCATGGTGGGGATGGGCCTCATGATCGAACCCCTACAGCATCTGACCAAACGCGGATTCGCCCGCATCCACATCGGTGGGGATCCACTATTGAGACGTTACCAAGACGAACTGACCGAACTTGGTGACCGCATTTATTTTGTCAAGAACATGGAAAAGGCGATCGCAAAAGCCCGAAAGAAACCAAGACCGATCAGTCTCATCCTCTTCGATTTCGACCACTTCAAGAAAATCAATGATGATTACGGGCTGGAATGCGGAGATGCAATGCTGGTACAGCTGGCCAACATCATGCGGCGCAATGCTCGTGATGGAGATATCCTGGCTCGCTACATGGGGGAAAAATTCATCATCGGACTCTTTGACCTCACCTCAGAAATCACCCTCCATGTCTGTGAACGTTTGCGTCATGATATCGAAAATCATGAATTCACCCATGATGAACACAAAATCCACCTCACCGCCAGTTTTGGGGGAGCACGCTACCCGGATGTTTGTGCCGAAGAGTTGAGCCTTGAAGCCCTGCTGGATGAAGTCGATGAAGCCCTGACTGAAGCCAAGGAGCGCGGGCGAAACCAGTCGGTGGTAGCACCGGTCATCAAGGAGGCTGCTTAAACATGGATTCCCTTAAAACTTCTATGGGCCGTTCCTGAAATATGAAAATCTAAACGGGTCAAAGGAACATTTTTACAGTTTCGATGACATCCTGCCTCTGGTTGAAGAATTGGGTTTCAAGGGATTTGGATGATTGGGTGGGATTTCAGCTCGGTCCACCCGAGAAAGTCCTCTTCAATATCTTTTGACTCTTAAGACTTGTTCCCTGTGCTTGGGAACAAAACACTTCTCATACATGACCGGATAGCTGGCTATCCATTATACCTCTTCAGCTGGATACTGCGGTATCCAGTTCTTTTCTTGCTTTTAGCTTTTCAGAAGATGATTCAGGAGATTTTTAAAGGCATAAAATGAGTCATTCAAACCAGTTGGGGGGGATGTCTGTTTGATGAGGACAATTGTCAGTGGTTCAGGTATATGCATTGCAGAAAAGATAATATGTTTTTTAGCAGTTAGTATTTCTGCAAAATATGGAGGCGTTGATAGTTAAAACCTAAACCTGTCTGAGATTTCGATGATTGACCTGGAACAACAGGCTTATAGTATGTCGGAAGAGGCGGGAGAGGACAGTCGTGGAATATGGGAACCGACGCTTCTACGTAGCGTACAATCTGGAAAGTTGAGCACCTATTGCTCCAACCTAAAAAGCCTAAATTACAACCATAATCCCCTTACTCTTCCCCAAAGAAAAGCTGTTAGAAGAATTATAGATTGAAGACTATAGGATAACGGTGACTCGAATCCTAAGTGTTTTAAAAAAATTGTCATGATGATAATTTATTTAAGACAAAAGTTTTTACATTCGACACACAATTGGTTTGTTCTATAAAAGAAAGATTCGTGGGGCTTCGTTAGTAGGAAGCATGTGTCATCTCTGGCGTCAGAATTCCCAGAGCATGATTAGAAATAACTTCAAAAACTAACTGTACTTACAACGCTTTGAATCAAGACAAACTAAGAGAGGAGATGAGTGAGACACCTGGGGATCGATTCAGGAGAGAATACCTGGCAATCAAAGAGAAGTATCGCAAGAAACAAGAGAGTTGAAACCATTCTCCCAGTGACTGACGGGTTCAATGAATAGATTCTTGACTCCAAACTTTTCCAACCTCTGCGGGAGTCCTAAGCAGTAAATTCAGATCCATTGTCGGATCTGAGATGGCTCGGCAGACCAATCTAGAAACTGCTCTAAAAAGACTTCGACGACATCCTGAGCTTTGAAGTTTCTTCTGACCTTCATCGCTGTAAATTCCCGGCGGTATTCATCGATCAGGGTCAGAATCCTTAAAGGTCGACCATCTTGTGTTCGGTCTGCAACAAAATCATCAGACCGGATTTGGTGTTTGAATACGGACCTCAATTGGACGCAGGACCCGTCAATGAACCATAACCTGCCTCGCTTCAACTGCTTCATAGACAACTTGAGTCCTTCCTCCCTCCAGACTCCTACCATTTACTTGTGATTGAATTGCCATTTTCTATGCTTTTTTTTCGTTTTGAATTGGTGGTATTAACTGGAGTCTAAAGCCAAAAAAAAATCCCAAGGAGGAATGATTTGATGAAGAATGAACCATCCGTTGAATACATAGTGATGAGTGTCCCTCTGAGCCCAAGGTGTTGAAGGATTTGGTGTCGCCTTTTGTTGAAATGGAGGAAAAAACCTGAAAAAAAAACTGAATGGATTTAAAATTTTCTAATCGGTTTGTTCATTTTGGAAAACTGGTTCTATTCAAGGCCTACGCATATGTGTGAAATCCATAACACTGTGTAGCCCTAATCAATTGAGAAAAGGAACTATTGTAATGAAAGATCCTTTACACTGGATGCCAGTTAAATACAAGTTTCCCCTTACCATTGCGCTCATCTGTCTTGTGTCAATTGGGCTGAGTGGTGGAGTCGCATTTTACACCACACGGTCCTCTCTGAGCACTCAGATTCTGAGCAATCTCAAACTGATGACCCAGGCCCGAGTCCAGAATGTAAGTGCTTATCTGGATACGCTCAAACGCCGAACGGAAGACTTCGCATCAGACGGCTTCATAAGAGATGCTACCCGGCGGATCCAGGAGGGCGGTAACAGCGATCTGCAGAGGGCTCTCAACGGTCATTTGCTGAAGAACAAAGTAAGCATCGTGGAAGATTTTTTTGAGACATTGGTTGTGGGAAAAAATGGATTCGTACTGGCGTCGTCTATGCCTGAAAACGTGGGCGCAGATCTTTCGGGTGAGGATTATGTTCGTGAAGGAAAGAAGGGGATGTATACGGGTCGTGTCCATGGCCCTTTGTTGGACACTGGACGAGCCTCGTTGGAGGCATCGGCTCCATTGACGGATAAGGAGACGCATCACTTCTTGGGAGTGATTGTGAACCGGATTGACCCCCAAAGCCTGTCGCAGGTGGTGCGCAATGGTTACCCCCCAGAAGCGCGCCAAATGATGGATCTAAAGACAGAGGGTGGAACTCGGGACTGGTACCTTGTGAACTCAAACGACCTTCTGCTTACGGCTACTCGATTCCTCGATTTTGAAACGGTGTTTTTGAAAGTGAAAGGCTGGGTGCGTAGTCTGCCGCCCGCAGATGATCAACAGTCTCGGGCATCCGGAATTCGGATGAGCTATCGTGGTAAAGAAGTCCTTGCAGTATCAGCAAAAGTGCCCGGCACTCAGTGGGCTATGGTCTCCGAGATGGAGACGAGTGAAGTCTATTATCCAATCACGTTGGTTCGTCAACGCCTTATCTTAGTGGCAATTGTCGTGGGAACATTGACCGCCATCCTGCTCCTGTTTCCTTCAAAATTCTTAATCGGCCCTATTTTGCGGCTTCGTGAGGCGGCCGGTCAGATTGAAAAGGGGGATCTTGGTGTGTCCGTGGAAATTGAATCGAAGGATGAAATCGGACAGTTGGCTCAGGCGTTCAATCAAATGTCGACCAGGTTGCTCGCACGTGCGCAGGAAGTTGAAAGATACACTAAAGATCTGAAGGATCGGGAAAATGAGGTTCTCTACGAGAAGAATCTTCTGATTGCTCTGGTTCAATGCATGAGTGATGGGGTGACCTTTATCGATGCACGAGGAATAACCGCTTTGCATAACTCGGCCGCAGAGCAGATCACACATATTGACGGGTATCTTGAACTTGCCAACGAACAAAATCTTTTCTTTAAAAATGGAGAATCTGCTACGGATGACAAAGATCAAAAGAACAAAGTAGGCTATGGAGAACAAAGAACCATTCAGATTGATGATCATTATTACGAAGACACTTATACCCCTGTTTATGACGACGGCGGGGAGTATTTAGGCATCGTTATCGTAAGCAGGGATATCACCGAGAGGAAACAGATTGAGGAACGCCAACGTCAGCAGGAAAAAATGACCGTTATTGGAGAACTCTCAGCAGGTATTGCGCACGAACTGAACACCCCTCTGGCATCCATTGCCATGTTCTCACAAATGCTGGTGGAAGAATGTCCAAAGGAATCTTCTTTTCGTAATCATGCCGAAGTGATAATGAGAAATACCCAAAGCTGTAAGAAGATCATTCAGGGATTATTGGACTACTCTGCCAAAAGCCCCGCACAGAAGAGCGAGTTTGATGTGAACACTTGTATCAAAGAGGTCGTTAACCTTTGCACGCCTTTACTGAGCCTGTCTGAAGTATCTGTGGGGGTGAAAATCGATTCAAAATTACCGTTGTACACAGGAGACCAAGAACAGATACGCCAGGTGTTTACAAACTTGACCATGAACTCCATACAGGCCATGCAAGATGGAGGTGTTTTGAAAATCCGAACTTCATTCAACAAGGAAAATGAGGGGAATGCCATCTTCATCGATTTCACAGACAATGGAAAAGGCGTTCCGTACGATCAACGTGAACAAATTTTTGAACCGTTTTTTACGACTAAACCTAAAGGCATTGGTACTGGCCTAGGACTCTCTTTATCAAAGAAGATCATAGAGGCTCATGGGGGAAAGCTTGAGCTTCTGAACCTGCAATATGATGGAGGACACTTCAGGATTACACTGCCCCTTGTATCCCAGGAAGAGTCTGTTGAGGCATGAATCTTAACGACTTACACATCACTAAAACAGGATCTGCAGAATTTGCAAACACACATTTTCCATTAAATTCAAATCATGAACCGTGCTGCACTGATAGTCGATGACGATGCCGATATAAGGACCGGGTTGAGCCTCATCCTCAGGAAGAATGAGGTGGAATGCGGGTTCGCTGCTTCTGCTCAGGAAGCACTTGAGATCCTCAAACACCAACACTTTGGTCTCGTCTTCACAGACCTGAAAATGCCTGAAATGGATGGTCTGGAGTTGCTCCGGGTGATAAAGAAGCGCTGGCCCAAAACGATTGTCATCGTTATCACGGGTTTCGGAAGCATCGAGACTGCTGTTGAGGCAATGTCCGCAGGGGCGTATCATTACATCACCAAGCCCTTCTTTAACAATGAGATTCTCATTACCTTGGAACGGGCTCTCTACGAACAGGAACTGACGGATGAACTGATCTATCTCCGTGCAGAGGTGGAGAAGAAGTACAGTTTCCATAACCTTATAGGTCGAGACCGGCAGATGCTCGAGGTGTTCGAACTCGTGCGGAAGGTCTCTGCTTCAACAGTGCCCGTGTTGATCAGGGGGGAGAGTGGAACAGGCAAGGAGCTTGTTGCACGTGCAATCCACTACCTCAGTGACCGCAAGAAGAAACGTTTTTTGGGGCTGAATACCGCTGCGCTCCCTGATACTCTGCTGGAGGCGGAGCTTTTTGGCGTTCGCAAGGGGGCGTTCACAGGTGCGGACATGGATCGGGAGGGTTTGTTCGTTCAGGTAACAGGCGGCACGCTTTTTCTCGATGAAATTGGGTCCATGTCTCCGTTGTTTCAGAGCAAGCTGCTTAGAGCCCTTCAAGAAGGAGAAATCATTCCACTTGGTACGACAAACCCCATCAGTGTCGATGTGCGGATTCTTGCGGCTGCAAACCTTGAGCTTGAGGAGGCTTTAAGGTCCAGGCATTTCCGGGAAGACTTGTATTTCCGTTTAAACGTGGTTGAGATACATATTCCTCCCCTTCGTGATCGCATCGAAGATATTCCACTGCTGGTTGAGCATCTGATCGGAAAACTTGTTGAGGAGCAGGGTATTACTCCCAAGAAAGTGACTCCAGCAGTCCTTCGGGTCCTCATGTCATATCCATGGCCAGGAAATGTTCGGGAACTTGAGAATGTTATCCATCGGGCAGTGATCGTCTCCGAAGGCGAAGAGATTACACACCGCGACATTGTGTTCAAAGACGAGCGTTTTGTTACAGTGGCTTCGTCTGATAAGTTCTATGGCCTCCCTTATGATCAAGCAAAAGAACGCGCCATCGAGCTTTTCCAACGTGACTATGTCTCTCGCATTCTTGAGACAACCGGAGGAAATATCACCCACGCAGCTGAAAATGCCGGGATGACTCGCGCAGCCCTTCGCCGCATCGTGAATAAGCACTCAATTGTTGTTGAAAAGGAGAACGAAATAGAAAAAACGAATCAGGATGATTCTTAACGGAACCCCTAATTCGGATTCAAAGACAGGTCAGACAAACCGTACCCACATCCTGGGACCATAGGAAAGAAATCAGAGTCACTCGATTGGTGGTTCTACAAGAATTTCGGTGTTGACCGAGGTGGCGATGAAACATCCTCGGTGGGCCTTTTCATGAAGTTTTTGTAGTTCCTCCTGGCTCGGTCCTTCCCCATTGAAGCAGACCACGGGGCGCAGGACGACTCGGGTCATGCACATCTTTCCATTTCCATTTTTCTCAAGAAAGCCGATGGCCTCGTCTTCGTAACTTTCGACCTTCCACTTTCCGATGGCTGCCATCGCAAGAAAGGTCAGCATGTGACAACTGGAAAGCGAGGCAACAAAAAGCTGTTCCGGGTTATTGCGTTCGGGATTGCCTGAAAAATCGGGGGCGGAAGAACCTTCCAGGACGGTTCCGTTGGGAAAACGAATGATGTGATTGCGGTTGAAGGTCCTGAGTTCGAAATCGGCTTGGTCACTTTTCCATTGGAGGCTGCTTGTGAATTGAGACATATTGTTCTGTTGAGGGTTTCAAGATTTAAAGGTTAAATTTTGACGGAATGTCAATGTGAACACGACCCTAAAAGTGTGGCTGGATACTGATGGAAGTGCGAACGGAATTGGTGATGAAACCGCTTCGCTTCGCCTTGAAGTGGATGTCCTCCTGCTCTTTCGAGGTGGGTAGATTACTTCCGGAAAACAGAACCTGCGGTTGAAGGATGACACGATTCATCATGACCCGTCCCCTCGAATTTTCCTCAAGGAATCCTTGAGCCTGGTCGTTGTAAGTCTGAACCAGCCAATTTTTCAGCGAGGCTATGGCGAGGAAGGTCATCATGTGGCAACTGGAAATGGCGGCGACCAGCAGGTCTTCAGGACTGATCAGTTCAAGGTTGCCGGTGTATTCCGGTGCCGATGTCGCGTTGATCGCGACTCCATTTTCAAAACGGATCACATGGTCACGGTTGAAGGATTTGATGTTGAAATGTCCTGTATCACGTTCCCAATGGATGCTGGTTTTGTGTTGCCCCATCTGAAGTCCTTCTTCAATGGACCTTTTTGATTTTAGCCTTGAGCCCCTCCTCAAGTTACGGAATGGTTGGATTTCAGAGTTGAGAGGCCAACCAGCTCATAAAGCGGACACCAGCTCATGGTCCCGGTCACCAGCGGGATAAAGCCGAGGAGCCCCCACCAGCTGTTGTAGAAATCCCCGAAGGTACTGATGACCACTCCGAAGATGATGCGTGAAATCTGGTCGATAGTACCGACATTGCGATTCATCCTTAATCTCAATAATGGTTTTTTTGATAGTCTATTTTATAGGAAATTATGACCGGACCACTATCCGTAAACATACTAATTGTTAGCTTGTGTTTCAGCCCATCACAATGGGGATCCCAAAATCCGGGAAGGTTTCCACATCCAACTCTCTCGGACACACATTAGGAGGCATTCATGCTGAGCGTTTTCGAACAGAATCTGGAACGTCTGGTTCAGAAATACGATCAACCCGGTCCACGTTACACCAGTTATCCTACGGTTCCGGTCTGGTCCTCAGGAAGCTTTGGCAGAGAATATAAGGAAGCTCTGAACGCTGAAGGAGATCAGGAGCGTGGAATTTCGATCTATATTCACATTCCCTTCTGTCGCACGCTCTGTACCTTTTGTGGCTGCAACAAGGTCATCACCCGTGATAATGAATTGGTTGAGCGATACCTGAAGGCACTCGAACAGGAAACCGCTTCAGTCGCCAATCAACTCGGCAGACGCAAGGCTCTGTCGCAGCTTCACTTGGGAGGAGGCACCCCGACCTTCCTCAATCTGGATCAACTGACCCGGGTGACGGAGATGCTGCGGCGTCACTTCGATATCGATCCGGGTGGTGAATGGGCGTTGGAGGCCAATCCCCGGGTGACTACGGGGGAGCAACTTAAAGGGCTTTTCGAACTGGGTTTCCGTCGTGTCAGTTTTGGCATCCAGGATATGGATTCCAAGGTGCAGGAGGCAATCAACCGAAAACAAACTGCTGAACAGTCTCAGGCCGCTTTCCAAGTTTCCAAAAAAATCAAATACCAGAGCATCAACTTCGATCTCGTTTATGGACTTCCCCTGCAGACCCGGTCAAAGTTTCGCAGGACACTTGATGCGGTTTCCAAAATGCGGCCTGATCGGTTGGCGGTATACAGTTTCGCTCACCTGCCCTGGATGTTTAAAGCCCATGAGCGGGCTTTGCGTCAGGAGGATCTGCCCAGTGCACAGGAAAAGATCGGACTCTACCTCGACACGGTCCGGCATTTCACTGGAGAGGGCTATGTCATGATCGGTATGGATCATTTTGCACTTCCTGATGATGAATTGGCCCTGGCCCTTAAAAACCGGACCCTGCATCGTAATTTCATGGGATACACCACCCTCCATGGTCTGGCACAGATCGGGCTCGGTGTCTCGGCCATTTCGGATTTTGGTGACAGTTACTGGCAGAATCCAAAAAATCTAAGTGAATACATGGAACAGGTCTCTGACCCCAAACCGCAACGAGGAATGAAGCTCGACCCGGACGACCAGTTACGCAGGGAAGTCATTGAGAGGTTGATGTGTCATGGAGAAATTCGATTTGATGAATTCGGGAAAAATGACTTTGATTTTCGGGAGTATTTCCAGGAAATCTGGAAACCCTACGAAGAATTTGCCAAAGACGGGTTGGTGCTAATCGAACCGGATCGAATCAAACTCACCGAAAGTGGTCATCTTTTTATGCGTAACCTGGCGATGCCCTTCGACCGCTACCTTCAATCCTCCTCCTCCCCCCGGTTTTCCCAGACGGTATGATTCTGGTTGGCTATGTTATAGATAAATGTTGCTTATTGGGGCAAATCCCGTAACCCGGCGCACAATGTGATGGGAAATGTACGAAAACACACCCATACCCCCTGTTTGCGTGCGGGGCACAGGCAGGTAACGCCAGGAGAGTAGAATCTGCTCCACAAGAACAGGACTGAACCCTCCCTTCATTCCCATATGAAATTTGGACACCTCCAGCAATGCTGTCTTTCTGCGCGCAGTTGCAGGGCGGAGTCGCAGAATCCATTCGCATCAGTTGTGGATTCTGCAACTTCGGGCATGAATGCCCTTCGTGCAGAATGACATGCTGGAAGCGATGAGAACAGATTCTCAGGCGTCAGTAACTGGATGGTAATATTATGAATAAATGTTGCTTACATGGGCAAATCCCGTAACCCCGCGCACAATACCATGGGAAATATTCGAAAACATACCCCTCACCTAACGCCAGATGAGGGGTCATGATTGATAACTACGTCTAACGATGCCCCCTTAGGGGCAACCCCCCGTGGTTGCCTTTTGCAGGATGGACGCATGATGTCTACAGACACGGGTATTCGGGAAGACACAGGGGTCTGCCCTTACAAATTGCTATAACATAACTTTCTGGTTTCAAGCCTCTTTACGATTATGCATTTTTAGGGGCATCCCTTTTTGTTTTACCAGTTTCTGAAGCGGGGAGAAGCTACCGTCCTTAGGATCAGAGCTTCAGATACAAATGGATTCTTAGGAGGAAGAACCTTCTGGGGGCTTGGAGGATTTCACTGACTGGAATACTGCTCCACTTCATCCTCGACTACGACCAACTCGATCTCAGCCTGCTTGAACATGTCTCGGGTATCTTGAGCAGCATGGTACTTTTTTTTGGCAATCACCTTGGTGATCCCGACGCTGATGATCAGCATCGCGCAAACCCGGCAGGGTTCCATCTTGCAATACAAGGTGCATCCTTTGAGCGAAATCCCATGTTTGGCGGCCTGACAGATCGCATTCTGCTCTGCATGAATGGTCCGCACACAATGCATCCGGGACGAGCCGTCTTCCTCCACGACCTTCTTCATCAAATGTCCTTCCTCATCACAATGGGGAAATCCAGGAGGGGAGCCAACATATCCCGTGCAGACGATCTGCTTGCTCCGGACCACGATGCATCCGCTGCGGCCCCGGTCACAGGTTGCACGTTTGCCCACCTCATCCATCAATCCTAAAAAATATTCGTCCCAGCTCGGCCTGCGGATGGTGTCTGCTTCCATGACGATTCCTTCTCTTGTTGTTAAAAAAAATGGAATAAGACTTCATTGAATTCTTTTTATTTGTTCCTGTCATTCAGGGATGATGCCTTTGTTGGAGAAAGAGGAATCCGTCCTTGTTCTCTAAACATAATCATCAGGGTATTCTTTTAATATGTGCACCACTGAAGGTGCAGGGAGTAAATGCCCCAGATGGATAGATCCCCTGGAAAGCCAACCGGTTCAATAATGTGAGTTTGGTAGTTCCCAGAAATTTATATATATTCCTAATTTTCTTGACGATTTTTCATTTTGATAATAAGCTATATATTTTTCCAACATTCTATTTTGAGGAATTATGAATAAGAAAATGAATAGCCAAATGGTGGCTTTTACTTTAAGTGTTTTGTTTTTGATGATCCCTTTTCATTCGATTCTGGCGAGTGGAAAGGTGGTTCTTTACAGTGCTCACAAACAGGCGATTATTGATGCAATGGTACCTCTTTTTGAAAGTAAAACAGGTATTAAGGCAGAAGTAATCAAGGCTGGATCCGGTGATATTATTAATCGGGCTAATGCTGAGCGAGGAAATCCACAAGCAGATGTCATTTGGTCTATTGGAGGGGAACAACTGGAGGCAAGTTCCGACATACTTCAAAAATTTACCCCAAAGGATTATAACAAAATTGATCCTGTTTTTATGGTTGGAACAAATTGGCTGCCTTACACTGCAATAGTAAATGTTTTTATTGTGAATAAGCAGCTTCTAAAACCCAATCAATATCCTCGAACTTGGAAGGATTTGGGCAGATCGAATCTTAAAGGACGAATTTCTTCTGCAAGAGCTGACAAATCAGGATCTTCCTATATGCAACTTGCAACTGTACTTACCATCTATGGTGATAAAGGTTGGGATGTATACAAACCAATACTCCAAAATTTTGTTCTTTCAGGAAGTTCGAGCGCAGTACCTCGATTTGTAAATGATGGTGAAGCTTCAGTGGGTGTTACATTAGAGGACAATGCCTATAAATACGTTCAAGGAGGAGGCCCCGTCGAAATCGTCTATCCAGAGGATGGAACTGTAGCAGCACCTGATGGGATTGCTCTTGTAAAAAATGGGCCTAATTCTAAAAACGGAAAAATTTTCATTGATTGGGCACTGTCAAAAGAAACACAGAATTTTCTTGTACAGGAAATGGGCAGACGCCCAATCCGTACGGATGTTTCAGCAAGTGGTGATTTACCTCCTCTTTCTTCATTCAAAGTTGTTCCATATGATTTTTCCTGGTCAGCAGGAAACAAAGATCTATTTCGAAAGAAATGGAATGACATCTTGATTGGAGATTGATTCAAGAAATTTTTTTAACTATTCAGGCTGCGATTAAATATTCAATATATATTGTTACTCTTGTGATCGTATTTAATACCAATTGCAGCCTCCCCCTCCATTCAAAAAGTTGGATTAAATGTCATCCGTCCAACTAATTAATATTGTAAAAAATTACGGCCAGGTAAAAGCCCTGAATGATGTGAATTTAGACATCAATTCAGGAGAACTTTTTACACTGTTAGGTCCAAGTGGTTGTGGAAAAACCACCTTGCTCCGGACCATTGCTGGTTTTCATAAGCAAGATTCAGGAACCATTAAAATTGATGGTTCAGAAATCGATGATTTGCCGGCTTACCGACGTGACACGGGCATGGTATTCCAGGATTATGCGATTTTTCCACATTTGTCTGTAGGAGATAATGTTGGTTTCGGATTAAGAAACAAAAATGTACCTCCGAAGGAAATAAAAGATCGTGTTGCAGAAGCACTTGAAACAGTAAGGCTATCGGGTCTGGAAAATCGGTTGCCCAATGAATTGAGTGGTGGACAACAACAACGTGTAGGCCTTGCAAGGGCTTTAGTCATCCAACCCAAAGTCCTTTTAATGGATGAACCCCTATCTAATCTTGATGCAAAACTTAGGATCGAACTTCGAGAAGACATCAGGGAAATTCAAAAAAAACTGAAAACGACAACAATTTATGTCACCCATGACCAGGAAGAAGCTTTAGTTATTTCTGATCGGATTTGTATCATGAATTCTGGTGAAGTCTCCCAAGTTGACACACCATGGACGGTCTATAAAAATCCTGAGAAATATTTTGTGGCTTCGTTTGTAGGTAGTATGAATTTTGTGAAATGGCCGAGACAGTCCTGGCTCAAAAATAATCCATTATCACTCAAAGAAATTTCGCTTTCATCAAAAGGTGTCGTATTAGATCCGAATAAAGAAAATATCATCGCTGGGGTTAGACCAGAAGACATCAGTCTCACGAGTGAACCCATTGATAAAGATCATCAAAACATTGTCATGTCAGGAATCATCGAAAAAATTTCCTTTTCAGGCCGGGAAGCATTTTTCCATATATTATTAGAGGAAGAGGTGAGGCTCCTTGTTAATGTATCTCGTCCCGATGAATTGTCGCTCAAGGAGATTGGGGAAACAATTAATTTGGTTTTTCCTAAAAATGCATTGATGTTTTTTGACGAAAAAAGTGGATCAAGGTGCTAACCAAGTATGAAATTATTGTATTCAGTCAATAACATTTGGACTTATGTTATTATTTTAGCCTTTGGAGTTATTGGGCTTCTATTAATTTTTCCTCTCTTCAATATATTTCTCTCAAGTTTTATTGACAACGAGAGTGGTGTCCTTACATTCCAAAATTATATAGATATTCTAGGAAGACGTTATTACAGAACAGCAATATACAATTCTGTCGTCGTTGGCGTAGCAGGGATGATTGGAGCACTCGTCATAGGCATTCCTCTCGCTTATTTTACATCACGTTTTCATATCATAGGGAAATCACTGATTACGACTTTGGCCATCCTGGCTCTGGTCTCACCTCCCTTTATTGGGGCATATGCCTGGATAACGATGCTGGGTTCAAATGGATGGTTAAGGCATATTTTAGAGAATGTTGGTATTTCAATACCCACCATTTATGGACCTTTAGGAATTATTCTTGTTTTTAGCTTAAAATTTTATCCTTTTGTCTTTTTATTGACTGCAGGAGCCTTGAGCACCATTAACGTTTCACTTGAAGATGCAGCGGATAATTTAGGATGCAGCCCATTTTCGAAATTCATTCGAGTAACATTACCCCTTGTATTTCCAGCAGTAAGCGCTGGAGCCCTACTAGCATTTGTGCTTTCACTAGCTGATTTTGGAACTCCTTCAATCATAGGACGAAATTATAGAGTGTTGTCTACACTTGCCTATAACTTGTATACAAGTGAAATGGGAGGGAATCCTGGACTTGCTTCTACAGTGAGCATTATCCTGATTTGCATCTCACTGATCTTTGTTTATTTTCAGAGAAACTTGATTAAGAAGAAGGATTATGGAAGCAGCCTGATTCGTCGGCCGGAAGTAAAGAAACTCAAACAAGCTTATTCTATTCCTGTTCATTTCTTATGTTATTTTTTAGTTATCTTAAGTTCAATACCCTCCATTGTCGTCATATTTAATTCATTCAGGAATACAAGTGGGCCAGTATTTAAACCGGGGTTTGGTCTTGATAGCTACCGTCGTATAATTGGTGATGTCCCTGAAGCGATTCTCAACAGTTTTTTATTTTCAATTGCTTCAGTGTTGATGGTAGTTGTATTGGGAACCCTTATCGGATATGTAATTGCTCGAAAACCTTCCGTCCTAACAGGGTTTTTGGATTCCATGATAATGATTCCATACATTGTACCTGGCATAGTACTGGGATTGGGATTAATTGTAACATACAACTCAAAACCATTTGTCTTGGTAGGGACCCCACTAATTATCATATTGGCCATTTTTATTCGAAGATTACCTTATTCAGTCCGGTCCAGTGCTTCTATTCTCAAACAAATACGAACCGGTGTTGAAGAAGCAGCTATCAATCTTGGAACAATTCCGAGTAAGGCTTTTTTGAAAATCACGTTGCCTCTGATGATGCCAGGTGTGATCGCAGGCGCCTTGATGGCATTTGTAACGGCAATCAACGAACTGTCTTCATCGATTATCCTCTACGTTGGTGGGACGGTCACAATGCCTGTTCGGATTTATCTCTCCGTGCTTGATGGCGAGTTTGGAACTGCTGCAGCCCTCTCTTCCATACTTTTAATCACAACAGGTCTTGCCGTTTATGGGGTTTTGTTAATTTCAGAATCAAAAGAGAACGTTTTCGTATGAGTACTTCTGAAATAAAAGCTATTTTATTCGATTTGGGAAACGTTCTTATCAAAATTGATTTTTCAAGAGTGATTTCTGAATGGGTGAGATTTTCAGGAAAAGATGATATCCAGATATCCTCAGACTCCATACTTGGCAGTGAAAATGAAAAATATGAAAGAGGGGAAATATCAACTCAACAATTTGTAAGTTCATTAAAAAGAGAACTAAAACTAAATATTTCTGACGAAAAATTTCTTCAGGGCTGGAACAATGTTTTTGTTGGTGAAACCCCTGGTATCAGAAACGTGATTGATCGTGTTTTCTCAAAATATCCATTGTTCGTTTTTTCAAATACATCCATTTCACATTCCAATGTCTGGAGATCCCAATACTCTGAATTGCTGAAGTATTTCGATAAGATATTTACATCTTATGAATTAGGCATGAGAAAACCAGAAAAAGAATCTTTTTTTAAAGTTTGCTCAGACATTGGAGTAACTCCAGAAAATATTTTATTTTTTGATGATACGATGGAGAATGTTGTTGCTGCTCAAGAAATGGGGATGTCATCTGTTCAAGTGAATAGTATTAATGATATTAGTAATCATTTGGATCAGATTGGAGTATAAAGAAAAGATTATTTTTCATCATGCGATGGCAGTTAGGGAACTGCAGATTGTAAACGCCATCGAAAGAGACCGTTTGATTCATTATTCTGTTGGACCTTTTCAGGAGCACACCCAAACTACCTTGATCATCTTGGATCCTCATTGCCCCCCTTTCACATAAAATAATTATTGCAGATTCCCTTCCGACATAAAGCGCACAGACCTGAATGTGAGTCAGGTAATGGATGAAGTACTCTACACCGGAATGATTGAGATGCAGAAGCTGGTTGCTCCCTGATAGGTCCCCTTGTATAGCTCAACTCACGACCAATTATTTCGTTAAGTGTTCAAACGTAGTATTTCGCCTAAATTAATCCCCTAAGATCCAGTTCACATAAAATTTTAGTAGTATTTAACCTTTATTGCCCACCCACCAATTGTCGGGCTTTAAACGTCTGCCTCTCCTCCGTTCAATCCAAAGTGCAATTTTTCTAAACCGAGACAGAGCCATTTTCAACCAAAGCTTATTTATCCACTTTGAAAAATCTCTATTGAAGGGGCAAACCCGCATGCAGATTGCACAATCGGTGGTTGTCTTTGCCCAAAAACTGAAACACTTTTCTGCGTTTGAGGTCCATTTGCGTACCCCCTTGATCGCAGAAATATTTTCACCCCCAATCTTTGGTGTTCCGTAAGGCAATGCCTTTACTGGACAAGCATCAGCACATTTAGTGCAAATATCACAAAAACCTCGGAAACCTTGAGGATTGGGAGTGTCATGGGCAACAGGAAGATTTGTGAAGATCTTGGAAAACCTTAATCGTGGCCCGAATTCAGGTGTAATGACCATCTGATTGCGTGCATATTCTCCTAAACCCGCCTTGACAGCATAGGGGATTACGAGCCCTGTGTCGTTCATTGATGCAACCGCTTCGTAACCTAAATTGCGGATATAAGCAGCAAGTTGAATAACTATTGCGGCCTCATGACTATATTCGCGACCTGTTGCAGCTCCAGCTAAAGCAGAGGGGTAAGTGGCTACCAAATCAGCGTCCATTTCATGACCCAACACAATCACTGAAGTCAGGTCCCCAGGTAATTCATTGGGAGTTTCAGAAAAATCGCGTGTATCGATACGGTTGAGATAAAGCCAGCGTTCATCAAAATCCGTGATACCGCACAAATCAGCTCCAAAGAACTTGGCAACATGTTTTATCTCCGCGCTCATTTGGGTTTTATCTTCAACCTTAATTTTTTCCGGTGCTATCGGAGTGTCGTAGCTTATAGGAGCCTGAAACCCTTCTCGACGGCCTTCTTCCGCATAACGGTTTGTCACCAAATCAGAAATCAACCACGCTGCATTACGGAGTGCAAAGTCCCGTTGGGTGAATCCATTTCCACGGCGTGGAACTGCTTCCATACGATAAGAGGCAAAGAAGGCATCGGTTTGCTTGCTTTGCACACGGTCATCCCAGAATGCACGAGTGAAGATATCATTTCGCTGGTTAAAACGGGTGAACTCATTGGTGACCTCAATGCCAGCCAGTCCATCGATCTTCTTGTGATTCGGGCCCTTTGGAGAATTTTTCATGAAAAAAACTTAAGCTGGATAACAAATTGTTGCGAATCGGATTATCATGCCGTTTGTGGTACACAAGGCTCAAATCTAAAAACGTCTCAATTCAAGACTGATAGTGCATCGTTTGGTATCCGGCTTTCTTCCAGTCCATGGCTCTGTCAGTCAAGTGCATCGTTTTGGAGGAAGCCTGCTTAGAGGTGAAGAGGGATTGACCTGCCCCCTACAATGGGTCCAGTCAAAATTGAACTGTTACCAAAAATTACATCACCCCAAGGACCACCATTTGATACCTATGCCTTGTAACGTTAAGGGAACATCTTCGGATAGGACTCAGTTGAAAAATTGCTCTTCAATCATATCAAAATATTCCGGGTAAATATCGCCACCAAAAATGTGAGTCAGGAATGCACCAACCACCATCCACAAAACATAGACACTGATTCTTTGGGAACTGATAAGTTCAGAAAATGATTTCTCTTTTGTGCGGGAAATGACCCATAAGACAACCATAAAAGGCAGAAGCCCAAAGATGAATGATGAGATTACCAATAACCCTGTATATAAGAGAATGTCCCACATATAAGACTAATTCAAAGGAATTGGTTGAAACAGATGAAGGGATTCGATTCAGCCATCCAGGAAAGGGGTTGAAAACCCGAACCCGAACCCGAACCAGGCGAGGTTTCTACCTCCAGAATTTTTTTTTAATAAATAACCTACGTAATTTTACGAATATGTTCTACTGGGAAAGAGGTTAGTTTAGGATCAAATAAGGAATTGGCGTAGGGCTGCCGCCAGAATTCCTCTTTTTATTTTTCTACGAAAGGGGAGCTATGGATTTTCGTTTGGTGATTTGGTCCGTCAGTGTGCTCGGCCTGACGGCAATATTGGTATTCCTTGATGCAACGGTCTACTGAGGAAAAATATCTTACGTTTTTCCTTAAACCGGGTTCAGGCATCGCATCAGTCGCATAATTCTTTGAGCAGGCAGTTCTTGTAGAAATCCACGGAGTTTTCATTCGCCTGAGTTGGGTGGTGAACAATTCATGTTTTCAAATCAAACCGACAAGTTGTGAAATTCTACTCATCCGGGTAGGGCAAGGGGAATGATCTCAGTTATCATTTCCTACTTAATCTCATTGATCAAAATGACTTCTTAAACCAAACTAAGAGGTTCATTGTGACTTTCAATGAATTGATTTCCTAGATTGTCTAGAAGAAATCATCAAAAACGTCTAAATGTAAAGGCCAGTTGTAACGAGGCACCACTTACATCCGAATCAGGAAGGTCGCAAATCGTTATCCGTCCCTTGTCTATGGAGGGCACCGGTCTTGGCAAAACCACTCTTGGAAAGGGATATCAATAGCCAGACTGGATTCGATCAATAAATCACTTTAATAAATTATCTCACTGTTTATTTTTTTTATAAAAACAGAATATAGTATGTATCATATAAATAAAATTAATGATGCAAAATTATAATTCTATGTTTAAGTTTTTATTTGTTTTTTTAATAATTAATTCATTCATCAAAGTACCAATCCAGGCACAATTTCAACCAAGTGGGATGGTGAAATTAATAAAAGGAAGTGCTGTAATAATTAGGAATGGAGGTGAAATTAAATTAAAAAAAAAGTTCAATATAAAAAACAAAGATATAATTCGTACTACTCAATCTGGCAAGGTTCTTTTCACACTTTTAGGTGGAGATCATGTTTTTATGGCACCTAATACCGAAATAAAATACGTCGAAAATAAAGGAAAAAAAGGACTTGTAAACATATTAAATCGTAATTTACATCTTAAAGGACGTCTACTTGCGCGTATCAGGAAGAATTTAGCAAGAACTGTTGTGATAAGAACTGCGAATGCAATAGTGGGTGTTAAAGGAACAGAGTTCGTTACGGAGTTCATCAATAAAACGACGAATGTTGGCACAATCAAGGGTTTAGTATCGTTGACCTCATTGGCAAACAATCAAAGTGTTGAACTTAAAGAAGGAACCATGTCCTCTGTCAATATAGATGGCGAAGTTCTGCTGCCCTCTGAGTTTTCTGGGATACTAATGCGAGATTTTGAGTTCGCAGGTGAGAAAATGTCTGGTGAGGATGCTGCAGGTAAGAAAATCAAACTAGACTGAATGAATTTTTTTTCCAATTAGTTTTCTCAAACTGAATCCAATTCGTGGTATTCAAAACCGCCATGGAGTCCACCTTGTAAGCCTTATTATCATAGACTTCGTTTTGCCGACCGGGCGTATTTTCAGAGGGAATAGGACTGGTGGAGGCGCAACACACGCCCCGCCCTTTCCACCACGGGAGCATCCACCATTTTCCCGTCGTGTGAAAAGGCTCCGATTCCAGCCTCTTTATGCTGTTCCACCGCATTCACAATCCCTTGGGCCGCATCCACTTCCTCCGGAGTAGGCCGGAAGGAGTCATTGAGGATCGCAACCTGATTGGGGTGGATGCAGAAACCTCCGTCAAAGCCCAAGGCTTTAGCCCGCATGGCCCACTCCCGGAACAATTTGATGTCCTTGTAGACCGTGATGGACCCCAAGTAACCGATTGGAGTCACTCCCGCTTCACGCGCCGCGTACAAGGTCTGCATTGCCGGAAAGTAGAGAGCGTCAGGACCCACCGTGCCTCCCACGTTGGCGATGAGGTCCTCCATTCCAATACCCAGGGCAGCCAAACGGGGAGACGCATGGGCAATTTCGCGCACGTTGAGGATGCCCTTCGACGACTCGATTTGTGCGATCAACTGAATCTCTCCGCTGGGCATGCTTCGCTTGGATTCCAGCCTGGACACCTGCTGGTCAATCGCTGCAAGCATTTCAGAACTCTCCACTTTGGGAATCGTCAAGGCTGACAGTCCTGGATGCACCACTCCCTCTAAATCTGCAGCAAGCAATGAATCGTCAACATTCACCCGCACCGAAACGACACGTCCGGCAGCATCAATTGTTTCCAGTTCCATGCGGGCACTTTCGCGAGCTGCCTGTTTCTGGCTGGGAGCGATAGCGTCCTCAAGATCGAGTTGAATGACATCCGCATGCCCTCTCATAGCGCTGTTTACAAATCGCTTGTTACCCGCAGGGACAAACAGCAGCGAGCGGCATCGGTCAGGATCAAGTTTCATGAGTGGATTGGATCAGTTTCAAAATAGCTTCAGTGTGTTCGCCCTGTTTCGGTGCGGGACGGGGCTTTTGCCCAGGTGTGTGAGACAACCTTGGCACAGGATTGGGCACAGAGCAGGTACCTAGTTCGGCATCAGCGATGCTTGCAAACAAATCCCGACCCACGGCGTATGGGTGCCCAACCAAATCAGCTGAAGAAAGCACCGGCCCCACCGTCACGCCTGACGCATCCATGAGTTCCAGATTTTTGTCCAGTGATCGCTGGCCAAAGTACTCGCTCAGAATCGCATTGAGCGCGTCACAGTTCCGGACACGGTCCTCGTTTGTCAAAAAGCGCTCGTCCTCAAGCAAACCCGGGTGCCCGATAGCGTGGGCCAAGAGCTCAAACATGGACTGCACGGATGCTGACAGCGCCAAGTAACGACCATCAGCGCAGACATACAAATTACGGGGGGCGGTGTTGACAGCCTGATTCCCCATTCGTATGCTGGCTGTGCCAGTGGCTTCAAATTTTACGGCTTCAGATGCTAATGTGGAGTAGATGCTTTCAAACAAGGCCACGTCCACAACCTGGCCCATGCCGTCGCCTTGCTCGATGTTCCGGAGGGCAGCCAGCACGCCGAACGCGCCGTAAATTCCTGCATACATGTCCGCCATTGCCAATGGAGGCAATGCCGGTTCTCGGTCAGGAAACCCATTCAAATGTGCAAAGCCGGACATGGCCTCGACCAAAGTGCCAAACCCAGGCTTGTGGGCATAAGGACCCGTTTGCCCCCAGCCACTGACCCGGGCGATTACGAGCCTAGGATTGAGCTTGTGCAGAACATCAACCCCCAGACCCATCGCCTCTAGCTTTCCAGGAACAAAATTCTCCACAAAGACATCACTCAAGGGCACCAGCGCTTTCAGTTGTGCCAGAGCATCTTTGTCTTTGAGGTCCAGCGCGAGGCTGCGCTTGTTGCGCCCGTATACCTTCCACCAGGTTTCAACACCCTCATCGCGCCAATGCCGCAGGTCGTCACCCCGGCCCGGACGCTCGATCTTGATCACGTCAGCACCAAAATCGGCAAGTTGTGCAGTCAGGACATTCCCTGCCACCAGCCTGGAGAGGTCGAGAACACGGATGCCCTCAAGTGGAGTTTTCATAATGCTTCGGAAGGCTCACTGGAACACTTGTATTGGGTTGCTCCAAGCCCGATAGTTAATAAACAACTTTTGATCATGAAAAAAACAATCAGTTGAATTCGTTATTCTAAAATTCTCCGAATCATAAAGGATAATTATTTCAATTCTTTAAGAATTTCTTCAATAAGCTCGAGCATTTCTAAGCTTCCAAAATGATCTCCTTTTTCAAAGTCTCCCTCCTGCTGTGCCATTGTGTTGGTTAGGTGTGCAAAACAAATGACTTCTTTATCTTTTGCTTTTGCGAATGCATACAAAGCAGAGGCCTCCATTTCGACACAGGCAACATTTTTAGACTGCATAGCATTGATTGCAGATTGTGTTTCTCTGTAGGGGGCATCGGTGGTCCAGCTGATTGCTCCCTCCCAGAGACTCTCATTCTTGCCTAATTTGTTCAGCCATTTTTGACCAAGCACGGAGGGTTCATCATGAGGCAAGTAGTGATAACTTGTTCCTTCATCTCTGAGGGCTTGTGTAATCAATGCGAACTTTTTGTCCTGATGAAAATCTTTGATGATTCCAGCAGAAGTGATACTGATTAATAATTCACATCCTGATACAAAGAGTTGTTCTGCTATTAAAACAGCATAGGAAGCACCTACGGCACGTGGAATGATTCCAACAGAATATTCACTGATGTTGAATGCGTACAAATTGGAGTGGTAGCATGCCCAAAATTCATTGAGAGTCACTCGGTTTATATTTTTAAGATAATCCACCAGATTGCCATCAGGATCCAGAATGCAGATTCTGGGAACATTTCCTAGGGGTATCCCATTTTGTCTTCGGGACTCCCGTAGAAGATTTTCAGGTTGAAATACTGAAGGTTCCGCGTAGTTTTTGTTGCTGAGAATATCCGTTGAAGAAAATTCTCGGTCTGTTTTAATCATTTCCAGAAATCAAGGCTTGGCATTGAATTCGAATAAATCGCATCCGACCTGCATGAATTCTTTCATTGACTAAACCAATATTTCGAATGGGAATAAATTACTGATTGTTAAGTTGCAACCAGTGTTTGCAAGACCATGATTGGAATTGTTAATAATTCACTTCATAAACAACAGGACCTTCTTCAACCCTAATGGGTGCTGTTATGAATTTAGCATCCATTTCTAGAAAGATTTCATCGGCCACGATTTTACCTTTTACAGCATTTTCTATACTATCATATATGCCTACAAGGAGTATTTTATCTCTCTCCGTCTGTATCATGTAAGCTGATAAAATCCCACCGCCAAGACGTTTTCTGACTTCTTTTTTAAAGCTATCTGATTGTTCAATGAATTCATCTTTTTTTTCTGGTGGTATAGTAAATAAAGAAATACGGAAATATTTTTGTTGATCCACATTTGATTGATGAGTGTTTTCGTTGCCTATTAAATCGATTTTATTCGTTTTTTCAAAATCGCTTTGATTTTGATCCATTATTTTATGTTCCTGTTTTGTTTCTATCATGGAATGTTCAACAGAAACTTTTGGAGAATCTTTAGAAATCTTTTTCATGGTGAATATTTCCTAGAAAGGTTTAGCAAATAATCATATTGTTATTCATTTTAAAAACCCGCTGTTTCCCCACGGCTCTACCAAAGTGATAATTTATTTTTTTTTAAATCAACTATTCGTAGCAAAATTCATTTCCATTCCTTTTCTCAAAAAATCCGGTGTATAGCAACTCAAATTCGACCAAAATTCGTAAATGACATTAATCATTATAGTATTCATTACTACAGTTAGAAGGGAGGAAGAATGATAGCAATATATTTGTTTAGTGAAGACATCCAATCCTTTACTCAGAGATGATTTTAGATGGAATATCTCTTAATCGGACTGACAGATGAGGAGACTTGGAAAGGGGACCCTCGTTGCGGAGGGAGCTAGCATCAAGGATTCACCTTCCTAATTTAATGGCCCCATTTCTTCCGAATTCATCCATTTATCAGGCAACCCGAATTCTTTTGCTTCTTGAGGACTTTCCGGAGATTCATTGAACTGCACAATCAGTTCATCCAAGTCATCGGCAAATCCACGATCCAAATCAATGAAATTCCCATCAAGATCTTTTTCAATAGTTGAATTGATGATGTAGATGAAGGAATGGTCCGCTTTGAACCAAGATATCACGCACTGCATCTCTTCATTGTTCATGTGATAAAAATAGAGATGTGAATGCTTTTCGGTATTCTGTGTTGAAGTGAATTCCCTGATTCCTTTACAGCGATCTTTGATTTGTTCCACAAAGAAATCATAGGTCAGTTCAAATTCTGGGAAATTCATCGTTTCAACCCTCCTCGATCATCAATCATTTTTGAATGGTTTCCTATTTAATAGAGTTTGTTCGTGTATTGGAACAATAAATTTTCCTGATGTTCAGAGGCATCGTCAATCAAGTAAATTCATGTGCCACCTGTGTGCCATATTCATTCATTCCTCCTGAAGCTTGCTTTCCATGAACAATGCACGGTATTAATCATTGCAAGAGGTATTCAAGAGGGTTCAGTAAATGTTATCTCATTGAATCTTTAAGTCTGCATTGCAAAATACATCAGAAATCCTGCTTTTTCTCAACCCATTTGAAATAAGACCACAAATCATCGTAGGATCAGTCCATTTCGTTTTGACCGTTCATATACGCAAATCCTTTTTGTGAAAGATTGAAAATTAGCGATTTGAGAACCACTTAAGATACTGCAACCTCTTTTGATTTAACAAGATTATGGAAACTGCCTTAACTCCAATAGAATTCGCACGACGAGCCAAGAGCCTTTATTCCGAACGAGAAGCGGTGGTTGATGGAGACCAACGATTCAGCTATGCAGAGTTTCTGGAGCGCTGTGACCGTTGGTCAACTGCATTGCAGGGTCTCGGAGTTCAAAAAGGTGATCGGGTGGCCTACATTGCTCCCAACACGCATTCTCATTTGGAAGCCTACTATGCTGTCCCACAGATTGGAGCTGTGTTGGTTCCCATCAATTATCGATTGCTGCCGAATGATTTCGAATACATCCTCAATCACTGTTCTGCAAAAATCGTTTGTGTCCATCCAGACTACATGGATGCAGTAGATGAAATCCGGGCTCACTTGGAATCCATTGAAACTTTTGTAGCATTGGAAGATTCAAGAAACGGGTGGCTGGAATATGAAAAGACCCTGTTGGCCCATGATCCAGGATTTCAAAAAGTAGAAATCAAGGAAACGGATCTCATCACGATCAATTATACGAGTGGCACTACGGCCCGTCCCAAAGGAGTCATGATCACCCATCGCAATGCCTACATGAACATCATGGGAACGCTGGTGCATCACCACCTGACCCCGAGTGATCGATATTTGTGGACCTTACCCATGTTCCATGCAAATGGATGGACGTTCACCTGGATCAACACTGCACGTGGCATGACCCATGTTTGTTTAAGGAAGGTCGAACCGGCACTCATTTTCAAGCTCATCAAAGAGGAAAACATCAGCATGTTCTGTGCGGCTCCAACGGTGTTGATCAGCATTGCCAATGCTCCCGATGAGGTCCGAGCCGATGCTCCCCGGGGAGTTCGTCTTTTCACTGCGGGTGCTCCTCCGGCTGCGGCAACCATCGAACTGGTAGAAAGGGAACTTGGATGGAACCTGACTCATGTCTATGGGTTAACCGAAACGGCTCCGCTGATCACATTTTGTGAGCCCCTTCCGGAACATAAAGAACTCTCACTTTCAGAACGTGCTAAGGTCAAAGCCTGTCAGGGGGTAGAACTTGTCAGTTCAGGTGAACTCCACGTGGTGCTTGAAGATGGAACGGAGGTGCCTCGTGACGGACAAACCCTTGGAGAAATAATTGTTCGAGGGAATGTTGTCATGTCGGGATACTACAATGATCCGGAAGCAACCAGTAATGCGATCAAAGACGGATGGTTTCATTCGGGAGATGCAGCTGTGGTGCATCCTAATGGTTATGTTGAAATTCGGGATCGATTCAAGGATGTCATCATCAGTGGAGGGGAAAACATCTCTTCGGTAGAACTCGAAGGATGCCTTTTGGCCCATCCTGCGGTACAGGAAGTTGCCGTGGTTGGAATGCCTCATGAAAAATGGGGTGAGGCCCCGCATGCCTTTGTCGTTCTCAAGAACAATGCTGAGAGCAATGAAGATGAACTCCAAGGACATGTTCGTAATTCCCTGGCCCACTTCAAGGTTCCTAAATGGGTCAGTTTTGTCGAAGACCTGCCAAAAACAGCAACTGGTAAAGTTCAGAAGTATGTCTTGAGAGGCCGCAAAGCAGGCATTTCACAACAATAAGGCCTGAACAACTAAGACCTGGAACTCCTGACCATAATGTTTGAAGTTACAACCCAAAGGATCGAACTCCTCCTCGAGATAGACGTGAAATGATGATGTCTCAATGACAAACAAAATCATCACTCTGACCACCGATTTTGAAACCCGGGACGGTTATGTCGGGGCCATGAAGGGAAGGATTCTGTCTATTTGTCCGAAGGCTCAAATTCATGACCTGACCCATGACATTCCTCCCCAGGATCTCCTTGCTGCCAAGGTGGCTTTGCAACGCTCTTTGCGAGAATTCAACAAACCTGCTGTTCACATTGCAGTGATTGACCCGGGAGTTGGAAGCAGCCGCAAGGCCCTGGCTGCAGAGACCGAGGCAGGCTTTCTGGTTGGACCAGACAACGGAATCTTCAGCGGGGTTTTGGAAGAATTTCCTCCGAACCGGATCTTCCAGCTTCATGAGGAAGGACCGTGCTGGAAAAAGCATTCGAGTTTTGACGGGCTCCATTTGTTTTCCCCGGTTGGAGCCTACCTCGCCCAAGGAGGAGGGATTGAGGAGATAGGGCATCCACTTGATGAGTGGTTAAGGCTGGACCAGGAGAAAGCCCAGCCCAGTCCTTCAGGATGGATGGGGAAGGTACTTGGTTTTGATCGTTTCGGAAATGCTTTGACGAACCTTCCCGGACGGCAGGCCGGTCCTGGAGCACGTCTAAAGATCCGGGATAGGGTGCTGAAGGGCGTGGCACATTTTGAAGAAGCAAAATCTTTGGAGCCTGCTGCCTTCCTCCAAAACAGCGACGGGATGCTGGAAATCTGTGTCTGGCAGGGATCTGCTCTAGAAAAACTGAAACTTCAGGCAGGAGACGATGTAATGCTGGTCGATGATCCTGAGCCGAGCATATCCCCTGCCGCTACGAAAGCCTGATCAACTACAACGGCGTCTACAGCAGCAGTCATCGTGGCAAGTGTAAGCGTGAAAATCGTGAAGAACGAATCGAGGAGATCGTGGTGGAGGCTGTGCCGGCAACTTCCGCTTCGCGGCAGCCTTCAAGCTGGGCGAAATGGATCCGGAAAATCTACGAAACCGATCCTCTGACCTGCAGCGAGTGTGGGGAACCGATGCGAACATCGCCTTCATCACCGATTCACATGAGGTCGCTAAGATCCTTCTGATGAGATAAATTAATTCAATCAAATGTATTCAGCGGTTTACTAAGAACATTCCTTACCATCGGTTCAAAATGTTCCAGGGGGAAAGTGTCGTAATCCGGATCGAATGAACATTGATCCCATTTGTGGCAAAAACCCACACATGACTGATAATATCGATGATTTTTGAATTTTTCACGTACATTGCGATCTTTATTCAGGTGGTGAAAATAGTAGTATCCCTGGAACAGTCCGTGATGCTTCAGAATCCAAAAATTCTGTTCACTGATGTATGGACGGAGAATGGAGGCAGCAACCTGGCTGTGATTCTGGGGAGCAAGCAAATCTCCGATGTCATGCAGCAGAGTACAGACAATTGTTTCTTCATCTGCGCCATCCCTTTCAGCTCTTGAGGCCGATTGCAGAGAATGAGTATATCGGTCAATCTTGTAACCCAGTTTGTCCCCTTGCATTTGTTTGAGGAGTTTCAGCAGCGTGTCAGAAACACCATTAAGGCAATTATTATAGAGAGGTGTAAGGAAAGCATATTCTTCAGCAGTGCCGTCTTCCATTTTCGTGAAACTGACAGTTTCCATAATATCTCCAGAAAATTAGTTATACTTTACCACTTGGGCAGCCTTTTGGTTTAATTTCTCTTTCAGTTTACGTAGTCCATTATAGTACTGCAATTCATGTCTAGGCTCATGAATTTTCCTACTGTTTGGGTTTGACATAGCCATGTTCACTTCATCATAATTACCTGCAAAAGCATCGGCCGGTATAATGAAATGCGTAACCCTTAAAAGGGGAATAACTATATTATTTCTGGTTCTCATTTGCTTAACAATTTTGACACAGAATATATTCCACATATCCCGATATTTTATGGCTTTAATAAATGGGTTCCTTAATTTCTATTTTTCATCCAAGCTTGCCATTATCTCAAATTTAGGATGATGGCAAAAAGCAGTTATATTTGTTGATGAATATACGACCAACTCCGTAGAATTAATATCGTTTCATTAATTGTCCGTATTTGACATCGAATGAATAGACTTATGCATGCTTGACGCTGCCACAGCATTTTTTCAGCTTAGCCTATCTAATCTTTAAAATCTCATCCGAACGGCCAATACAACATTTTGATTTCAGATTAAGCCGATCAGCGAGCGTTTTTATTTTATTTCCCGGGCAAATGATTCTTTATCTGCATGAAGTCGTTGCCCAAGACCTAATTAAAAAACCTTTGGTAATTACAAATAACCAAGATTTTTGATCAACCAGCTTCATGAAGGAGAGAAATCATGAAAATGCCGTTTAAGGACCGATACGATCCCTTGGCGATATCGCACTCATACGATGAAATCGTTGCCAAGCGTAATACGTATCTGTCACCTTCTGTCAAGACCTTTCAGGCCTATAACGAACCTCTGGTGCTGGAAAAGGGAATGGGGCAGTGGGTCTGGGATGTCGAGGGCAGGCGGTACCTCGATCTTATGGCGCAAAATACCTGCATCAGCGCGGGGTATCGGCACCCATTAGTGGAAAGTGAGGTCCACAGGCAGATGGACCGAATTCAACATGTGACTACTACATATTTCAACGCAGCACCCGGCCTCCTTGCCGAGGAACTAGTTTCCCGGCTACCGGAAGGGAATGACTGGGTGCTTCATTTCGTGAACAGCGGTGCCGAGGCCGTGGATCTTGCGCTTCTAATGGCCAGACTTCATACCGGCGCTCATGATATTATCGCGTTGCGGAACAGCTATCACGGACTGCATTTTGCCTGCATGAGCCTAACTGGCATGCAGAGCGCCAGACATGCTGTTCCAGCCGCGCCGGGTATTATTCATGTAAACTCCCCTTCGCCGTACCGCGGGATCTTCGGCGATGATACGGCCATGTATATCGAGGATTTCGACCAGGCGGTCATGGCTTCCACGCCCGGGAGGATCGCGGGCTTCATCGTGGAAGCTATCCAAGGGTACGGCGGCGTCTCCCCGTTACCGGAGGGATACCTCCCGGCGGTCTTTGAACGCACGCGGGAGGCGGGTGGCCTCTGCATCATCGATGAAGTTCAGACGGCTTTCGGCCGGTTGGGCTCTCATTACTGGGGATTCGAATGGCTGGGCGTAACGCCGGACATCGTGGTTATGGGCAAGGGACTGGGCAACGGCTATCCCCTTTCCGCGGTCGCGGTAAATAGGCAGATCGCCGAATCCATGTCCAACGCAAAGTTCTTCAACACCTATGCTTCCAATCCTATCTCCTGCGCGGCGGGCCGGGCTGTCCTACGGGCCGTGGACGTGGACAGGCTAATGGAGAACTCCGGTGCGGTCGGGTCGCGGATGCAAGAGAGGTTTTCCGGACTGATGGAGAAGCATGACGTCATCGGCGATGTGCGAGGCCGAGGCCTTCTATTGGGCATGGAGCTTGTGCAAAACCGAACCGCAAAGACCCCGGCGGCCGAAGAAGCCGGACGGTTGATGGAGTTCGCTAAAGAGAAAGGCGTAATCATCGGCAAATGCGGCCTTTACGGCAACGTGCTCAAGATCAATCCGCCCATGTGCATTCGGATGGAGGATGTGGAACTTGTTGTTGAGGTGCTGGATCAGGGGCTGGCACGACTTTAGGAACTGTTATTAAGGGATATTTCATCAAATTGCTTTGTCGGGTTTGCTGTGAATTCCTCAAGATTGTGTCGCCTTTATTTTTCCGGAATTATAAGAGTTTATAATAATCCTGAAAAAAAGCGGACACATTAGGATCACGTAAACAATATCGAAACTTCACAAAACGACCATCAGCGCACGGTCTTATTCCTGAGAACGGTGTGGCGCGTGTGCACTGTCCGGCCACCTGGCATCGTGTCGTCAATCATGGCCAAGAACGTTACTCCCAGGTGCTTGTCTACGATCCTAATTTTGACTGCCTGGTTGAACCGCTGAATTGCTGTGTTTCAGAAAAACATCCTCCTGCATATCAACCCATCACCATGGGGCAGTTTCTCGAGGATACCTTCAACAAAACCTTTGTCTAACGGGATCACGAGGAGTCGGCAGGTTGAATCCCGAATCCAATCTTTCTAGAGGGATGATGATTCAGATTCAATGAAAACAGGAATTATTTTAGAATCGCTCAATTTAGGTTGTAATAAATTCTAGGTTGGTTATGGTCTCGCACAACGGCACAGAAAATTTTTGACGGAGTTTAAAATGCCCGATATGAATTATGTTGTAGTCACAGCCGCCGAGTGTCCTGTTGAAAAAAGGGCCATGGCAATTGAAAAAATGTCCGGCTTTGCCGATGACCTGAAATCCCAAGCAGGGACCATCCATACCCGCTTTGGTATTTTGATGACCGGTGACAATCCGGGTGCTCTGATTTTCGTCCAGAGCTATGAGAGTCTCTCAGGATTTGAAAAAGCCCAGGAAGTCTATGCGAATTCAACCCCCTACAATGATCTGATCAAACAATCCGGGGTCAAAATTTTGCTGAGGAACATTGCGAAGCTTGTACCGGTGGATTTCCCACAAAAGATGGACAGCAATCCAAAATATCTTGTCTTAACCCGAGCGACTCCAGCGGGTTACACTCCAGCAGAAATCGTTTCAGAATTTTCGAAAATCTCGATCTTGTTTGCAGACAATGGTGCTTCCACCCTTCGTTTCGGCAGGATTCTTACAGGAAGTAATGCCGGAGACATGCTGCTTGGTGTGACCTATCCTTCCATGGCAGAAATTGAAGCATCCTACGACGCAGTAGCTTCCAGCGAAATTTTCATGAAGCTGGCCAGCAACATCTCCATCAATCTGCGTAACATCATCAGGATTTACTGAGACCTCCTTATCCATCGGATTTACCTGAATCCAGCACCGGAACCGCTATGATTCCGGTGTCTCGATCTTTGCGATCAAACAAACAGCACAAAAAACAGATTGCGATGATTAACAATACCCATTGGGTTTGAACCATTTTCATGGCCCTTGAATCCGATTCCGATCATGGTTCAATCAACATTGTTTTCGAACCCTACTTTTTTGAACCATAACCAAAAATTCCAACGATGAAATGCATTATCCATGGCTCCGGGTGAGTCGGCGGATATTTTGGAGGATGTCTGGCCCCTGCAGGCCACAAGGTCTTCTTTATCGCTCGGGGAGGCCATTTGGAAGCGATGCTGAAACATGGACTCTCGATAAAATCCGCAAAGGGTGATTTTCAAATCGAAGATCCAAAAGCCGGAGAAAGCTGTGACCCGAACTTTAATCCCGATCTGGTGATTGTTGCAGTAAAATCCTGGCAGCTTCCTGAAATCACAGCAGAAATAAAAAAAATTACTGCATTTCTTCAACGCTCATTCTCCCGCTCCAGAATGGTGCGGATGCTTCCGATTTTTGGCAAGTACCATTGAACCAGAAAGGACCCTTGGAGGGCTGACCAAAATATTCAGCAAGATCGAAGCTCCCGGGATCATCGATCATTTCACAGGCGCGACATATACAGGCTTTGGAGATTACATCCAGGATCCCGAATTTCAAAATGCCCCGAATTCAATCAGTGAAGGATGTCAACAACTGAACAGGACCTGGATTCAACTCCAGGAATTGATGCCGAAGCTTTTTTTTACGGACGGCGGGTCGGTCCCGGAGCATGTCTAAAGATCCGGGATAGGGTGCTGAAGGGCGTGGCACATTTTGAAGAAGCAAAATCTTTGGAGCCTGTTGCCTTCCTCCAAAACAGCGACGGGATGCTGGAAATCTGTGTCTGGCAGGGATCTGCTCTAGAAAAACTGAAACTTCAGGCAGGAGACGAAGTAATTCTGGTCGAGGATCCTGAACCGCGTACACCCCCTGCCGCTACGAAAGCCTGATCACCTACAACTTCACATGAGGTCGCTAAGATCCTTGAGCACATCGGGGAACAAACCTCACGTGCGCCGCCCCTGATGCCGACCGATCCCGTTCCCTCATCCTGCGACTT
>Ga0208411_1000302_pt1 | contig 38869 bp, 29 predicted proteins | sample ETN01SmetaG_4_FD_185793 | JGI IMG/M metagenome (GOLD analysis project Ga0208411, IMG submission 185793) | Marine microbial and viral communities from oxygen minimum zone, Eastern Pacific Ocean - ETNP2014F12-01SV261 (SPAdes) (version 2) | ecosystem: Environmental > Aquatic > Marine > Oceanic ... | reverse complement strand
GCGGAAAATAGGATTAACTAGGTCAGAAAGACCTGAATAAGTAATGGAAATGCTTTAACGGAATGAAAGGAGACCACTCCATTCCGGGTTGGGGATTAACCTCCGATTTTTTTTGAGACCAAAACAAGATAAAACCAACTCTAGATTCAAAACAATGCATTGAGGTGCGAAATTAAAATTTTACTTTTCCCTTAATGAGAAAAAACCGGTTTAAATAAATGAAATGTTATTGGAATTTTAATATACAAACTGGCTGGGGCGGAAGGGATCGAACCTTCGTATCACGGGATCAAAACCCGTTGCCTTACCACTTGGCTACGCCCCATTCGGAGGATTTTATCTTAACGTGCCAGGCCAACAATGCAAGAGTGAAGGCGGTTATTGATTGAGGTAATTCTGGTAGGACATCTGCCGGGCCAAAGACTGATAGCTTTCGATCGCCATTTTTTTCCAGAGGCTGCCTTCTCCTTCCGGAGAATCGATCAAATCCTTATAGATTTTGAGGGCTTTTTCCTCCTGACCTTGCAGGGCATAGATGTTCCCACTGTGATAGAAGGCCCACTGGATCCTCTCCCTGATTTCAGGTTCCTGCCGGTTTTCGTAGAGCCTGATGGTTTTTTCAAATTGTGCCAGGGCTGATTCATTGTTCTGCACTTTGTAAAGCATCTCTCCGGCGAGGAAATGACTGTGGACAATGAACATGGGGGTGTCGGGTTTAGCCACAGGATGGTTATAGCGTTTTACTGTCTGCAGATAGGCATCCGCAGCTTCTGAAAAATATCCTGCTTCTTCAAGCATCTCGGCAGTATCATAGTAGAGCTCTGGAACAATTTCCGCTTTGAGAGGATCAGCATCCTGATCATATTTTTCAATGGTCTGTTCATAAACAATCAATGCTTTGGAAAATTCTTTGTTTTTTCTATAAACACGGGCTAGCAACATCCTTGCATCGGCATCATAGACACTCTCTGGATACTGCTGGAGAAACTGCGCAAGTTTGTTGCGGGCTCCTGGATAATCTTTTTTCTCATACAGCGTCCGTCCGGTTTCAAGATGGTTGAGTTCCGCCATCGTTCCTGAAGCACGGGTTTCAAGAAATCGCTGGATGTCCAATGAGTCATCAAACAATCCGAGTCTGTTGTGGGCCACTGAAGCCTGAAAGAGGGTGGTATCGAAACGAAAATTGAGCATGTACTTGGTTTTGTAATCCCGGTAGGCTGCCACCAGGGCGAGATCATCCTGATTCCGGAAATGCTGGTCGATCAACCCTTTTAGGTTTTCGTCGATGCTTTCCTGAATCACGTTCTTACGAACATAGATGCTTTGTGGGTAACGATCCATGAACTGTTCGAGGCTTTCAATGGCTTGCTGATAAAAACCATAGAGGGTCAAGGTCAACCCCTTCCTAAGCAGAGCCTCCTCTGCCTGTTCAGACTCAGGATAAAGCGTGATGATGTCTTCGTAGGCCTTGAGTGCTTTCAAATATTCACTGGAAAAGGGCCGCTGCGACTGGATATTGGCGATACGCAACTTACCAAGCAAAGCTATTTCACGGGAATAACTGTCAATCGCTTTACGGTATGCAGCAATGGCTTCATCTTCCTTCCCTTCGTCTCTCAGAAAATCCCCGAGCCGAAGTGCGACAAACTTCGAAAAATCTGCCTTGGGGTAGAGCCTCAGCAGCATTTTGAAAACTTCACGGGCAGTGGTGTAATCCGCATTCTCGTAATACGTTTCACCCATATGAAAAAGCAAAGTCGGATCCTGGCGAACGTATGTGGTGTTGAGGTCCCGTGCCGTATCAAAATGTTCACGGGCCGTGATGAACCGGCCCAGTTGATAATAGGCTTGAGCCAACTTGTAATGGGTCACCGCAAGGTGTTTGGGTGCAGGTGAAGTTCTCAGATACTCCTTAAAATCTTCGATGGCTTGCTGCCAGTTTCGTCGGTCGACCTGGGTCACGGCCTTCCAGAAAATTGCTTCGACGGCTTCCATCGAATTTGGGAACTGCTGGCTTAACTGTTCAAAATATTGACTAGCTTCACTGTGAAACTGCATTTTCTGATAACTGCGGGCAATTCTGAATTTGGCATGGGGGATAAAAGCCTGAAAACTCGAAGGCTTCTCTTTCGCTTCAGGATCCTGGTTCTTCTCCACAATCCGAACGGCTGTCTTGAACGCATCGATGGAGCGATGATGGTTTTTGGCCCCACTCCGCTCAAGCATCGTGTAAAGCACATCCGCAGCCCGAAACATCGCCTGAATGGCAAAAGGTTCAAGCGGTTCCTTGAATTCTCCTGCATCCATTTTCCCCAGTGTATAGACGGCTCGAAATTGCTTGATCGCCTCATCATACATCCCGTCTCGAAAGGCGTTTTCTGCTTCCTGAAGCATGCTTTTTAGAGTAAGCCTCCTTCTAAGCCTAGCGCGTTCTGCCTTCGCGGCCGCCTTTTGTTCCTCTTCGGTCAATTCTACTACGCCACTCGCATTGTCTGCCACCTTAGGACTGCCAAAAACCTCGAGCTGCCAGGTTTTCTTCTCTATGTCAGAAGTCCGTTCGATCCTCAGATCTTCCACCAAAAGTTCAAAATCAATCAGTGTCTGGTTCACTTCAGGCCTGGTAGCCAAAAAACGCACCCTGGAATCCTCTAATTTCAAAAGCTCAAGATTTTCGATGGGCATGGTTTCGGGGAAACGTACCGTCAAAAGATTCTGGTCTACAGATTCGAGAAGAAAAATCCTGGGGATAAACGTATTGCCCGCCTCTTTCAGTCTTCCCTGGGAGGGAGCGTTGATGAAGTTGAAACGGATGATGCTGGAATCCGGTTTGGTGGAATCCAATGCAACCGAGCTCAATTCAAAGAGGGGAGGAATTACCTCATCGATTTTCTCAACACTTCGAGGAGGACGCAATATAACGGCAATTCCGTCCCCCTCGGAAAGAGGTTCTATTTCATAACTCAATTCACTCAGCCTGAGTTTGAACTGAGCCCAAATGGCATCATCTACCTTGTTGAACCGAATCCCGGCAATCTGTTCATCATTGAACAGTCTTTCTTTTCGGCCATCGACAAAATCAAGTCGGGCATTCTGGAATTTGATGACAAGGGTCTTTGCCTGCAGGTTTTCATTGACTTCATAGACGGGAGCACCGTTGGTCAGAAGATGGATGCTGACCTGTTTACCACGACGGATCAACTCCACAGACTGGATTAATAATGCCGATTCCTGCGCTGCGACCTGGATCGGCAGGATCCAACCTGGCAGAAGGAAAAAAATCAGAAAACGTAAAAGGTTCATCTCTTTTGTGGGATGAAAAAAAGGAGAGTCCTCAGGAGAACTTTGTAGTGCAAATCAAGTTCCATGCCCTGGTAACTCCCTCAGGAAGATGGGAGGAAGAGGTTGAATCAGCCTTCGTAAAACGATTTCAGCAGTTTTGCCCTGGATGGGTGCCTCAATTTACGAAGAGCTTTTGCTTCAATCTGCCTGATCCGTTCACGTGTCACATCAAAATCCTGACCGACTTCCTCTAGGGTGTGGTCTTTGACCTCGTCCACACCAAAACGCATGCGAAGAACTTTTTCTTCTCTAGAAGTAAGGCTCCGAAGGGCTTCACGGGTTTTTTCACCCATGTTCGAGGAAACCGTTGCCTGACTCGGATCATCTACATTATCGTCGGCAATGAAATCTTTCAACAGTGAGTCTTCATCATCGCCTATCGGAGTATCGAGGGAAATGGGTTCCTTCGCAATTTTCAGGACTTTACGTACCTTATGCAAAGGCATTCCGATATGATGAGAGAGTTCATCTGGCGTTGGTTCGCGTCCGAATTCCTGAACCAGATTACGAGAGGTTCTTGATAGTTTATTGATGGTTTCAATCATATGCACGGGAATCCTTATGGTCCGTGCCTGGTCAGCAATCGAACGAGTGATCGACTGACGTATCCACCATGTGGCATAGGTTGAAAACTTGTAACCCCTGCGATACTCGAATTTATCAACCGCTTTCATCAATCCGATGTTTCCTTCCTGGATCAGATCCAAAAACTGAAGTCCCCGGTTGGTGTATTTTTTGGCAATGCTGATGACCAATCGTAAATTGGCTTCCACCAACTGGCTTTTTGCAAATTTAACTCTTCTTTCAGCAATTTTCAGACGTTTAACCTCAGATTCGAATTCATCCGAAGAGAGATTCGTCTTTTCGGTCATGTTGTGAATACGTTTCTGACCCGTATGAATCTTTTCAAAAGTACGGTTGGCGATACTGAAAGAACAACCGGCCTGTTCTTCGATTTGGCTAATGATTTTTTTCTTTTCAGAGGATTTTGAAGTGCTATCAAGGTCGGCAAACAGTTTCCCCAACTCCTCGACGGTGAGGTGAAATTTTGAGACCTGTTTTTCCATTTGACGGTAAGTCAGATCAATTTTGCTTTTGTGGTTGAACATTTCCATACACATCAACTCCAGCTGACGTGAATTGAAATTGATTCCACGTATGATCTCCTCACAGGCGTTCCTCTGACTTCCAAAATCCTTTTTGTCTTTTTTCTTGTTTTTTGAACGATCCAGTTTGTTTTCAATCCGTTTTGTTTTTTCAAAATGCTTCTGCAATTGGTCCAAAACCAAGATCAGTTTTTCCGTTGCAACATCTTCATCCTCAATGACATTGTCATCATCATCCAAGCCCGAGACCACATGCCGGGCCCGGATTTTTCTGGTCTTCAAACGTTTATTCAAATCGATCAGGTACTGCAGAATGATGTCTGATTTTGTAAAGATTTCAATCAGTTCTATCTGCCCATCCTCTATTTTTTTTGCAACATCCACTTCTCCTTCACGAGTCAGGAGTTCGATGCTGCCCATCTCCCTGAGATACATGCGTACTGGATCATCCGTAGAGTTGTCAATGCCCGGGTCCAGATCCAGTTCTTCTGTCGTCACAAATTCATATTCCGAATCAAGCTCACGATTATTGACGTTCGCTTTTTTCTCAGAATCCACCACATCAATCTCCATCTCAGTGAAGACGCTAAAGATCTGTTCCATCTGCTCTGAACTAACAGGATCGTCTCCAAGATGATTATTGATGTCATCAAGGGTGATGAACCCTTTTTCCCGACCCTCAGAGATCAAGTCCTTGATCAACTTGGTTTCGGGTTTAATAACATCCTCCTGAACTTCCACCTGATTTTTTTTCGGATTGGATAAGGTCATGGGCATGATCGGGTCATGTTACGGAAGGGTTTTCAAAAAGATCCACCAGTTCTTTTTGTTTTCTCCGATGTTCCAGACGTGCCTTGAGACGCTCCTCAGATGTCGCTTGGGAGCTCAACTCCTGAAATTCGGATTTAAGGTTTCTTTGCTTGATTCGTTTGATGGAGAGCAAAACATCATGCTGGGGCAATTCCTCCACACTCAAGCTTATGGCAACCTGATACAGTTCAGGATTTTTTTCTTCCAGAGCTGAAACTGAGAACTCCATACCCTGTTCTGCCATATCCAACAGTTCCTTGTAGATTTGTTTCAAACGGGGCGACTGCAACTCCTCAGGCTGCAAATGGTAACGAACCTGAGCGGCTTCATCCTGATTCTTCAGAAGAGCCTGCAGAATCCAGAGTTCATCCCGGGATTCTTCAGGATAAACGGACGACGGTGACTGTATAACATGTTGATCCGGCTTTTTCAAAAACTTCCTAGATTGTTCCATCAACTGGGATAGAGGCAATGCTAATTTTTCAGCCACCACATTCAAAGTCATTTGTTTGAGGGTCTGATCCTTGATTTCTGCAAACGCCGGGAGCAGTTCGTCGATGGCTTTCATCTTGCCTTGAAGGTTATCCGGGTATTTAGCCAAGGTCTGTTGCAGGAGATAATCAAGTACTGGGATTTGCTGTTGAAGCAGACCCTTGAAAGCCTCTGCCCCATGGTCAAGTAAAAAACTGTCAGGATCTGCTCCATTAGGAAGCATTACCACCGATGCCTCAAGTTGATGGGGAAGAAAAAGACGGCCATGTGACCTGGCGGCCTCACGTCCTGCATCATCTCCATCAAAAAGAAAAATCACTCGATCTGCATAACGTTTAACCAACTGCAGATGCTGTTCCGTAAGAGCTGTTCCACAGGGGGCCACTGCATTGTTAAAACCGAATTCGTGAAGCCTAACAACATCAAGATAGCCTTCCACACATATCATTTCCCTTCTTCTTCGAATTTCTTCCATACCCTCATACAGTCCATAGAGAACATGGCTTTTCCGGTAGAATGGAGTTTCTGGACTGTTCAGATATTTCGGAATGTCCCCATCGCGTATGACACGCCCACCGAATCCGATGCAACGTCCACGGACATCATGTACCGGGAAGAGAAGTCGATTCCGGAAACGGTCATACCGACGTCCCTTTTCTTCATTGATCTTGCTTAGTCCGGTTCGGCTCAGAAGAGGGGGGGGATGTCCTTTTTGTTGAAGGTGTTGTTCCATAGCCCTCCAGGCATCCGGAGCATAACCAAGCTTGAATATGGACCACTGCTCCTCCGGAATCATCCTTTCATTAAGGTATTCCAGAACTGGGCTGTATTTTCCTTCTATCAACTGCTGGTGATAAAATGTTTCTGCATCCTTAAGACATTTTAAACCCGGGTCTTCACCCTTTTCTGTCATCCGGGATGGAGAAGCATCATATTCGAGTTGAATCCCATTCAGTTTTGCCAGTTCCTCGATGGCTTCCGCAAAGGAAAGTCGATCATGCAAAATCAAGAATTGGATTGAGTCTCCACTCTCTCCACATCCGAAGCAGTGAAAAAATCCTCTTTGGGGGTTCACGTTGAAGGAGGGCGTCTTCTCGGAATGAAATGGACAAAGCCCCTTGAAGGAAGAACCTGCTTTTTTCAGGGATGTCCCACGGGAACTGATCAGACCGACAATGTCCGTAGCTTCCGAAACCCTGCGAATGAAATCTTTACTGAAAGACATGAATTATTAAAACAAAGATATCATTGAATCTTGTTTTGGAGAAAATTTAACCTCCAGAACCAGCATTTACAGTTTGTTCAGTAAAGGTTCCATTCCGATGCAGATGAACGAACGAAGTCATCACAGAATTAAATTTTTCTTCTTTTGTTTGCCCATCACGTTCAAAAAATATCCAAGCTCCTTGAAAACCAGCAAGCCACTCCATGATCAGTTTCAGGTTCTCACCCTGAGTCTGTTGGAAGAGACGTTCCACCAGCCAAACTTTGACTCTGGCTGCCATCAACATTATCAACCATGCCTTTAACTGGTCATGTGGAGGAAGATCTGCCAGGGGAGTTTTCAATGCCCTTCCAGACAATCCTACCCGGTCATACAACTGGATCAAGGGAACCCTTCGCTGATTCAACCAGGGCCGGGTTTCAAATAATTTGCTTTTTAAATTTTCTTCCAAACCTGCGTTACCTCTTGCACGAGTCCAGAGCATTTGATCACTGTAGATGAGCACTCCAGATTGGATCTCCAACAAACCTGATTTGGGCTTGAGCTTATTCAGCAGAAGCCGCCAAAATACTTGTTTTTGTTCCTCATCTTCATAAATGAAGCTGACACGTTCACCAGCTTCAACATTCCAATTCAGTTGTCTTAAGTCCCAAATCACAGATTCACTTTGGTACCGATCCTGTTCCCATGCACGATAATTCAAATCTCTGCAGTTGATCAGCAACCTTGACACCTTTTGTCGTCCCTATGGAAAGTATGAAGCAGATGTTCAGAATCGGTGGGCTTGATGCCACGGATGGCTTCGGCAAAAAGCTGGGAAGCCTGCTTCAGCAAGGAAGCATTCTGTTCCTCGAAGGAGAAATGGGTGCAGGAAAAACCACTTTGATCAAAAGCATCTGTTCGGCATTGAAAATCAACCCTGACATCGTCACCTCTCCAACTTACACCATCGCTCATCGTTATCCTGGAAGATTGGAGGTCAGTCATGTTGATCTTTTCCGCATCGAACATCCCGAAGAACTGGAGGATTTTGACCGTGAGGATCTGATCTGCGATGATGGCATCACCTTGATTGAATGGCCCTCTCTTCTCGAAAGCAACCTCAAGCAGGATCAGGTGTTGAAATTGAAACTTGAAACCACAGGACCTGACTGCAGAACCATCCTCATGATTTCCACTGCGCCCTTTTACCAAAATCTTTTTGAACCCGATGCCTTCACTGGAATTTCCAAAAACTGCACTTTAATCGATCAGGCATGATCCGGCTCTCGATCGATACCGCATTTGAACAGCTTTCATTGGCATTGTCCGAGGATGATTCAATTCTTGCCCAATACCATTCCGCTGATCGAAGACGTAATGCCTCCGTGATGTTTCAGAGGCTGGAAGATCTGATGAACCATGCAGGGATCAAACCCAATGCCATTGATGCCTTCGTCATCAACCAGGGCCCTGGCTCATACACAGGAGTGAGAATCGGTATGGCCTTTGTCAACACACTGGCTCAGGTTTTCGAAAAACCGGTCCTGCCCGTCAATTCATTGCGGCTTTTGGCAACCCAAGTCAGCCAGGAAGAAGACCCCTTCCTGGTGATGCTCAACTGCACACGCGAGGAACTTTTTGTAGCAGAATTCGAGTATCAGCAAGGGATTCTGAAACAGATCACACCCATCGTTCTTCATCATCTCGAAGAACTCAAAGAACAAATGACTTCGAAGCCATTTCTGCTGCACCGAATCCGTGGATCTCATGACCGATGGAGTTCCTCATTTGAGGATATAGAAAGTATGGCCCCTGATCGGTCTGGAGTCAATGCAACCCATCTGGATCAAGCAGCTGCAGATGGGGTACGTAATGATATATTGGATTTTGTTCCATCAGCACATCCGCTTTATATTAAACGGGACGTTTGATTCTAAAAAATTCATAAATCCAGCTTCAGATTCAACATGCTTTATCAGAATTTTACAAAACAGGAACAGATCGACCAAGAATACAACCCACGATTGCGGGTAGAGCAAACCAATCAATACCTCCAAAAATATCTGTCAGAAAGTGAACGGGTCAGGAACAAACTGAAGCATCAAGACGGAATCCCCTACGGCCCGAGTCTGGCAGAAATACTCGACTTCTATCCTGCCAAAAGGAAGAACTCGCCCTTACTTTGTTTCATCCATGGTGGATACTGGCATGCTTTTTCAAGTCAGGATTTTGCCTTTATTTCCGAAGCGCCACATTGTGAAGGATTCTCCGTTGCACACATCAACTACGCATTATGTCCCAAAGTGACACTGGATGAAATCGTTCGCCAGTGCCGTGCAGCACTTGCCTGGCTCTTTCGAAATGCTGGTGAGCTCGGTTTCAATCCTGAACTCATTGGAGTGGCAGGTCATTCGGCAGGAGGCCATCTGACGGCCATGCTACTGGCAACAAATTGGGAGAAAGATTACGGTCTGCCGTCAAACCTGATCCAGGTTGCATACCCGATCAGTGGACTTTTTGATCTTCAGCCTTTTCCCTTCTCATGGCTCCAGCCTAAACTTCAATTGAATCTGGAACAGGTGATGCGTAATAGCCCCCTCTTTTTGGAATGCCTAAACCGCTCCAAAGTCCAGGTGCTGGTAGGGGGTGATGAATCGGAAGAATTTCAGAGACAATCGGCTCACTATTCAGAATGCCTCTGCAGGCAAGGAATCGAGGCAGGATTCAAGCCGATTCCCCAAAAAAATCATTTCAACCTGCTGGACGATTTTCTTGGTGAAGGGGGTGAAATGATGCGACTCATCACTGAGACCATAAATCTGCAATAAAGAGGAAGACTCAAGAGATCCAGTGCAAAAGATTAAGGATGGAATGGAAATATCATCGCGCTGTTTCCCAATCAGGAGAAAGCGGAAGCATTTGGATTGAGGTTGATTTCGGGAAAGTAGTAGTGTGAATCATCATTTAAAACATCGGAGGTTTTATGGCAGGAGTCAATGGTCAGGTGCATGATAGATTTCATCACCAAAAAAATCAGAAAAAGAAGACCCGAGCAAAGACACGAAAAGGAGGCTGGCAAGCATTAGGATTTGAATCCTATCAAGAATACTTGCTTGCCAAGAAAAACGGTGAACTGGATAATCAGGAAGAAAATCCAGAAAAAGAATAAAATCCTAAAGTTGCAAAGGGGTACTGAATCGGCCCTCAAGTGGTGCATAACGTTCTTTAATGTCGCAACGATTTCCTCGTAATCCTCGTGATATCAACATATTATCGGTCTATCTTTTGTATTTCAGAAATCATCAAAAGAATGAATTAACATTCATTGATCAATAAAAGGTCCACCCGGAGATAAGATGCAGCTTGAACAAATGAACTTGGAACAGCTTCAAACCGAAGAAAAAAAACTCTTGTCCACACACCAGCAATTTCAGGCTTCAGCATTGAAACTGGATTTGACCCGTGGGAAACCATCCGCAGAACAGCTCACACTATCCGAAGGGATGGAAGGCTTACTGGCCGGAAAGATGATTCACGAAGACGGGACCGATCTTAGGAATTATGGTGGAGCGGACGGTATCAAGGAGGCCCGACAACTTGGTGGTGACATGCTTGGACTTCCTGCAGAGGAGGTGATGGTTGGAGACCACACCAGCCTTACGCTCATGTATCTCTACCTCCTTCATGCCTTCTATCATGGTGTCCAAGGCCCAGATACGGCTTGGGCCAAAGAAGGGCAGGTCAAATTCATTTGCCTCGTGCCAGGTTATGACAGGCATTTCACCATTTGTGAAGAACTTGGAATTGAAATGATCCATGTCCGACTGCTGGAAGAAGGCCCTGACCTTGATCAGATTGAAGCACTCGTTCAGGAGGATCCGAAAATCAAAGGAATCTGGTGTGTTCCCAAATACTCGAATCCAACCGGGCATATCTATTCATCCGAAACCGTGAAAAGGCTCGCAGGATTGGGAAGGGTGGCTGGCACTAATTTCCGGGTCATGTGGGACAACGCCTACGGAGTGCACGATTTGGATGAAAATCCACCGGAACTGGAAAAAATCATGGACCACGCCAGAGCACAGGGCTGTGAAGATTCCATCATCCAGGTCGCATCGACTTCCAAAATTACTTTTGCCGGAGGGGGTATTTCGTTTATTGGTGCCTCTTCGTCAAATCTCAACCATTTCCGGAAACGTCTTTCCGTAATGACCATCGGCCCCAACAAATTAAACCAGAGAAGGCATATGCTTTTTCTTCAAAACCTAGAAGGTGTGAAACAATTGATGAAGAAGCATGCAAAAATCCTGGGTCCTAAATTCAAGACGGTGGAGAAACTTCTCCAGGAAGGTCTTCAGGGAAGAGGAATGGGATGCTGGAGCACACCGAGAGGCGGGTATTTCGTTTCGTACGATGCACCTCCAGGGACTGCGACAGAAATCGTTCGACTGGCTGGAGAAGCGGGAGTAAAACTGACTCCTGCAGGAGCAACCTTTCCTTACCGTAAAGATCCTGAAGATGCGAATATCCGCCTTGCACCGACTTTTCCAGTCTTCGAGGAAGTTGATCAGGCAATGAAGGTGTTCGTCAACTGCGTTAAATTAGCCTGTGTTCAGCAGAGGCTTCAGAACAACTGACACACATCGACTGTTTTCAGAAGATTTTTTTCTGGGTCTTTCTTGAAACCACAAAAGGGTTTGTTTATTGAAGGAGTTTGAAACTTGAACGTTTGAACTCCTTTCGTTCGAGCATCTCAAGATAATGGATGGCCACCTGATGTAGGTTTTCATCCTCCAATTCAAAATCTTCGACTCTTGTGGAACGGACGAAGCTGGTAAAATGCATACGGGCTTCGACAAGATTCTTCTCCCGATAAGCAATCAATCCAAGAAAAAACCTGATTTCAACAGGACTTCCAGACAATTCAAGTCCTTGTTTGAGTGCCTTCTCTGCTAAAATCACCTCATCCAATTGAAGTCTGAACTTACCAAGTTCCAACATCAGCACCCCCTCTTCACGCACCGAAAGTTGATCCCGATCTTTTTCGATCATCAACTTTGCTAAAAATTTCTGGGGATGCATTTTGGTCTGCAGGAATTTTGGAAATTGAAGGGGTTTGATTCGTTCTAAACGTTTTTGTTCTTCTTCACTCAGACGAAGAAGCTGTTTGGTCAACATCTCTGAATAAAGGGAGGATCGGTAAGCGAAGTCCGTTTTGAGTCTGAGTCCCTTCCCGCAGTTCTTGCAAGAAAGCTTTTGTGGGGTCCATAAATCGTCATCCTCAAAAGGAGATCTCTGCTCAATCTTTTCCTCGTTGAAATAAAGAACTTCCAAATGATAGTGATAGGACGTCCTGCATTGGACACAAAATACCCGGACCTGGGGACGGTTTTCATAAATCATTTCCGTTTCCGGAAACTCCTCACTTTCCTGGATTGGATGATCATGAATGATGCAAAGCAGATTAAGCAATTGGGCCAAGGCTGTTTCTCCTTCCCTATAATGCTGAAACAACTTATCGATGAAACTCCGATCCGGATGCTTTTCGATGAAATCAAAAAAGAGCAGATAATGCTCGTTGAGCAGCAAACTGAAATATTCCAGCATCAGTTCCATCACAGCAGGATTTGGGAAACGGATAAACAATTCCAGTGCATACTCGAGATGATCATGTCTGGAATTTTCTATCAGCATCTTAAATGAATCCTGGTAAAGGAGTGTCAGTTCCCGGTTAAGCTGGGGTAGATTATGATGCCAGGGCTTGGGCAGCCAGATTGGATAGGAAAAGGCTTCAGGCGAGGGAAGACCACTGACCAGATTCCATAGAACATACTTCGCACCATAGGGAAATCCTGCAGGCAACCGGGGAAAATCATCCGCTTTCCAACTCTCCTTTGTAGCATCGAGCAGTTTTTCAATGATCCGGTCTCGAAAAACATCTCTCATTAATTGAGTCGCAAAAAATTTGTGTAGTATTTCAATTTCCTTTAAGGGATGACTGAGGATTCGATGTTCCATTTGAATGACAAGCCAGTTCAATGGCAATGCCCTCAACAACAGTATTTCCAAATCCTGAATTTTTAACGTGGTTGCATCCCACTCCTGAAGGATTTTTTCTGAAAAAATCTGCAGGCATACCATTTCCAGTGATTCTTCGAGCTGCAATTTTCCAGGCAAAAGGTGCATCAGTTCCAAAAACAAAGGTAAAGCTTTGGACAATTCGAGAGATTCCAACTCGTCAATCTGTGCCAGGAGGTGATCAGCCTGGGGATCAATTTGAAAACCCAACTGTTGAGTTGCCCAGATAAAACAGTTTCTGTAATTCGAGCCATTGATGTTTTGATTCAGCAAATATTGGATCAAAACATTGTTATCCAGGGCATCCAAAAGGTTTTGTGTGAACTGGGGATCTGTAAATTGCGAACGAAAATGCGAATAATGAACAAGTATCTCTGCAAAATGCTGGGGCTCCACTGCATGACGGCAAAGGCATTCGAAAAGGGTTAGGGATTTCAAATGGTTGTTCCGGATTGCTGAAAGGAGCTCATTCAAATGATTCCAGCCATCCTCATTCTCGATTTTGATCCAGCATTCTGCTGCACAGTCAAGATCCGTGATGTTGAGTTCCTCCTGCTCCTGGAGTGTTTTCAACCAACGCCAGAGAAGACTATGTGCTGCTTCCGACTTCAAGGAACTCAACGCAATGGCTGATGCACGCTTGATTCTGCCGTTGGCTCTTTGAAAAATCCTTAAGAGTTTGAACTCATAATCTTCAAGTTTGTGTTTCCCAATCAGGTAAATTCCAGCTTCCCGGATCTCCTCTTCATCTGAGTCGATAAGAATCTCTACGAATTCACGTGCCTCATTATCATGATTTTCAATCAACTGATAGGTCGCCCACATCCGCATACGTTGCAAATCAGAATGCAGCCATTCTCTCAGTTGAGCTAGCTTGAGTATTTTCACCTTCTTCTTATGCTCCAATGATTCAAACGCCTAACATCTATCTTCAAGTTACCAGGATTTCAACCCAAAGATGCGTATCCTGATACTGCTGTTTCTGATCTGTCTATTCAACCTTGCAAATTTCATGAGGGTCAAGGCCTTTGACGATACCAAAACGATCGAGCCTTCTTATCATGTTCAGGAAAATTTCCTCGATTTCAAGGAATATCAATTCCACAAGCTTCAGGAGGAACGCTGGTATGAAAGTCAAAATGGTTGGCGTACCAGCGGTGGCAGCATTAGTGTGGACCTCCTTTATCATTACCTTGAAGTCAAATTCAGGAAACATCTTAGACCCTGGATTTCCACTGGATTCCAGCTTAAACAGGAGGAATTTTTCAAAATAACACCTGCAAGGTTTCAGGTTGATGTTGAACTACGTCCCCAACCCTGGTTGGGAATAACCTTGTTGGGCATGCAGGAATACGACAAACGTCATGCAGACCAAGGTCTTGGGTTAACTCTGGGCCAAAGACCGTGGAATTTCATATACATTCAACAACTAAGTCATGATCTCTATTACAACGAAAAAAATTTTTATGACGATTCCTATTATCTTTTAAATCCTGTTGCACAAACCATCGAGGCTGGGTGGAATTTTGATCAATGGAAATTCAGAACCCACATAACAAGAGATTTCAGATTTCATCAGTATTTCCCAATCAAGGCGATGAACTTCGAGTATGAAGGTCGGGAACATGATGGGGTGTTGGATTATCATTTCGGTGAACGCTCCCTGACCGGAATCAGCTGGCGCTATTTCGAGCATCATAAAAAAAGAGAGGCTTCACTTTCCTCGATGGATGAAGACAACCGTCAACAGAGAATTATATACAGGTCGTGGGATTATTATTGGCTCCATCCCCTGGATACTGTTTGGCACGGCACCTTGGGTTTGCGTGAAGACCGGATCGAAAATATGCTGGTTCAGTTTGGCGATGACAACGGCAGTTCCAATTTTCATCTTTGGACATTTCAACTTTATGGAATATTGATCCAACGGAACCAGCCTGATTCAGCATGGGAATATGGTCTTTATCTCGGTGACACCGAAAAGGCAACCGATTATCTCTCTTCCTCAAACACCGATAGACATGTCAGGAAATATGAATCTTCTCTGAGAATCAGTTGGGTCATGAATGATATGGCTCACGATGCAGAATTGATGTTTACCTCCACCTGGAACCTCGATGACAAAGCCTTAAATTTTGTCACTTTATGGGATGGTGGACATATTTCTTATCAGCAAATTTTCTAAGCGCAAAGATTGGATGATCAAAATACCAACCCAGGGCCAGATTCATACTTTTTCAAAATCAGGCCCTGAATCGTCATCCGGAAGGCCTATGCAGGAAAGGGTGTCCAGAAGCTGTCGTCCCTGACCCACTTCGTGCATCCTCAACATCTTTGCACCTTTCCAGACTGCAATGCTGCAAACAGCAGCGCATGGAAAATCTCGTGCATCCGATGCCAGTTCAATTCCCGATGATACATTGGCCAGGAAAGATTTACGTGAAGGACCGATCAGCATTGGAGGATCAAGATCTCCAAATTCAGCAAACCTGCGGATGATTTCAAAACTGTATTGAGGGTTGGAACTGACGAAATGCCCCATGCCGGGGTCGAGCATGATTGCCTCTGCTGGGATTTTTTCCCCCAGAGCAAATTCAAGACGTTCATGGAAAAACTCACGAATGGTCTGAATCACATCCGTATAATTTAAAGCCTTCAAAGAAGTTCTTGCTGTAACATCCTTGGAATACATCAGAATAACTGCACATCCATGCCTGGAAATGAGAGGGGTCATCTGCGGATCTCCCCGGAGGGCTGTCACATCATTGACACAATCCACTCCCGCATCGATTGCTTCGGAGGCAACTCCAGATTTCCAGGTATCGATAGAAAGCCAGATGTCACTTTCCCTTCGGATTGCTTCAATCAAGGGCATCACTCTAGAAAGTTCTTCATCCAGAGAAATCTCAAGGCTTCCAGGTCCGCTTGATTCTCCTCCAATATCGAGCCAGTCTGCACCAAGGGAAATCATACTGCGCGCGTGTGCCAAAGCCTTGTCGAATGACCTGAATTGACCACCATCAGAAAAAGAGTCTGGGGTCACATTCAGCACCCCCATTAGTTTTGGACTCTTTAAATCCAGTCCACGTTTTTTTGAAATGAGCCTTAAGGAAGCCAAGGATTCAGATATTTTGGAAATTTTGTTCATCTTCGATTTCGCTCCAAAAAATTCCTTCTTCAGAGCGTTTCAGTTTCCTGTTCACTATCAGAAGCTTCAATACCAAATCGAAGGATGCTGCAAACCAGTTTAGGAAAATATTTAGCACCGACCTCCATGGGGGCCGGATATGCGATCGCCAAAGTTTTGCTGTTACGATGGTTCGATGCCGAATTGGCATTGCTGCAGGATTTCACCATGCAATTTATGGCCGGGGTATTGATCGGCTTTTCCCTCAGACCTGTCGTCAGAGTGATTTACTGGAAACCCTGCACAGGATTTATGATGATCTCACTGACGATGCTGGTGTTTGGATCTTCAGGAAATTTGCTGCTGCATTACATCTGGGGGACTCCCATGGATCCGGGATACTGGGCAGTCTTCAAGGCAGAATCCCTCACAGCCCTTATCATTGGTGCCTTGGCTCTAGTCCTGCTTCCGCCTCCTCAACATAACATTTCAATCGGTTGGATCTTCCGAAGGGTAAGAAATGAAATGAATTCCCTCCTGCTTGGGAAACTCCTGATTTGCGGTGGGTTTCAGGTCATTCTCTTTTTCGGACTACAGGCATGGTTGGATGACACCATGATCGCAGTGGGATTTTCAGAAAGGATTCAGGAAATGATGGCCCTTCCTCCGCTCGATTTCCAGGACAAGATCCTTATAGCCGGCATTCATGGTGTTTTGACCGCCATCCTGGTCTGGCTTTTAAGCATGGTTTTTCTGCGAAGTTTTTTTGAACAGTTGGTGGTAATCGGTTCCTTGGCATTTGTACTGGGGATCTTTGCACCTGCGTTCGCCAACTTTCAACAAATCGAACCACTCCTGTTGGTGGACCAGATCTTCATCGGACTCTGCCGTACCTTCGCCTTGATCGGATTCGCCATTTGGATGTTTCGCCGTCCGCTTGAATAACGATTGAAGTTCCAAAAACTCCATCCAGATTCATCAGAACTCAAAAGCTCTCAAGAATGGATCCCTGACCAGAATATTCATCCAATTTGCCTTTTTACGGGCGGATATCCAAAAGTACTTTGTGGGCCTCCCGATCCTGAAGGAGTTTGGGCAGGGGAGGAATTTTCGTCCGTTCCAAGGCATTGATCAGGGTCAGCCGGAATGCGGAAGTGGCCGGTTCCTCCAAAATTTCCCAAAAAGTATTTGAAACCGGTCTTGTGACCTGAAGTTTGATGAGCATCCTCTCGTTCTTTGAGAAATTCTGAAACACATGGATTTTTTCTTCGATGCGTTTTTTCAGTTGGTAATGGTAGAGCTTTAATGTCTGTTTCACTTTGATTTTTCGTTGCAGACGTTGATTGATTTTTGCAGATGCTTCATCAAAGGCATTCATCTTCTTTCCTGCTTCGACTGAAGCATTTCCTGGAATTCTTTTTTGCCCCTTCTGAATAAACAAAAGGTGGGGAAGGGGGGGGAATTCATGAAAAAACCCGACCCTCAAGTTCGAATGTTTGAAATTGTCCGGAAGTTTAGGAAGTTCGTACGACAGAACCGCACGCTCAAAATGATTACGCATCAGACTTGAGACGCTACCCACTGAATGGATGAAAGAGTTGGCGATCTTTCCCTCCCTTTTCAACTCAAGTTGAACCGTAACCCTGCCTCCTTCAGGAAAATTTCCTGACAAATAATCTGGTGGAGGATCATTCTGAAGATTGATCCTCATTTGACGCAGCCAGCGATCCATAAAAGGTGCATAATCCCAGTCATAATGACTAAGCCTGTATCCGTTGAAGAGATGCAGATCTATTTTCGGAAGTAGCGCAAGAAGATCTGTTTCCTGAATCGCTGGCTTTGCCTTTCCGATTTTCGAAAGTTTCTTATCTCCAGAAGATTTCCCCGTGAGAGAAGCATTTTTGGGTTTCTTCAGTGTGGATTGCCTTGATTCCGGAATTTCAATTTTTTCAAGGTATTCAAAACGTGAAATAAAACGGGGATTCAATAATCTGGCGTTCATCACTTGATCCAACTCCCGGACGAAGGTTTTCATTTCCGGAAGCAGTTGTGCATTGAAACGGACTTCATCCCCGGACTGGAATCCTTTCAACAGATTAAAAAGTGCAGTCCCAGCGGGTATCAGGGATTTGTCGTCTAGGTCACTTAGGCGTTCTTCCCGAGTTAAAAAAATGACACTTCCCGAGCTTAGCCCCCTTTGTTTCACACCTGATGGTTTGGAACCCTCAACACCCTTCCGGTCTTCCACCCCACCCAACAAGCTGCCTGAAAGTTGAATACTCAGAAAAGCATCCCCTTCTTTGGAGATCCCAAGCTTGGTAATCCTTCCGACCCATTCATTCAATTTGCGTTCAGGAAGTGTTTTTTCTAATAAACGGGTTCTTTCATCCAATAATTGAAACTTTTGTAGATCGTTTTTACTTTCGTTTAATTTTGAAGCTATTTCTGCCATTGCCGAATTGAACTGATACTGGGGTTTGGGCTGGAGGCTGCTGAGATATTTTTCGACCAGTTGAAAATCCTGTCCTTTTAAATCCAATGGTAAAATGATCACCAACAGCAAAGCATTTAGAATCCAGCACCTAGTAGGGTGGATTTGAGACAATGAATCATCCTCCTTCATGAAAAACAAAGATATCTTCCTGATCAAATGGGTGATCATGCTGACAATGCTAAAGATCCTCATTGATATTCAATTCAAAAACGTTTTCCTTCTGAATTGATTCGGACGAGGAACACATCTTCTTTGCCCTCATTGATGGATCCATCAATGGAACCCGTTGTATAACCTGTCACGAAGGTATTGCCTGAAGGTGTAGGAGAGATGGCCAGAGCCCGATCATCGCCCTTTCCACCAAAGGTTTCCAACCAAACCAAATTCCCCTGAGAATCCAACCTTGCGGCAAAAGCATCCTCATCCTTTACCCCAGAGGATGCATCTTTCTCCGTCTTGTCCGTGTTGATTCCATAGCCAGCGAGAAGCAGGTGTTCATCCTCAATCTCTTCTGCTGCCAGTACAGGACCTGGCAGGATGGTTTTCAGGGACTTCTCCCAAAGTTGTTCACCTTCTGAATCAAATCGGTAAAGAATGGCATGAAACAATGGTTCTGGAATTGAAGCATACTGTGTTTTTGTCACTGCAATTATCCCTGATTTCCCAACCAGCAGTTTGACAACTTGATCGTTGTCTTCGGTACCAAACTGACGGCTCCAACGTTTGATCCCACTCTGATGCATTTTAAGCAGAAAAGCGTCTTTTTTCCCAAGCTTTGAGTGGCCGTCGAATTCACCTTCCAGGCTTCCTGCCGCATATAGAAGCAATTTCTCAGTCAAAACAATGTCTTCAAAACGGACCTTGCCCTTTACTTTCGCTGTCCAAGCCAGGGTCCCATCAGCCTGGATCCTGACTAGGGGATCAGAACGACTACCTGAACCCATCAAACTCAGGTCATCATCCACCGCAATTGCAGAGCCAAATGAACTGCCTGGGAAATCATACACACGGTTCCAAAGTTTTCCTCCTTCCTCATCAAAATCGACTACCAGCATTCTGGAAGATTCCACTCCAGGATGCTGGGCGGAGATGCGGACCTGCCCTCCCGAAAGCAGACTAAGTCTACAGGATTCTGGACGGTATTCGAAACCCGCTTGACGTATCCAAAGTTGTCTCCCATCGGTTGAAAACTTAACCAGGAAAACATCATTTTGTTCTGTGTTGTCACCCTTCGCGGTAATTCCGGTCACATAGGCCTGTCCCTTGTCATCCACGGCAATCGCCATTCCCCGATCATTACCTGGAGATCCAAGCTGTTGTGAGGAATAGGTCCTGAAATCACGTGAATTGACGGTTTGAGGTAAACGACCTCCTTCGGGAGTTTGAATGCCTTCTGAAAAACGCAGGCGATAGCGTCTGCCGGATTTGTATATTCCTTTTGGGGCGATCACGTATTCCGTACGATCCGATCCAACCAGCGGTTTTTTAAGACGAACACATGTTTTGAAATCATCTGCAGAAAGCTGGACCGTTCCAGTACATTGATTGTCTTCCTGGTTGACCGTCAATGTTAAAGGATCCAATGGCAGGCTGAAACGGAGGGTGATTTCCGTGTCCCGCTTTAAGGACTTTTCATCTTCACGAGGAAGCACTTCCACGAGGGTTGGAACAGGGAGTTCAACCTCAGGTTTTTCCACTTCAGGAGGTGAATTGGAAGGAGTACATCCGAAAAATCCGAAACCAAAAAGGAATAACAAGATCCCGAGTCTGATCGAAAAGGCTGAGGATGAAGGAAGTAGGCCTTCAAATACGTTCATAAACCGTAGCAACTCCCTGGCCCAGCCCAACACACATCGTAGCCACTCCAAGTTGAGCATCCTTTTCGTGCATCTCATGCAACAAGGTCGTACTAATCCGGGCGCCTGAACAACCAAGCGGATGACCGAGGGCGATTGCACCACCATTAAGATTGACCCGTTCCTCCATGGTGTCTTCCAATTTGAGATCACGAAGAACTGGTAGGGATTGTGCAGCAAAGGCTTCATTCAGTTCAAACAGTTCGATGTCACTGATTTCCAGACCTCCACGCTTGAGTGCTTTTCGTACCGCAGGTACCGGACCATACCCCATGATCGATGGATCCACCCCAGTCGAAGCCATCGCCCGTACCTTCGCCATCGGTTTCAGTCCAAGTTCTTGGGCACGTTTGAGGGACATCATCAGCACTGCCGATGCGCCATCAGAAATCGCAGACGAATTCCCGGCCGTTACCGTTCCTGATACTGGGTTGAACACGGGTCTAAGCGCAGCAATTTCATCGAGATTCGTATCGTGACGAATCACTTCGTCTTCAAGACATAGTTGTAGGTTGCCTTCCTGATCATGCCCTTCCACGCCAACGATTTCTTTTGAGAAGCGTCCGGTTTTTGTGGACTTCGATGCACGCTGATGGGACCTGAAGGCAAAAGAATCCTGGTCTTCCCTGGAAACCCTGTGTTGAATCGCCACCATTTCCGCGGTCAACCCCATCATCCCCGAAGCCTTCGCGGAAAAAAGACTGCTGGTCGGATTCGGGTCAACTCCATGATCCATCGGTACGTGTCCCATATGCTCGACGCCTCCACAGAAAAACACCTCCCCCTGTCCACTCATGATCGCCATCGCAGCACTATGTATCGCCGTCATCGATGAGGCACAAAGGCGGTTCACCGTCTGGGCCGCACAAGTGTGGGGTAATGGGGTCATCAGGGAAATGAAGCGGGCGATGTTGAAACCCTGCTCCTTTGTCTGGTTGACGCACCCCCAGATGACATCTTCCACCTCATCAGGGTTCACCTCGGGATGCCGATCCAACATTTCATTGATAAGTGCTGCAGAAAGATTCTCTGCACGGACATTGCGGTACATCCCACCCTTTGAACGACCCATCGGAGTCCGTACCGCGTCGATGATGACTGCTTCTTCCATCACTTTCCTTTATGAATGAGATTTCTGTTTTTTGGGCGATTCATTAAATGATTGATTCATTTTACTATGCTGCTTCAAATAATTCATGTCAATTCAAGCGAATTGCAAAAAACGAATTTCAAAGCAATAGAAATCGACCATTCAGCGCTTTTCACGATTGACCGATTCGACCATCTTCTCCATTCAGTTCCCTTTCGGCCATATGTAACAATCCCGTGTATCTTGAACTTCATCAGAATAACTCTTTAATCCACTCTCACGTGTATGTATGGATCTTTTTCATTTCAATAAATCATCATCCATGAAAATCGATTTTTCAGTTGAAAAATTGATTAAATTAATGTTTTGATTCTGAAAGGGTTAGGCTGTAAAAAAATATAATCGGAATTAGTCCGGTATTTTATGCAATCATGCGTAAATCATTCAAACATTCGAATCAGAGAGGAAACTATGCTTCGATGGACCAAAAATTTTGCAGTGCTGCTCATCACTGCTCTTTTGAGCCTTCCCGTCTGGGGTGCTCAAACCTTCGTCACCATCGGTACAGGTGGAGTGACCGGGGTCTATTATCCTACCGGCGGAGCCATTTGCCGGCTGGTCAACAAAAACCGCAAGCAGCACGGAATCCGCTGTTCCACGGAGAGTACCGGGGGTTCAGTTTATAACATCAACACCATTCGTGCAGGTGAACTCGACATGGGAGTGGCCCAGTCAGACTGGCAGTATCATTCTTATCGTGGAACCAGCAAATTCAAAGATCAGGGAGCTTTCAAAGGTTTGAGAGCCATTTTCTCGGTCCACCCTGAACCGGTGACCATCCTGGCACGGAGAGATTCTGGGATAAGACACATTGATGATCTTAAAGGAAAGCGCTTGAACATCGGTAATCCTGGTTCTGGGACCCGAGCTACCTGGGAAGTGATTGAAGAAGCACTTGGCTGGAGTCGAAGTGATTTGAAACTGGCTGCCGAACTTCGTTCCGCTGAAACAGGTCAAGCACTCTGTGATAACAAAATTGATGCTTATTTCTGGCTCGTAGGCCATCCTTCTGGACTTACCAAAGAAACGGTCTCATCCTGCGATGCAGTGATTGTCGAAGCATCAGGATCAGGGATCGCAAATCTGGTGAGCGACAATTCCTTCTACCGCTGGGCAACCATTCCGGGCGGTATGTATTCCGGAAATCCCAACGATGTCAAAACCTTTGGAGTGGGAGCCACCTTCGTGACTTCTACCCGAACTTCAGCAGAAGTCATCTATCAAGTGGTCAAAGCCGTCTTCGATAATTTTGACCAATTCAAAAAACTCCATCCAGCTTTCCGCAATTTAAAAGAAAGCGAAATGATCAGTGACTCACTTTCTGCACCTCTTCATGATGGTGCGAAACGTTACTACAAAGAACGTGGTTGGATGTAGTTCAACCTGATAAATCATGGAGGCTGCTGGTTGGATAAGCTGGCAGCCTTTCTTTCTCTCCTTTATATCTTAAGGTCCTTTTATCTTCTCCAAGGCTGTCCTCTTCCATGCCATCTTCTGAACCTGAAGGCAACAAAACCACGGAAGAGGATCTAAAAGAAAAACTCGACGATATTGTGTCCACGGTAGACACAGGTGCTCGAGAAGTAACGTCCTGGGCCGGCAAGTTTTTGGCTTTGATCGCATTGTCCTGGTCTCTATTCCAACTCTGGATTGCGTCTCCTTTTCCATACATGTTTGCGGATTGGATTCCGCTCTTAAACAGCACCCATACCCGTTCAGCACATCTTGGATTTGCAATGTTTCTGGCTTTTGTTGCATTCCCTGCATTAAAAAGATCTCCAAGGAAATCTGTCCCGATTCAGGATTGGATATTCGCACTAACCGCAACCTGCAGTGCCCTTTACATTGCGGTTTTTTCGAATGAATTAGCAGATCGTCCCGGACTGCCCATTCTTCAGGATTTGGTTCTATCGGGTATTGGGCTGGTATTTCTTCTTGAAGCAACGCGGAGGTCATTGGGGCTCCCGATGATGTGTATCGCCTTGTTGTTTTTAAGTTATGTGTTTTTTGGAGAAAATGCTCCTGAGATCATCGCCTGGAAGGGTGCTTCTTTCAACAAAGCGATGTCTCATATGTGGTTGTCCCAGGAGGGAGTCTTTGGAATAGGCCTTGGAGTATCCACCGGATTCATCTTTTTGTTCGTACTGTTTGGAGCACTTCTGGAGAAAGCAGGAGCAGGAAATTATTTCACAAAAGTCGCGTTTGCCTTGCTGGGGCATTATCGAGGAGGTCCTGCTAAAGCCGCAGTCGTTTCCTCAGGAATGAACGGCATGATATCAGGTTCCTCCATTGCAAATGTTGTCATCACAGGAACTTTTACCATCCCATTGATGAAACGAGTTGGGTTTTCACCTGAAAAAGCAGGAGCTGTAGAAGTAGCAGCATCTACCAATGGGCAACTGATGCCACCCATCATGGGCGCTGCCGCATTTCTGATGATTGAATATGTTGGAATCTCCTACCTTGAAGTAATCAAGCATGCATTTCTGCCAGCTGTCATTTCTTACATAGCACTCGTCTACATTGTCCATTTGGAAGCGTTGAAAGCCGATTTGAAAAGCTTAAAACCTCGAAAAGTGACAACCCTTTTCAGCAAAATCATCACTTTTTTGATGGTCATCATCAGTATAGTCGTGCTTTCTGGCATCATCTATTTTGGATTTGGATGGGTCAAAACGGTTGCAGGAGATGCCTCCCCATGGATTGCAGGTATTGTGATACTTTTGGTTTACATTGGGCTGATCCGTTATTCCATCCGTTACCCTGATCTTGAAATAGACGATCATCATATTGAATTGACCGAACTCCCTGAAACAGGCCCAACGGTTAAATCCGGTTTACATTATCTCCTTCCAGTCGTTGTATTGATTTGGTGTTTGATCGTGGAGCGTTTCTCCCCGGGACTCGCAGCTTTTTGGGCGACCATGATCATGATTTTCATTATTTCAACGCAGCGTTCTTTGAAGGTATTTTTCCGAGATCATGGGAATCTGACAGAAGAATTTCATAAAGGCTTAAAGAATCTGATCGATGGATTGATCTTCGGTGCACGCAACATGATCGGCATTGGTGTCGCTACGGCAACAGCAGGAATCATCGTGGGTTCAGTCACTTTGACCGGAATCGGACTGGTGATGACGGAATTCGTTGAATTCATTTCAGGAGGCAATCTAGTTCTGATACTGATTTTTACTGCATTCATTTGCCTGCTTTTGGGCATGGGGCTCCCAACAACCGCAAATTACATCGTGGTATCGACATTGATGGCCCCCGTGATCGTGACCCTTGGAGCACAAAACGGTTTGATCGTCCCGCTCATTGCAGTGCACATGTTTGTGTTTTATTTCGGCATCCTTGCTGATGACACACCTCCGGTCGGACTTGCAGCCTTCGCCGCATCTGCGATTGCGCACAGTGACCCGATCAGAACAGGAATCCAGGGATTCACCTATGATATTCGAACTGGGATCCTCCCCTTCCTATTTATCTTTAATACTGAATTGTTGATGATTGGCATTGAAAGCTGGTGGCACCTGCTTTTGACCCTTGCCAGCGCCGTGATGGCGATGCTGATGTTTGCCGCCGCCACCCAGGGTTTTTTCTTCGTCAAAAGCCGCTGGTGGGAAACCATAGCCCTGCTGTTGATTTCCTTCACCCTGTTTCGGCCCGGTTTCTGGTGGGACATGCTCTACCCGCCGAATCAAATCATCAACCCTTCTTCGATCTATTCCACCGTCGAAAAGATGCCTGCGGATAGTAGTCTCCAGTTGCATGTGGAGGGAGAAAACCTGGAAGGGAGGATCGTCAGTAAAATGGTGGTGCTATCGATGGGTATTCCTGGTTCCGGAACCGAAAGGCTGGAACGTTCTGGTTTGGTGTTGCGTGAAGAAGGGAAAAAAATCGTCGTCGATACCGTGGTCTTCGACAGCTCGGCTGAAAAATCCGGGATTGATTTTGACTGGGAAATCCTAAGCCTTCAGATTCCTGTTGACCAACCACCCAAACAATGGATGTACTTCCCAGCCCTTTTGCTGTTTGGATTGGTGGTGTATTTTCAGAGAAGACGCAGTCACTTGCAGTCATGAAAAAGGAGTCAACTCCCCGGCAAAGGGTCCTTGAGGCATTTAGAGATGTTTACAAGGAGAATCCACAGTTCCTCGTCCGTGCCGCAGGTCGTGTCAATCTGATTGGCGAGCATACCGATTACAACGACGGTTTTGTGCTGCCTATCGCTCTCAACCGTGCAACTTGGATCGCCCTTTCCCCTCATGACTCCCAAGAAGTCCATCTGAAATCTCTCGACTTTGACGAATCCGTAACGGTTCCTCTGCATCAAAAACTCAACCAGGATCGAGGCTGGCAGGAATACCTCAAGGGGGTGGTCAACATCATGAGCCGCGAAAAGATGATGCTCAAAGGTTGGCATGGAGTGGTGGCAGGAGATGTGCCGATTGGGGCAGGACTTTCCTCTTCGGCATCTCTGGAGTTGGCTCTAGCCAAGGCTTTCGCTGTTGCCGGTGACTGGAAATGGGAACCTCAAAAGATGGCCCGACTCTGTCAAAAGGCCGAAAACGAATGGGTCGGCATGAACTGCGGCATCATGGATCAAACCATCTCGGCACTGGGTCAGAAGGGCCATGCTCTTTTTCTCGACTGCCGCAGTCTTGAAACCAAACAGGTTGCTCTTCCAGACAGCCTTGATGTCGCTGTTATGGACACGGGTACCCGTCACAAATTGGTGGACTCCGCCTACAACGAGCGCCGAAGCCAATGTGAGGAAGCGGCAGCTTTTTTTGAGGTTGTTGCTCTGCGCGACCTCTCTTTGGAGAAGCTTCTTGCATCAGAAAAAGAATTGGATCCTTTGGTTTTTAGACGGGCCCGACATGTGGTCTGCGAGAACGATAGGGTGCTGAACTTTATCAATGCACTGGAGGGTGGAATGCATGAAAAAGCCGGGCAGTTGATGAATGAAAGCCATGCCAGCCTTCGGAATGATTTTGAAGTCTCTTCAGAAGCGCTGGATCTGATCGCGAACTGTGCCCGTCAAGCTCCAGGTTGTTATGGCGCTCGAATGACTGGAGGAGGTTTTGGAGGTTGCGGTGTAGCTTTGGTGGATTCCTCAAAATCCAAAGAATTTTCAGAGGCAATGGAAACCGGCTATAAGGCTTCAGGAGGAAAGAATGGAATGATTTATATCTGTTCTGCTTCAGAGGGTGCGGAAGCACTGAAACCGTAGGGACTTCCGCATCATGAGAAAAAAATATTAGTTAAGAAGGAGATCCTGAGAATCGTTCAAAGACTGCAGGACATATCGTTTCCGCAGCACATGGGGGATTTGATTTTTCCATGACCATCCGGACATTTTGCAATAGCGACTTTGGTTCCGTCTTCTTTGCTGATGTGATCATGAACCAATTCCTTGCCGCATTTAGCGCACTGCATTCCCGTCACTCCCATTCCACAGGTTTCACATACATATTCAGCCATAGATATTCTCCATCTTGATTGATTGTTTTGGTTGCTAAATTATTAAAGTGATTTAATTGAACTTTAGCATGACTAAAATGTCAAAGAAGTTTTCCAGTTGATCAACTTTGATTCCTGAAAATACTGCCAGGATCTTCTTCATTCAGATCAGATCCTTGAATGAAAAAATCGAAATGATGGACTCCAGCCGGAATCCTGTAGCGCTGAAGCGTATCCGGCCCACAACTCGCAGTTCCCAATCCTCTCTGCATGTGATCCAGATAAACCGAGGTCTCCTGGCGTGGTTTTAATTCGAAGGCATGAGGAGTTTGATAAAGATCCTGGTCTGGATAATGACTAACGGATCCCTCGAAATATCCAGAAGAGGAAAAGAACAGGCCTCTGCTCTCTCCGTCGCTTAGAGCCATCCAGCGAAGGTCGGTAAGGTTGCCGTGTTCTTGGGGAACTATGTAGGGAACATACTGATCCGAAACCGAGGATTGGTAGCGGCCGGCCCTGACCCCGGCTTTGCGATCACAATAGCTTTCATGCGGACCGTTTCCAAACCATTCGAATTCCTCAAACGAACCCGACAGTTCCAGACTAATTCCAATACGAGGAAGATCCTCAAGTGTTTCATGAATCTTGACCCGATTCCTCATCCAGAGGGACAAATCTGGAAACACATGCCAGAGGGTTTCATGCACGAATGCTTCCTGGGTGTCACCGCAGTTGTAGACGTGTTTCACACTAAGATTCAGAAGCACTTGCTTTGCTACATTTTCCAGGAAATTATTTTCCGGAAGTTCTAACTTCTCCTGAATTGTTTCAACTTCATCCAGTTGAAGAACCCTGCAGCTTTGTTCTTTGATATCCAGCTTTTGAATTCCAGCTTTGAGCCAACGTCCGAGGGGTTTGTGCTCCTGTCCCGACCAGGCTTTGATGCCGTCATTATCGGTGGGAGCCCTCCAGGCATTCAGCCTTGGAGACGTAATGAGGATCTCTCGGCCATCGAACTTGATCCGTTTCAGCAGACCGGAAGCAGGATCAAATTCGATTTCAGATTTTTCTGAGGAAACCCCCAAAGATTGATCTGTAATGGATAAGGATGACTTGGGGGCCTGAGTTAAATTCAGAGAATTTCCTGTCGGTTGAGTTTCCCACTCTGAAATGCGGAATTGATCCCAACCCATCGGGTGTCCCGCTTCGGCCCAAGTGCAGTCTTTTTTGAGAAAATAGAACAGGGTCAGGTGAACTTCCTGCCCCGTTAGGATTTCAGTTTTTTTCAGCGGAAGTTCAATGATCTCCGATGCACCAGGAGCGGCATCCAGATCTTCCAGTTTCCCCTGATCTACGATTCTCCCATCGACTTCAAGCTGCCACTCGAGTTGAATATCGCCAAGATCCAAAAAATCCCTGCGGTTTCGAATTTCGATTGTTCCCGAAGATACATCGACAAGCCTTGCTTCCAGAGGCTGAACCAATTTTTTGAATTCCTCCAGGGCAGGATGAGGTGTCCTGTCAGGCCAGATAAGACCATTGATGCAGAAATTCGCATCATTCGGATGGTCTCCAAAATCACCACCGTATTTCCACTCACCTTTTGATTCAGGATCAAGTCCCTGGTCCACCCAGTCCCAAATGAATCCGCCCTGGAGGCCATGATGACTGCGGATGGCATCCCAGTAATCCGAAAGACTGCCATTGCTGTTTCCCATGGCATGGGAATATTCACACATGATCAGCGGACGTTCGTCTTCCGTATTCTGGACCCATTCCACCAAATCGTGAATCTCAGGATACATCGGAGCCACCAGGTCGGTGGCCAATCGGTTGAAGTCTTTATCGGGTTGCCATTTCCCCTGATGTTCAGGCCTCAAAGCTCCCTCGTAATGAAGCAGGCGGCTATTATCCCTTTCACGGATCCAGGCGGCACAAGCCGCATGGTTGGGTCCGTAACCCGATTCATTTCCCAAAGACCAGAGAATGATCGAAGGGTGGTTCTTGTTCTGTTCTACCATCCTTATGGTTCGATCCAGAAAACCCTTCGCCCAGGCGGGCTCACGGCAAAGGCGACCGTAGTAGTGATGGGTTTCGATGTTTGCCTCGTCGATCACATAAAGCCCGTATTCATCACAGAGCTCATACCAAAGCGGGTCATTCGGATAGTGTGAACAGCGCACAGCATTGATGTGATACTGCTTCATCAACCGGATGTCATGAATCATCGAATCACGTGAAACCGTTTTCCCTTTGACCGGGTCGTGTTCATGCCGGTTGACTCCCTGGATCAGAACAGGTTCCCGATTGATGAGCAGTTCGCGGTTTTCTATTTCAACCCTCCTGAAACCAACCCGGCAGGAAGTCCATTCCACTTCCTGCCCCCTGGGATCTTTGAGACAAACCATCAGGGTATAGCGAAATGGTGTTTCCGAACTCCATAAGAAAGGATTTTCGAACCGAACAGAAAAACGTACCAGGTGACCGAGGTTGATCCTGGTTTCTTCCGCCAAGGGGATTTCCTGCTGCTGGAAAAGCTCCTTCATTTTGGAACCTAATGGATCGAGCAAATGACTTTCCACCATCCAACCTGCTTCTGGGATCACATCAAACCCTCCACGAATCTGGATCTCTAAAAGGCCTTGGGTCAATTCCCGGTTCAAAGTTGTCTGGGCAAAGACGTCCTCAAGATAAACCTTTTCCGTGGAACGCAGGTAGACACTCCGGTGAATACCGGCCATCCACCAGTGATCCTGATCTTCCAAATGACTGCCATCGGACCAGCGGATGACCACCACCGAAAGCTGGTTCTCTCCCTCACGGAGCAGGGGACTCAAATCAAATTCAACTGCCGTCCGACTGTCCTTGGCAAAACCTGCCCGGATTCCGTTGCAGAAGACAAAAAACGCACTTTCCACCCCGCCAAAATGAATCAGCACTCTTCGTTTTTCCCATCGGTTTGGAAGCTGAAAACGAATCCGGTAAACCCCGGTAGGGTTATCTTCCGGGACTTTCGGAGGTTGGTCCGTGAAAGGCATCTGCACATTGGTGTAGTGAGGCCGGTCATGACCCTGCATGGTCCAGTTTCCTGGAACTTCGATGCTGTCCCAGTTCGAGTCATCCAATTCTTTGGCAATCACCTCGCGGTCCAAAACGGCTGGCTTTGGAAAAAGCCTGAACTTCCAGGTCCCATCCAAAAGTTGGAATAAAGGCGATCTCTCTGGATCTCCTTCCAAAGCCTGGGATTCATTCTCATAGGAATGGAGGTGAGCCCTTGGAGGCAGATTTGCGATACCCGTGCATTCAGGATTGAACCAGGGAACGTCCGGTCCCGGATGAAGGAAATCAGGACACTTCATCATGAATGAAGACGGTAATGGACAGGAGAGAGCCCACGCAGTCGTTCCGCAGCTTGCTCCGGGGTCAGGTCCCGCTGTGCTTCAGCCAGCAATTCGTAACCGACCATGAACTTCCTCACGCTGGCGGATCTCAGCAAAGGAGGGTAGAAATGGGCATGAAGCTGCCAATGTGAGCTTTCCTCTCCAAAGGGGGCACCATGCCAACCCATCGAATAGGGAAAGGAGGTTTGAAAAAGATTGTCATAACGGCTGAGGAGTTTTTTGAGGATTTCCGCCAGCTGCTCTTTTTCAAGGGAATTGAGTCCCGTCAGCCGCTTCACGTCCCGCTTGGGAAGCAAAAGAAGTTCGAAGGGCCAGACAGCCCAATAAGGAACCACGGCAAGCCAGGATGGATTCTCCTCGACGATTCGTTCCTCTTTGCGAAGTTCCTTTTTTCCATATTGTAAAAGTAAAGATTCTCGGTGTTTTTGAAAAAACTCTTGCTGTTGCAGATCTTCCTTTTCAATGATCGAAGGAAGTTGGTTTGACGCCCAAATTTGTCCATGGGGATGGGGGTTGGAGCAACCCATTTCGGTTCCCTTGTTCTCAAAAATCTGGACCCAGCGGTAAGAGTCTCCAAGTTCCTGACTCTGTTGCTCCCAGATTCCGATCACCTCCATGATCTGTTCCAGTTCCAGTTCCGGCAGGGTCAAACGATGGCTCGGAGAAAAACAAAGAACCCTTGAGATTCCACTCACTTTTTCAACTTTGAAGAGTTCCTCAGAATCCTGAATCTCTGGTTCTTCCCTCATTTGCTGATCCACCAGTGCCGGAAAATCGTTGTCGAAGACATACGTTCCCGGATAGTCAGGATTGATTTTTCCTCCCGCACGCGGATTGCCGGGGCAAAGGTAACATCCAGAATCATGGTCCGGCAGTTGAGGATCTTTTTGTGGTTCCGTCTTGCCCTGCCAGGGTCGTTTCATCCTCTGCGGTGAAACCAGCACCCAATCTCCAGTAAGGGGATTGAAGCGTCGATGGGGAAGATCAGGATTGATGCTCATGAACTTTTGTGGAGAAATTCAGCAGGATCCACGATCATGATATTCAGCCTGTTCTAAAAGTTGCAGGTCTTCGGGTTTTTCTCCTTGAATCCTTCGAAGAAGAAGCCCACAAAGCTGTTTCCCGGCATGATCCAATGAAGCATGGAATGCACTCACCGGGGGATCACTGAATTCAAGGTAACGGGTTCCTTCGAATGCTATCAAACAGACATCTCTTCCAACTGCCAACCCTGCTTGCTTCAAGGCTGCCAACATCCCGAGGGTGACTGAAACTCCTGGACTGAGAAAAGCCCGGGGTGGATTTTTCATCCCAAGAAAAGTCCCCATGGTCTCACGCCCGCTTTCAAAGGAAAGTTCCATGTCTACGACCCATTCCGGTTCAGGACGGACTCCCCATTCATTCATGGCCTTGTTGAATCCCTTCCGTCGATGGCTGGTATAGTTTAAATCTGCAGGAGGACTGACGAGGGCAATCCTACGATGACCGGCTTCCAGGAATTGGATGGTGGAATGGTAAGTGATTTCTTCGTGTGCCACATCAAAATAAGGATGCGGGCTGAATAGTTCGCTTCGACCGAAGCTGACAAAGGGAAAATCCTTCTCCAGAAGATATCGGAGTCGAACGTCTTGGTTGCGGGTCTGTCCGACAATCAAACCATCGGCCAATCCTGATTCCACCACCCGCTTGAGAGGAGCCAGCATCTCCTCACCTGGAAAACGTGGAATGATGCTCAGTGTCATATTGCTTCCTTCCAGTTCCCGGATGATGCCCTGACAGAAATTCATGTAACCCATTGCCGGGAAGGCACTTTGAGGATCGGGAGAAAGGATGAGGGCAATGGTGTTCGTCCTCCCGGTTCTGAGATTGAACCCCCTCTGATCCGGGAAATAACCCAGTTTTGAGGCTGCTTGCTTGACCCGTGCAATCGTGTTGGGGCGAACCTCCGGCCCCTCCTTCAAAGCACGGGAGACGGTGGTCACCGAAAGATCCAGATGACCCGCCAGTTTTTTCAGCGTGACCCTCTCCGCCATCCTATTCCTTCACCGCACCTAAAGTGAGTCCGGCGATGAAATGTTTCTGCAGTAAAAAAAACATGACTACAGGAGGAAGCGCAGCGATTATGGATCCAGCAGATATCAGCTGCCAGGAAGCAGTCCATCTGCCACGTAAAGCCTGAATTCCTAGTGTAATCGGTCTTGCCTCATCTCCCTGAACGAGAACCAGGGCCCAGAAATAATCATTCCAAATGAATGTGAATTCCAGGACCGACAAGGCAGCAAGTGCCGGTTGAATCAAAGGCAAAATCACGCTCCAGTAAACACGAAACTCAGAAGCGCCATCGATGCGGGCACTTTCGACCAATTCATGAGGTAATTCTTTGATAAAACCCCTGAGAAAGAAGGTGCAGAACCCGGTCTGAAAAGCTGTGTGAAAAAGAATCAATCCGAGCTTGGTATCATAAACTCCCAGTTTCAGCGTCAGGTCCCTTACAGGAATCATCAGGATTTGAGCGGGAACGAAGTTTCCCGCAATGAACATGGCAAAGATCAGAAAGTTACCCCGGAAACGATGCTTTGCCAGAGAATATCCAGCCAGAGAACTGAGAGCCAGCGTAGCTAAAACAGTTGGTAGGGTGATAAAAATGCTGTTGTAAAAATAGAGCAGCATCGGAGTGGCCTTAAAGACCTGGGTGTAGTTTTCCAGCAGGTGGAATTCCGTCGGCCAACCCCAGTAATTCCCGGAATTGATGTCCGCCAGAGACCTCATGGAAGTGATAAGGATTCCCCCCAGAGGAAGCAACCAGATCAACAAAAACGCATAAAGGACAAATCTATAAGTCCCTTTGACCGCCGCAGAACTTTTGTCAATAGGTTGAGGAAACATCTCAGAGTCTCCCTTTTTCATTTCGCCAGACCCGGATCAGGAACCAGGCGATGTAAATGTCCAGAATGAAAAAGAGAATGGTGGCCAAAGCAGCTCCGTACCCCATGCGGTAATTGAAAATGGCCTGCTCCACCATTTCTATAGGCAAGAACCGTCGAACTACCCCAGGGCCCCCCCTGGGTCATGATGGCGATGAGGTCGTAACTACGCAATGCTCCCAGTACAGAAACCACGACAGCGATAAAAGTTGCAGGCCTCAATTGAGGCAGGATGATATTCCAGAACATGGCCCATCCCTTCGCCCCATCGATCCGGCCTGCTTCGATCATCTCTTTATTCAGTCCGGCAAGGCCTGTCAGGTAGAGGATCAGGCAATAGGCGATTTGAGGCCACATCGCCGCAATGATGATGCCGTAGTTGACAAGCTTTTCATCCGAAAGCAGTGCCAAAGGTTGCAGGCCGACCTGTTCCAGGAATAAATCGAGCAACCCGTATCTTGGATTATAAAACCAGGAAAAGATAAGCCCTACGACCACGGCACTCACCACAAAGGGAAAGAAAAAAAATGATTTAACAATACGTAAATCAGGTAAATTCTGGTTCAGGTAAAGCCCAAGCCCTAAACTCAATGGAGGTGTCAGGAGGAAAAAAATAAGCCAAAGCAGGTTGTTCCAGACAGCAGTATGGACCCGGTCGTCATGCCACATTTCCTCATAGTTGGCAAAGCCGATCCAAATCATTTGCCCAACCCCGTCCCACTCGTAAAAACTTATCCATAAACTTGAAAAAATGGGGCGCAACACATACACCGCAAAAAGAAGCAATGCGGGGGTAAGGAAGAAGACCGGAGCCAGCTTCAACTGGTTCCGGTCCCAAAAACTTGCTTTCATTTGAATAGGGCAGGTGAAACCCTGCCCTGAGATAGATTATTGCTTGTAGATCCGCTTGCGGGCACGCTCAATGCGTTGGCGGATCTGCTTTTCACGCTCTGGTTTGACCATGAATTCCTGAAATCCTTTCATTCCTTCCTTGGCCATTTCCGGGGTCGTGTCGCGATCATAGAATTGTGCCAGACCTGCGGACTCACTCAAAACCTTGAATCCAATTTTAAGGAACTCATCATCCGGTACTGGAGACTGGTTATTTGAGGAAAGCATACCGGAAGCCTGTGCAATAGTACCCTGAATATCCGGTCTTGCCACATAAGCAAGAAACTTCTTAGCGTCTGCTTTATTCTTTGCTTTTGAAGGGATATGCATCGAGTCTGTAGGAGCATCCTCATAAGTGCGGACACTACCATCAATAACTGGGAATTGGAAGTATCCGATTTTACCATCTAGCCCGGCTTTGACAAGATCTGGCACAACGAAGTTACCCATGAGATACATCGCGGCCTCACCGTTAATCATTGGCGCCTGGCCTTCCTGCCAGGAATAGGACGCATGGTTTTCAATATAATACCCTTTACGCGCCATATCGCCCCAAACATCGAATACTCGATCCAGACGTTTGTCTTCATAGGAAATTTCGCCACCCATCAGTGCCATATGAAAATCATAGCCGTTAATTCGCAGATTGAGGAAATCAAACCATCCGGCGGCCGTCCAGAGATACTTTGTGCCGATGGTGAATGGAGTGATTCCATTCTTCTTGAGAGTTTCTGCAATGTTCATCATGTCCCCCCAACTTCTTGGTTCTCCCAGACCATACTTGGCAAAGATATCTTTACGGTAATAAACACCCCATTGATAGTAAGTGGTGGGCAGTCCCCATTGCTTCCCTTCTACGGTTACGGTCGACCGAGCAGAGGACAACTGCGAGTGGAGATTATTTTTATCCCATACATCACTGACATCTTCAAAAAGTCCTTGGTCTACAAAGAATTTCATCCTGTTCCCTGAAAACCAGTTGACCACATCCGGAGGTTCTGCCTGCAGGAAGTTCCGGATTGCTGTCTTATAGGCTTCATGGTCATAGACGGTCATCTCGACCTTGATTCCAGGATTTTCTTTCTCAAACCCTGGAATGATCTGTTCATTCCAAAGCTTATGGATATCAGAATTTGAACTGTTGTTGGTAATCTTCAGCGTTCCAGAAAACGTGACATTAACCGACACCAGGATGAATAAAAATACTCCAATGATTTTTTTCATATTGCTCTCCTTTTTCTTGAGCGATTAACAAATATGGTTCCGGATGGAACCCTTTTCACCCGCGAATCATTTCACGAGCCTTCCGGGCCATTGCAGTCAGGGCAATAATTCCTGCGAGCCCAAGTCCATAAAAATTCTAATTCCATTTATGGATACATTATTTCTTTGATATCATAAAATTCTTTCCAAGTAAAATATATAATAAATGATATAAGACTAGAGTATCTTTTTTTTTAAAAAAAAACAATTAAACATCTCCAAAAAAATAATTCCTAGATTCAGTGAAATTTAGGAAGCATCGCCCCATGGGCTTCGATGAGCTCATCCACCAGTTTCCAGATTTCATCGATGGATAATTCTGCCGCAGTATGGGGATCCATCATGGCTGCATGATAAATATACTCTCGTTTCCCCGTCATAGCCGCTTCCACTGTGAGTTGCTGGACGTTGACATTGGTCATGATCAGAGCCGCCAGCTGCGGAGGCAGATTTCCCACATGCAGGGGCTGGATTCCGTTTCGATCGATTTGACAGGGAACTTCGACGCTGATATCCGACGGAAGGTTGGAGATGATGTCTTGATTGGGAACATTGCCGTTGATGATTGAGGAGACTCCGGTTTCCATGGCATTGATGATAGACGCTGCGTATTCGTGGCTCTGGCAGACATCAAGCTTGACTGATTCATCCTCCAGGTCCCTCCTTAATTGATCCCATTCGGAAATCTGATTTTCACAACGGGTGATGTATTCATCGAGTGGGATGTTGAATCCTTCGATCAGATCCGGACGATCCCGCTTGATGAACCAGGGGGTGTATTCTGCAAAGTGTTCACTCGATTCGGTGACAAAATAACCGAGTCTTTTGAGCATCTCGTAGCGAACCCGGTTTTCTTTGGGCATCCTTTCACTTTGTGCTATTTCCATCAATCGTGGATAGAGATCCTCCCTTTCTCCTTTTTGCACTTTCTCGAACCGAAGGTAGAAGGACATGTGGTTGATCCCTGCACAAAAATAATTGATCTCCTTCAATTCTTCTCCGAGATCTTTTGCCAGTTCTTCTGCGGTCCCCTGCACACTATGACAAAGCCCCACCATTTTCCGTTCCGGTGCAATGCGGTTGATCGCCATGCAGAGCATCACCATCGGATTGACGTAGTTCAGTAAAGTTGCATCAGGACAGAGATCTTCCATTTCCTGAAGAATTTCTTCGAGGACCGGGATGGTCCTCAGCCCTCTCATGATCCCGCCAATCCCGAGAGTATCGGCAATGGTCTGCCGGAGCCCGTATTTCTTAGGAATTTCAAAATCTGTCACCGTTGCCGGCCGGAAGCCTCCCACCTGCATCATCAGGATCACATAATCGGCTTCCCTCAGCATAGCCCTGCGGTCGGTTGATGCCTGAATCGATATGTCTAAATTGAGACTTTTTGCCAGTCTGCGTGTCACAATTTCGGAAGTCTTCAGCCGATCCGTATCGATATCATGAAGCATCACCTCCACTTCTCCCCTCAGTTCGGGAGTCAGTAGGATGTCCCCAATTAAACGTTTTGCGAATACAGTTGAACCCGCTCCTATGAGTGTAATTCTTGGCATGGTGATGGAATCGTTATTTTTCAATCATCTAATATAAATCAAAAATAATCGTTTTTGAAATCGTATCGATACGATTCCCCTAATTCATGAAACCATGAGATGAATGGTCCATGACTTTCGTTTTGAACATGATGAACACTTGGGAGGGTAGAAGAAGTTATTTGGCGGATCTAAATTCGACGCGTCAAAGAAGAAGACCATGCTACCTTACTCGGGGAGTTCTGACGCTGTCCCGCATAGCAGGTACCTGGTTGGCATCAACGATGGATGCGTAAGCAGAAGTCCTCAGAGGTCATACTTAGTGAGTACACAGTCACCGAAGGACCGAACCGCGAAGCGAGAGCAGAAGCCGAAATTTCGGAAGAGATGTAGATGCAAAAGCAACAAAAATTGGAGCCAGAACAACCGATGGTCCGAAAGCCCGAAGGAGGTAGTGGTTCGCATCAAGTCTCACCGTCAATGACGATCACTACGGTTCTAAATGACCCAGCTTCGAACAAATACTGGAGCCGAACAAAATGCAAAATGCCTGGAAACAGGTCAAACGCAACAAAGGGGCAACAGGCTCGAATTTTTATAATTATTTGCCGAAGAGAGAGGCAGTCACTATTACCCCGTGAGGGATTCTAACCCAAAGGTTTAGCCTAGACTAACTATAATTTGTACCCCATTTTATACTCCGTTTTGTTTTGACCAAGGGAGTATTCTGAAACCCCATAAAAAGCCTATTAGAAGTCACAACACTTATTCTGGAAAAACCCCTGTGACTTATATATTTATATATCTTTAGTGGTGGACCAGGGGACTCAGAGACTGTCAAACCGTGCCTGGACACCTATAGTGGGGGACATAAATACTCTTAACTCGCCACTCTGCACTCGTTTACCACCGCGAAATTTCTTCCCGACAAATTTTCGTCCAGCGATCAAACCGTTCGGGAAGATGTTCGCAGGTATGGGTATCTTTGAGCACAATCTCCAAAACATTGCCATTTTCACGCGCCAAATCAATCGTATGTCGCAAGTATTTGCGGATCACATTTTCGTCAAATTCGCCGACAAGGTGAGCTGGTTGCGGTTTCCAGGAGAAAATGTAATCGCTTTTGAGTTTGGGGGCACACACATCAACATTCGCAAAGGGGGCAATTGAAATCCGCCGGAGGTTGGGGATGGTAAAAACATCCTCGAGTTTGCGGCTCAAATCCTCGCAACAGCCATACCCATTGAGGCCAAAACGGGAAAGCAGGCGTTTTTCATATTCCAGGGCAAATTCGGTATGCATTTGGGGCGATACCATCTGAAACTCCTGCGATTCGGAGCTAGCCCACATATCGTTCGCGCGGACATGATAGGGATCAAATCTCGGGGCAGGAAGTTCATCGGTATAACCATTACCGCCCGAGCTTTGGTAGGTATTATCGTTGTTTAGACTCAGCAGATTCATTTCTTCAAACTGATCTAACCTCTTATGATGGCCTTCTTCGAGGAAGGTCATCACTTCATGGACGAAATCCGGCCGATCAACCATATCGTACATGATGTTTTCGAGGCCCAGCCATCCAGTACACATATTCATCAAATGAAAAGATATGTGTTTGATACCCGTCTTCTTAATTTCGAGAATATCGCCAAATAAATCGTGGGCCTCTTCAATGGTTTGTAGATGCCCGGCTTCATCGAATATCAGTTCAGGGTAATGTAGTTTTTTTA
>Ga0208411_1000297_pt1 | contig 39464 bp, 28 predicted proteins | sample ETN01SmetaG_4_FD_185793 | JGI IMG/M metagenome (GOLD analysis project Ga0208411, IMG submission 185793) | Marine microbial and viral communities from oxygen minimum zone, Eastern Pacific Ocean - ETNP2014F12-01SV261 (SPAdes) (version 2) | ecosystem: Environmental > Aquatic > Marine > Oceanic ... | reverse complement strand
AGTCAGCAGGCTTCACGATCACGATCAACAGCTATACTTCAGAAGCAGGAGCGATTTCGACGATCAAGATCAAGTTGAACAGTCAACCGACTGACAATGTTACTCTCAGTGTGTCGAGCAGTGATACAACAGAAGGAAAAATCAGAGGTGGAACAACCAGTATTACGTTTGATAATGTAAGTTGGAATTCCTACAAATCAATCTTGATTGACGGTCAGGATGATAATCTAAGTGACGGGGATCAGGCCTACATGGTCGAGTTGGGGGCGGATACCACCACTACGGATCTACGATACAATTCGAAAGATCCTTCTGATGTTGAACTGATCAATCTGGATGATGACATTGCAGGGTTCTACATAAGTGCCATCAGCAACAGCACTTCAGAACTTAAGGATACGGCTACCTTTACCATCAGCTTGCGCAGTCAGCCGACGGACAACGTCACGATTACCGTAGTCAGCAGCGACAGTTCTGAAGGTGTTGCAAATGCAACGAACCTTGTGTTCGACAATGCAAGTTGGAATTCACTGAAGACGGTGACGGTAACGGGTGTCGATGACAACATCAGCGACGGAAACCAAACCTATGCAATTTGGTTGGGTCCGGACAATTCCACTTCAGACACGAAATACCGTTACCTGAATCCAGAAGACGTGATTGTAGTCAATGTCGATGATGAAACTGCGGGCTACAGCGTCAGTGCGATCGATGAATACAGTTCAGAAACTGGTGATACTGCAAAATTCAGGGTGCGTTTGAACAGTGAACCTACGGACAACGTGACTCTGAGCATGGCCAGTCTCGATTCGGGTGAAGGCACGGTCAGTGATCCTTCCAGCAAACAACTGACCTTCCAGTCGACCAACTGGCTGACTTATCAGACCGTAACGGTAACGGGACAGGATGATAATCAAACGGACGGGAACCAGGAATTTACCATCCGTCTGCTGGGTGACAACTCGACAGACGATAATCGATACCGTGATCTGCTGCCTCCATCGGTCATGTTGACCAATATCGATGATGAAACAGCTGGTTTCATGGTCAGTGCGATCACGGGCAATACCAGTGAAAATGGCTCAACCGCGACCTTCAGTGTCTATCTGACCAGCCAGCCCACCGACAATGTGACCTTGACTCTGTTCAGTGATGATTCCAGTGAAGGGGAAGTGACCCCAGAATTCTACAGGTTCACGACTTCGAACTGGAATACGGCTAAAACCTTTACGGTCACGGGCTTGAACGATTATATCAAGGACGGAGATCAGACCTACACGATCAGTCTGGAGCCGACCTACAGTGCTGATCCTCGATACCAGCTTTTGGATCCGCCGGACATCACTCTCGTGAATCTCGATAATGAGAATTATGGCTACACCGTCAGTGCGGTGAGTGGAAGCACCAGTGAAGACGGAGGAACCGCGAGCTTTACCGTGGCCCTGGATATGCCTCTCGAGACCACGGACAACGTGACCTTGTCCCTGAGCAGTCTGGACATCAGTGAGGGAATGCTGCTTGGCTCGGATAACAGCACGAAGGTCACAACGAAGACCTTGACCTGGGATAACTCCAGTTGGAACACGGTCAAGACCGTGCTGGTGAAGGGCATCAATGATAACATTAGTGATGGCAACCAGGCCTATTCGATCCGTTTTGCATCCTCAACACCTTCGGGATCGAACTATTACGATCGTGTCCCAGCGGATGTGGCTATGTCCAACACCGATGATGACAGTCCAGGAGTCAGCATCAGTTCCATCAGTGGAAACACGGCTGAATCTGGAACCGTGGCGCTCTTTACCGTCAAGCTCAACAGCGAGCCGACCAGTGGAGTGACGATGCCGGTGACTTCCAGTGATACCACGGAAGGCAAGATTTCGGTCGACGGCACGAATAATTACACAACTACAGACAACATCAGCTTCCTGGCTTCCAACTGGTATCAGGACAAGACGGTGAAGGTCCAGGGTCAGAATGATTATACCCTCGATGGAAATCAGTCCTTCACCGTTCAGCTTGGCAGTCTGGTTTCTGATGATGCGAACTACCATGGCATCGACCCCCTTGATATGCCGTTGACCAATATCGAAGATGTCTTTGGTGCCATCGTGGTCAACACCAACCGAGGTGAAACCAGTGAAGATGGTGAGAAAGCCAGCTTCAGTGTCCGGCTTGGCAGTGAGCCCGAAGACAATGTCTTTGTTTTGGTCACCAGTCAGAACACGTCGGAAGGAACGGTGGAAACCAGTGACAACCTGACCTTCGGTACCACCAATTGGAATGGTTGGCAGACCATCACGATCAAGGGTGTGGATGACAACCTGACCGATGGAAACATCGCATATCAGGTCAAAGTTGCGGCTGACAACAATTCGGCAGATTCGAATTACAACGACAATGTGTCGACCATGCTCTCGCTGAAGAACTATGACAACGAGGCGGCAGGCTTTAGAGTCAGTGACATCAGCGGGAAGACGACCGAGTCAGGTGGGCAGGCCTTCTTCAGTGTGAGGCTCACCGCAAGACCCATCGATAATGTAACAATAACGGTCACGAGTGATAATCAGTCAGAAGGCACGGTTGCAATATCTGGATTGACCTTCACCAGCTCTGACTGGAGTTCAGAGCAGTTGGTGACGGTAACAGGTATAGATGACACATCTAATGATAATGACACGTCTTACCAGATTGTCCTTGGAGCAGACACTTCGACCGATGACACCAATTACCGCAATCTTGATCCGCCGAATGTGCTGGTGGTCAACCAGGATAATGAGATCCCAGGCTACACCGTCAGCCTGCCCAGTGGAAGCACGACGGAAACAGGAGGCACAGCTTTCTTCACGGTCGTTCTCAATAGTGTTCCTTCGAACACCGTTCAGCTTGAGCTTTCCAGCAGCGATACGGATGAAGGACAGATCACCGCAATTTCAGGAAGTGGTGGAAGCATCAACTCAACTGGAACCTCGACTCTGAATTTTAGTAACTCCAACTGGAATTCAGTGAGGACTGTAACGGTCAAGGGGCAGAATGACAGTTCAGTGGATGGTCATCAGGCATACACGGTGAATTTGGCCATTAATGATTCAAATACTTTAGACAATACTTTTGACGATCTTGATAATCAGACGGTGCTGTTGACCAACGTTGATGATGAAACGGCTGGATTTGTCATCAGTGAGTTGAGTGGAACCGTTTCGGAGACAGGAACCAGCGCGGTCTTCTCGGTCAGGTTGACCAGTGAACCAATTACCACTGTCACCGTTGCTGCAGTCAGTGATAACACGACGGAAGCTTCAGTCTCTCCATCGTCATGGCAATTTACGACAACAAACTGGAGTGGAGAGAAGCAGTTCATGGTCACAGGAGTTGATGACAACCTCACGGATGGAAACAAAGCCTTCAGCATCGATTTGAGAGTCGATAACTCGAGTTCGAGTGATACGATGTATGAGGCACTGAATCCTTCCGATGTCCTTGGAACCAACATCGATGATGATACGGCAGGATTCAGTGTGGGTTCGGTCAGTGGTCCTTCCAGTGAAACCGGAGGCATTGCACTCTTCACGGTCAAGCTCAACATGGCGCCGACCAACAATGTCACTGTTTATGCGACCAGTGCAGATACCTCCGAAGGGAAGATTCTTCAGGATAACTCGGACAACCAGACGACCGATAACCTGAGCGTCGTTTTCACATCCTCAGATTGGAGCAGTGAGCACAAAGTAAGGGTCAAGGGGCAGGATGACAGTGTCACGGATGGCCATCAGGGATTCCTGGTTCAGTTGAGTTCTGCGGTTTCGAACGATTCTCGATACCATGGCCTGGATCCGAATGATGTGGTAATCACCAACTATGATGATGAAACAGCAGGATTCCTGATCAGTGCTCCAAGTGGATCGACTTCAGAATCAGGAGATAACTCGACCTTCACAGTCCGCCTGACCAGTTCACCTTCGGCGTCCTCGTCGGTGGTTCTGGATGTTGACAGCAGTGATGATACAGAAGGCCTGATCGATAACAGTACCGCACAGAAACTGGTGACTTTCACGACTTCTGACTGGTCTTCGGCTCAGACCATAACAGTGACAGGGCAAAATGATTTTAATCGGGATGGGAATCAGCCTTACACCATCAACATCACCCTTAGCAGTTCCAGTGACAGCAACTATTCCGGACTCAATCCTCAGGATGTTCAGCTGACCAACCTCGACAATGAATTTGCAGGAGTCCGAGTCAGTGCTCCGAGTGCAAGCATCACTTCCGAAGGTGGAAACAACGTCACCTTTACCGTAACTTTGAATACCATTCCAATTTACGATGTGACAATTCCGGTTTATGTCAGTGACTCCTCGGAAGCTCTGGTTTCAGTGAGTGGAGGTTCTGCTGCAGACAACATCACCCTGACGTTCAATGCCGGAACCAGTTCTGCTGTGACCGTAACGGTAACAGGTCAGAATGATAATCTAAGCGATTCCGATCAGCCCTACTGGGTGATCCTTTCGGAGGTCAGCAGCCAGGATACAGATTATCAGGGCATCAATCCTCAGGATGTTGCCTTGACCAATACCGATGATGAATCTGGAATCCCAGGTTTCATTGTCACTCCTCCGGATAATGCGACCACCACCGAGTCCGGACAGGATCGAACATTCACCATTAAGTTGAGCGCGAAACCGATTTCTGATGTAACGATTCCGGTTTATGTCAGTAACAGCTCCGAGGCATTGCTCACAGGAAATGTGGACAACCTGACGCTGACCTTTACCACAGACAATTTCTCATTAGCGCAGACAATAAACGTATTGGGTCAGAATGATACGGTGGATGATGGAGACGTAAGCTACACGGTCTTCCTGATGCCTGCTCAAAGTACTGATCCAAGATACAATGGATTGAATCCGCAGGACCTGGGGTTTGTCAATGTGGATGATGATACATCAAGTACCTATGGATTCATCATTACTGCACCAACAAGTAGTGCCAGTGTGAGTGAATCAAATACTGGAACAGCTTCTACATTTAATGTCAGTCTTACAACTGCTCCATCACAAAATGTGGCAATTAACGCTTATGTAAGTGACGATACAGAAGCAGAAATCGAAACCAGTGCATCTAGTGGGAAAGCAAATAACAAAACTTTGACGTTCAGTGCTGGTAGTACATCATCTATAACTGTTTCAGTTTTTGCAAAAGATGAATCAGATAACGATAGCGATCAATTCTTCCAAGTTATCTTATTGCCCGCCTCCAGCAGTGATAACAATTACAATGGGTTGGATCCCCAAGATCTAGGATTTGTTAATCAAGATAACGACTAAATCTAGTGGAACCTTTTTTGAAATGGAAAAAAGGCTCTGATAAGTTTCATCAACTTGATTCAGGAAACTAAATAACTTCCTGAACGGCTTAGTTCTTCCTCGGTTTCGCTTCGGAACTGGAGGGCATGAAGCTGGCTGTAGCGTCCTTCGAGGAGAAGGAGTTCCTCGTGGGTTCCTTCCTCAACAATCCTTCCTTCTTCCATAACACAGATCCGGTCGGCGTTTCGGATGGTGGAGAGCCGGTGGGCGATGACCACGGTGGTGCGGTTTTCCATCAGGTTCTCGATGGCCTGTTGGACCTCGATTTCCGATTCGGAGTCGAGGGCGGAGGTGGCCTCATCGAGGATGAGGATCGGAGAGTCCTTGACCAGGGCTCGGGCAATCGAGAGTCGTTGTCTCTGCCCACCAGAGAGTTTGACTCCCTTTTCCCCGATCAGAGTATAGTAGCCTTCAGTTAAGTGATTGACGAACTCATGGGCGTTGGCGGCTCTTGAAGCCGCATACATCCTTTCCTTGGAGCAGTCAGGTTGTCCGTAGATGATGTTATTGGCAACGCTGTCGTTAAAGAGGATGGTGTCCTGGGTGACGATGGAGATCTGGCTCCTGAGCGAATGCAGGTCATAATCCCGGACATCGATTCCATCGATCGAAACCTCCCCCCTTGTGATGTCGAAAAATCTGGGAATGAGGTTGGCCAAAGTGGTTTTCCCGGCCCCACTGCTCCCTACCAGTGCCACCGCTTCGCCTTTCTTGACTTTCAATTCGATGTCTTCGAGGGTCGGATCAGACTGTTCAGGATAGTGGAAAGCCCTGATTTTGATATCGATGGATTGCTCGAAGGACTTGAACGGTTTTGCATCGGGTTTGGAAACAATGTCGGGTTCCGTGTCCAGAATTTCGAAGATGCGTTTGACAGCCGCCAGTCCCTCCTGAAGCTTCAGGTTGAATCCGTTCATCTTGGCGATGGGATCATTGAGCATGAAAAAGCTCAGGATGAACGAAGTGAAGTCCCCGGGGGTGATTACACCATGGATGATGAGATAACCTCCATAAACAACGATCGTTGCACCTGCTGAGGCACCAATGACCTGGATTACGGGTGTTGAGTAGGAGTCGATGATGATCGAACGCATATGATTGGAATACAGCTCTTCATTTGCTTTGTTGATCCTCTCCTTTTCGTAGTCTTCCATGCCGAAAGCCTTGACCACTCGGATGCCTGTGATGGTTTCGATCACTAGCGTACTCAGTTCACTGAAACTGATCTGGCGATCGCTGACGGCCTTCTTGTTTCGTAATCCAAAGAGATGGATGAAGAAAAGTGCAATGGGAATGATGATCATGGTCACCAGGGACAATTCCCAACTTCGAAAGAACATGATTCCCAGAAGCATAAAAAACCTTGGGATGTCTCGAAAAGGCCCGGTGACACCGATGACCAGGGTGTTCTGGAAAACATTCAAATCGTTGGTGAAACGCGAAACGAGATCTCCTGTTTTGGAACGGGAGAAGAAAGAAAAGGAAAGGCCCACCATGTGGTTGAAAAGCCTTTGACGGAGTCTGGTAATGAGCCGCTGGACCAGGTAACCGATGCTGTAGTTCTGTCCGAAGAAGAAGATCCCTTTGAGTCCGAAGACGATGATCAGTCCCAGTCCAACCAGGAAATACTGTTTCAGCTCGGGCTTATCTCCATAGACAATCCCGTCCACAATGTCTTTGGCGTAATAGACTGGTGCGGCGGTGAAGATGTTGAAACCCACCATGCAGATCAGGCTGAAAAGAATCAACCCCTTGTAGGGCAGGATCAGTTGAATCAACCTGATGAAAGTGGATCGCTTTTTACTTTTAGGTTTCGACATCATTGCTTTCTATAAAACTACTCCCACTGGGTTCCTTCCTTTGAATCCTTGAGACTGATACCAATATCACCCAAACGGTCCCGGATCATATCTGAGCCCTTAAAATCCTTGTTCTGACGGAATTGATTTCTCAGTTCGATCATGACCTGCATCACCTCATTCAGGCGTTGGTCCGAGATTTCTGATTCAATTTTTTCAGGAATGATGCCTAGAACCTCACCGCCAAGAACCGAGAAAAGCTGTTCTGCATCGGCCATTGCCTCCGGGTTTGGATCTTCCGAAGCGAGCATGCTGTTGACTTCCCGATTCAAATCGAACAATGCGGCAAAGGCTTGAGGGGTGGAGAAATCATCATCCATCGATGACTCGAAACGGTTTCGGAATTCTTTAAACCATTTGCCGGATGGCTTTTGATCTAGCGGTTTTTTTTCACGCAGGGTACGAACTGTCTGATGCAGTCTTTTCAGGGAGGTTCCAGCAGCCTTGAGGGCATTTTCACTGTAATCGACCACCGAGCGGTAGTGACTGGCGGCAATGAAATAACGTACTGCAAGGGGGTCATACTGTCCAAAGGCATCGATGAGGGTGACGAAATTTCCAGTGGACTTACTCATCTTCTGCCCCTCGATGGTGAGCATGTTGTTGTGCATCCAGTAATTGGCAAAGGCTTTCCCTAAGCCCCTTGCTTGAGAGATTTCGCAGTCATGATGTGGAAACTTGAGATCCATCCCACCGCCATGAATATCGAATCGATCACCGAGGTAACGGGTGCTCATCACAGTACATTCGGTGTGCCAGCCTGGATAACCCCATCCAGAATAGGGATCTCGCCAACGCATCAGGTGACCTGGATCGGCTTTTTTCCATAGAGCAAAATCCTGGGGGTTGCGTTTTTCCTGTCGGACTTCAACCCGTGTGCCCTCCTGCATTTCCTCAAAACTACGGTTGGAGAGTTCTCCATATTTTGGGTCCTGGCTCACGTCGAAATAGACCGAGCCATTGATTTCGTAGGCGAGTCCGGAACTTATCAGTTTTTCGATGGCTTCCAACTGTTCAGGAATATGTCCGGTAGCACGTGGGCAGATGTCAGGACGGATTACCCCCATCTGGTCCATTGCCTGGAAATGCCTGGTGGTGTAGGTTTCTGCAACGGCCATAGGTTCCTGTTCCACTTCCCTGGCTCGTTTCAGCAGCTTGTCCTCTCCCTCGTCTGCATCTCCCACCAGGTGTCCGACATCAGTGATGTTCTGGACGTAGAAGGTTTTTAATCCACGGTATTTGAGGTATCGGAGAATGACGTCGAAGCTGACATAGGTTTTTGCATGCCCAAGGTGGCTGTCACTGTAAACCGTGGGTCCACAGACATAGAGGGTGACTTGTCCCTCACGCAGTGGAACGAAATCTTCTTTTTTGTCGCTGAGGGAGTTGTAAAGGCGGAAGGTCATTGGATTTTCTACAAGAAAGCCTTGAAGGCAAGCCTTATAGATTAATGCAAGTTAATGATTTTGTAAATTATTTTCAAAAAAACGGAAGACTGGGAAACTACTGCAGAAGCTGATTCATGCTGAGCATCGGAAGCAATACGGCGAGGGCAATGAAACCCACGATGCCTCCCATCAGCAGAATCAGGGCAGGTTGGAGCAGGGCGGTCAGGGCTTCTACCAGGGACTGGACTTCCTCCTGCATGCGCTCGGCGACTTTTTCCAAAAGTTCATCGACGCGTGCCGCCTCCTCTCCTATGGCTACCACATGGCGAACGTATTCCGGAAAATATTCCAGCTTCCCCATCGCAGCAGAAAGCGGGATCCCCTTGTTGTTGACATCGATGATCATCTTTTCCAACCCTTGAATAAAGCGACGATTGACGACCACATGCTTCGAAATCTCGAGGGATGTTTTTAGATCCACTCCGCTTTTGAGTAGGGTCCCCAGGGTTTGGCAATAACGTGCGACCAGGATCTTGATCCAGATTCGACTGAACATGGGCAGTTTCAACTCGGCCCAGTCCCGTAAACGTCTGCCGGGTGAACTCCTGAGGAAGAACATCATGGAAAAAAACAGGACCACCAGCATGATTCCAACCAAGAGGAGGTTTCCACTGAGCAGGTCACTGAGTCCGATCAGCAGTCGGGTTGGCAGTGGGAGGGCGGCATCACGGCTTTCAAAGATGCGTGTGATTTTGGGAACGATGTTGGTGACCATGAAGACCACCACCGCGAATCCGAAAACGGTCATGAACGCGGGATAGATCATCGCTGAACGGATTTGCGAACGCAGACGGTCCTGACGTTCATAATAGTCTGCCAGTCTTTTCATGATCATTCCCAGGGTCCCTGCATTTTCTCCGGAACGGACCATACTCACGTACATGTCTGGAAAGGCTTGCGGATGTTTTTCCATGGAATTGGCCAGAGATTCACCTTCCAGAAGACGTCCACGGATGTCCGACAGGATGCTTTGGAAGGAATGATCTTCGGTTTGTGGAATGATGAGCTGGAAGGCCTTGTCATAAGGAATGGTGGCATCCAGCAACACCTCCAGCTGACGGGTGAAAAGCATCAGTGACTTGGCGTAGTTGCGTCTCTTTGCGAATTCAGGAACTTTGAAACGTTCCGAGGATTTGGTTTTGACCGACTTCCGGGTAAAACGACTAGTGCGGATTTCTTTAGGAAAGAGGTCTTTGGAACGTAAAAGCTGGCGAACTTCACTTTCGTTGGCGGCATCCTGAGTTCCTTTGTGCAGCGCTCCGGAAGCATCAAAGGCCTGGTAGTGAAAAATCGGCATGGTTCAGATCAGTCCAAAATATCCGAGTCCGTCTTTGACAAAGAGGAAAGAGAATCCAATCAGGAAAATTCCCAACAACTGCATGATCCTATGGTACCAGATCCCTTCGGTCAATCTGCTTGAACGTCCTACGCCAAATGCAACCAGGCTTTTTGCGCCGACGATAGAAATGTAAAATGAAAAGGTGAAGATCAATGCCGGCCAAGGATCGCTCCAACTCGAACGCATCAGAAAGGGGGCCCCGACGGTGAACCAGAACAGGTACATGCTGGGGTTGAGGTAGTTGGTCATCATCCGGGTTCCCAGCGAATGGGGTTCAAGATTCGCTTCCGCAGGCATGACCCCAGCTGTTTTCAGACTAAGCCAGCCGATACGCATCAGGAACATGGCTCCTGCGAGGGAAATGCCTCCAAGCAGCATCTCGAAATGGGACAGTTGATTCAAAAGTACAACGGCCACGACCATCACAGGCAGGTCGGTCAAAAGCGGGGTTATCGCCACCATGATTCCTGCCCGCACACCATGACGCATGGTTTCTGAAATCACGAGCACCAGCAAAGGCCCCGGGGAAAAACCTCCACTGAGCCCGAAGACCGTTCCAGCCCCGAATGCGCTCCAAAGGGCCTCGCTCACTCGAAGATTTCCTTGTCTGCTGTCATGCTTCCGACCAGGGTGACTGGGCCGCGCATCATCACGGACCAATCTTCATCGATCCCGATCATGAGAGAGCCTCCAGGCATCTGTACCTCGATCATTTCATCACAAAGCCCGAGTTTCCTTGCCACGGCGGCGGCGGCACTGCTGCTGCTTCCAGAAGCAAGGGTGTAACCCGCACCGCGTTCCCAGATTTCGATCCGTATCGTTTGGCGGTCAAGGACTTCCAGAAACTGAACGTTGGTCCGATGGATGAAGAAGGGGTGATTTTCAATCAGCGGTCCTAGACGTTTGGCTTCTTCCGAACCTTCCGGTGAAAGCACCACACAATGCGGATTGCCTACCGTCGCTCCACAGAATTCCAAGGATCGTCCTCCGACTTCGATTATTTCCCGGATCACTTCACGATCGTTTCCCTGTATTGGAATGGCAGAACTGCTGAAACTTACTTGACCCATATCCACTTCCACCTGAGCCCCTTGCTCCAGAACTTTGGCCTGAACCTGCCCTCCCAAGGTTCGGATGGAAAAAGGTTCCTCCTCAACCCGTTTCGAATCCCAAAGGCTCCTGACGAAAATACGCAAACCATTGCCGCTTTTTTCTGCTTCGCTGCCGTCCGGGTTAAAAATTCGGAGACCAAATTCATTTTCCAAAATTTGTTCTCCAATCAGGATTCCGTCCGACCCCAAACCAAGGTTACGGTCACAGATGCGGATGATGGCATTCTTATCGGGTTCGACCGCCCAGCCTGGAGTCTGCTCTCCAAAGAGTTCATTTTTTAGGACCAGGTAGTCATTACCCAGGGCGTGATATTTCAGGAATAACATGAATCAGGACGCTTGACGGACTTCACTGACGGATCCGTTTCAGTGCTTCATCGGGTTGGTAGGTTTTTTCAAGAAACTGGCCGTTGCTCAGACGCATACGAACCCCATCAGGATTAACATAAATTTGAAGTGGTTCTCCGTTTTCATCGAGCATCTCCAATCCATAAACTGGCTCGCCGTCCAGGGTTTCAGGGACAATTTCCGCGTCTTTTGGGGCTTCACCTCCCCATTTTCGCATCAGGGCCTGCAATTCACCTTTTTCTTTATCCAGTTTGCGCATCATTTGACGCATTTCACGAGTATCAGAAAAACGGCTGATTTGCCCTTTCCAGTATAGAAAATAGGAATTTGCCTGGGCAAAAGCAAAAGTCACCTTACGCCCCAAGTCCTCGATGATACTGTTTGCGGCGATTTCTGCTTTTTCGGTATTTTCTCCAATCAACTTGAGTAATCTCTCATCGGGTTGAACCACTGGAATATCAAGGTTGAAACTGTTGATCATGTCGCTCAGTTTGATCAGTTCTGGATCTTTCGCAGGACTTTCCGTGGTGATGGTCTTGCCCTTTGGACGAAATTCCAGGGTTTTCTTTTTGACTTTGGGGTCCTGAACAACAGGACTGTGGAGGAACAGAACAGCCAGCACTCCAGCGGCAACAATTCCAGCAGCCAGGAAAAGACTTTTTTTCCAGGAATGGACCGGGGTTTTTTTGGAAGGCTCGGAATCTTCCGAATCTTCCTGGCTTTGATCGCCCGACTGGGCCTGTTCTTTCAAATCGGCAGTGATGATGGGTTCCGGATAGACCTGCTGCAATTCTGCAATCAACTGGGTGTTACGTTCCTGCACCATTTTCACTTTTTCCAGCAGTTCGAACCCCTGGGTTTGGACGTAGATGTCCCTTAGCTGTTCCACGAGGTATTCGACTCCATCGTGGGACTCTGAGCTTTCCTTGGGCCCTTTTGATGTCTGTTGTTGAAGTTCCACTTCCAGAAGCCCTGTGGTGATTCTCAGTGCATGCCAGCGTTCACGCTGAAACATCTGTGGCGGTTTTGGAGGTTCCGGGGCTTCCTGTTCTTCCGAAGAGGTCTTTTTTGGTTTATTTTTTTTCTGAGACTCTTCCTGTTCTTCCTGGAAGCGTTTCCACTGCTGTTTGTAGACCGTCCAGGTTTGTTTGAAACGGTTCCAGTTTTTGCGCAGTTCCTGATTCTGTTCAAAAAGTTGATTGAAAAGCGGGGCAACTTGGGAAAAAGATTCTGCGCCTTTTTTTCGAACATCAACCGACAGCTTACGCATCCGGTCCATCTGCTGTTCGAGTTCTTTCGACTGCTCCTCGATCTGCTGCCATTCCTTGTTGGAAAGCGGCCTTTTCCAATCTTCCACGATTGGATACGCCAGCATCTGCAGTCTGGCGAGGTCGACATAGATGCGGTTGAGGTCAACGGTCGATCCCCCACTGATATAGGATCGGGTTTGCTGTTCCAGAATCCGCCATGCCTTGGGAAGCGCCTTTTCCCGCGAATCGGCTTCGGTGAGGACAAGGAAGTCTTCAAAATGATCTCCTGTCACAGGAAGGATGCTCGGTTCAGCCATAAAAAACTTGTTTGGATCAGGATGAAAAAACTTGAAGTGCCTTCGACTCTCCCTTCAAATCATTAGTAGAATTGATTGGCTTTGTCAATGCAGGTCGGGCTTGCAGGGAATCGATTCCATAATACGACGAACGAATAGGAGGCGAAAAAGAATCAGCGACAAGGCTGCAGGAAATGATTGCCAAGACGAATTCTGCCTCAGTACTGGGCATTGATGCTCATCTGGTGGATGTGGAAGTCGATGTGTCGATTGGACTCAGCACTTTCAATATTGTCGGCCTGCCGGATGGAACGATCAAGGAAAGTCGGGATCGGGTCACCGCTGCAGTCACGAATTCGGGGTTCAATTTTCCGGTGAGACGCATCGTGGTGAATCTTGCGCCAGCTGCGCTGCGTAAGATTGGTTCCGGGTTCGACCTTCCGATTGCCCTGGCTTTGCTCGGCGCTCTACGTTATTTTCCCCAGCAAGCATTGGAAAAGGTGATGGCGGTCGGCGAGCTTTCGCTTGATGGAGCCATCAGGCCGATTCGGGGTATTCTTCCGGTTGTGGTTGCGGCACGGGATCAGGGTTTTGAACAACTGATCCTGCCCAAAGAAAATGAGGCCGAGGCAGCTGTTGTTGAAGAAATCCGCAGGGTTCCTGTCAAAAGCCTGGATGAGGTTGTGCGATATCTTCAGGGCCAACTGGAGATCCAGCCGACGGCGTACAACCCACGCACGCTTTTTGAAGCAAAAAGAGTCTACCGTGAGGATTTCCAGGATGTGAAAGGGCAGGAACACGTCAAACGGGCTCTTGAAGTGACTGCGGCAGGAGCCCATAATTTGCTGATGCTGGGTCCACCGGGTTCGGGCAAGACGATGCTGGCCAAACGGCTTGGATCGATTTTGCCGCAGTTGAGTTTTGAGGAGGCATTGGAATGCACGAAGATTCACAGCATTGCCGGGCTTCTCAACGATTCGACTCCGCTGATTGTGCATCGGCCTTTCCGGTTTCCACATCACACGATTTCTCAGGCAGGTCTGGTGGGTGGTGGCAGCATCCCGGGACCCGGAGAAATTTCACTGGCCCACAATGGAGTGCTTTTTCTGGATGAACTGCCGGAATTTCCCCGCACGGTGCTGGAATTGTTGAGGCAACCTCTGGAAGACCGCAGGTTGACCATCGCCAGGGCGGCGATGTCACTCGAGTTTCCATGTGATTTTATGCTGGTCACCTCGATGAATCCCTGTCCCTGTGGTTTTCATGGGCACCCGGTGGGGAAGGGGGCAAGCCGAAGGGAATGCCGATGTACTTCGACTCAAATCCAGAAATACCGTTCACGTATCTCTGGGCCGTTGCTGGACCGTATCGATCTGCATCTGGAAGTTCCGGCGGTCGATTATGAGAAGCTTGCAGATTCACGAAGGGGAGAATCTTCAGAAATCGTCCGTGAAAGAGTGATGATGGCGCGTAAAAGGCAGGAGCAGCGTTTTCAAGATTCTCAGACCAACAGCAACAGTGGAATGAACCGACAGGAATTGGAAGTCCATGCCCAGCCTTCGGTGGGATCAAAAAAACTGTTGGAAAATGCCATGTCCCGGATGGGCCTCAGTGCTAGAGCCTACGACCGGATTCTCAAAGTTGCACGAACGATTGCTGATCTCGATGGAGCAGACTCGATTGACACCCCTCATGTTGCAGAAGCGATCCAATATCGCAATCTGGACCGGCCCGCCTGAGAGACTCCCAATTCAATCATAAAGATCCTATAATCAATCCTATGCGTACCCTCCCTGTTGAGTTACCCGGAAGGGAATATCAAATCGAGATTGGTGTCGGAAATCTCCAGAAATCACTGGTTTCCTTCATCCGCCTTTTGGATCCGGAACTTGTGGTTACAGTCACCAACACGACTCTGGAACAACTCTATCCTGGAAAAATTAGGAATCTCCTGGATCCCGAAGGTTTCAGCAATGAAACCTGTGTCCTTCCGGATGGTGAGTCATTCAAAAACCTGGAAACGCTCCAGGCCATTTATGATTTTCTGATGGAAAAAAAGGCCAACCGGGGTACCGTCATGGTGGCATTCGGTGGCGGGGTGATAGGAGATATGGCCGGTTTTGCGGCGGCGACTTTCATGCGGGGAATCAGGATGATCCAGGTGCCGACAACCTTGCTGGCTCAAGTGGACAGCAGCGTTGGTGGAAAAACTGCGGTCAATCATCCTCTTGGGAAAAATACCATTGGTGCCTTCAAACAGCCGAATCATGTCAGCATGGACCTCGAACTGTTGAAAACTTTGCCATCGCGTGAGCTCCAGGCAGGTTTCTTCGAACTGGCGAAGCATGGGCTGATTCATGACCGTGATTTGTTTGATTTCCTGAATCAGAACCAACTGGAACCTCTGGATTTGGATTTTCTGGAAGAAGCGGTTTTCCGCTCCTGCCGAGTCAAGGCTCGGATTGTGGAGCAGGATGAAACAGAAACAGGTCTGAGAGCAACCCTGAATTTTGGCCACACCCTCGGGCATCTGATTGAAACCCACAGCGGTTATGGGAACTGTCTCCATGGAGAAGCGGTGGGAACAGGGATGCTTTTTGCGTCTTATCTTTCATGGCGGGAAAAGCTGCTCGGTCTGTCTTCATGGGAAATGATCCGAAGCTTCCTGGAACCCAAAATGCGTCCCGTCAGTCTACCTCCACTCGATTTTGAGAAATTCTGCAGCCTTCTCCTTCATGATAAAAAAGCCAGTCGAGAGGCGGTCAATTTTATTCTTCTTCGGGATTTGGGAGATTGCTTCATCCAGAAAGAAATGCCACTGGAATTGATCTGGAACCACTTTGGCCTCTTCTGCAGCGAATTTCCCGACCTTTGCCGGGTGAAGCTCCTTTGAATTCTGGAACCTTTTGATGCCTCCCTATTTTTTTGCAGGATTACTGGTCCTTTTTCTGGTAACGGCCTGGTATGGCCTTTGGCTTTTCCGGGAAAAAAGGATGCTCCGAAAAACGAGCCTGATCCTGCGCACAGCCCTATTTGCCTTAATCATTTTCCTCACCCTGGAAACCCTGAAAAGCTCCCTTTCCGTCCCCAAGCCTTTGTTTGTTCTATTTGACGGCAGTGAAAGCATGAGAATCGAGGAAAATGGATTTTCTAAGAATGTCCCCATAAAACTTCCTCGTGCTGCGGAGACCTTCATTCGTGAAGAATATCCCGATAGGGAAATTCATGCCTATGATCTGTTCCGTGTTGATGAAGAAAGAGAAGCTAAGGGTTCCCCTATTTCGGAAGCACTCATCCGTTTTCTGGACCGTTCTGGTATCGAAAGCACTCAGGAATTGCTGCTCTTCAGTGACGGGCAGGATTCCGTTCATTCCGGTATGCCGAGACAGGCTGCAAAGCACTTCCGTGAAGCAGGAATCCGCCTCAACACTTTGGCCTCAGCAAATTATGCGAAAGGGGACCTGTCTGTGGAAAGCGTGGCTCATCCCCGGGTTGCCTTTGTGGATCAATTGACCACGATCCGGGTTCGGGTACGTTCCAACTTTTCAATGGCAGTGAGCACCCATCTGCTGCTCCTTGACGGTCAGTCAATTTTGCACCGCAAACGGATCGACCTGAACCCTGACAACCCGGTTCAGGAACTGGAATTGAAGTGGATGCCGGTCCGTTCGGGAGAGGCTCTGCTCAGCCTGGAACTTCAATCTTTGGAAGAGGAACAGTTTCATAATAATTTTTCGTACCTGCCGGTTAGCATCCGTGAAAAACGGATGCGGGTTCTTCATATTGCTGGCCGGCCTAGTTGGGACGTGTTCCACCTGAGGCGTCTGCTCAAAGAAATGCCTGAGGTGGACATGATTGCCTTTTTCATCCTGCGTGATCCATTTGAAGACACTCAGACGGTTCCGGAAAAGGAATTGGCCTTGATCCGGTTTCCCGTCCAGGAATTGTTCATGCGCCAACTTTTCAAATTTGACACCGTGGTTTTTCACAATTTCGACATCCGCCGATTTCTGAGGAATGCGCAATTTCAAAGGAGTTTCCAGAAATTTCTGGCAGGAGGAAAACGAATCATTGTGGTCGGTGGGGAACAGGTGGTTGGTCACCGGGATTACCAGGAACTTTTCCTTTCAGGAACCTCGAGCCAAAAGCTGAAGCTCGAATTCAGACACCGAACCGATTGGAATTTCAGAGAGCGTAGACTGCTTCCGGTCCATGATCTGCAGCACCAGCCTGCCTTTGCAGGGGATCTGGAGGAAGATTACAACCAATCATCCGAACTGCTGCTTCGTACTCCCTATCGCAAAGGAAGAGTGGACTGGGTTTTGGAACCTCAAAGTTGGAGCTGGAAACTGGGAAATGCTCAGCCTCTCCAGAAACCCGTTGCTGCTGCTGATTTTTTGGGAATCCGACATCGTCACGCGTCCTTCTGGCAGACATTGCTTTTTCAGCCGATTAGGATGCGTCAGAGGATTTTCCGTGATTTTTCTCCAGGCCGGCCTTACCATGATATGGAAACAATTCAGGGATGGGTTCATCTTCCGACACGGTCTGGAAGTGCCACTTTCCGACTCGTAGAGGAATCCAATTCCGGAATCCGTTTTGAAACGGAACTTCCGCTGAATGAAGGGAAGGCAAAGCTCAGACTGCCTCAACTGGAACCGGGAGCTTATCGTTTGGAGGCCAGTTGCGGCTGTGGGGATATGGAGGATGTGAGTCACCCAATCAGAGTCGTTTCTGATTGGCAGGAGATGAACCGAATCGGGCCGCATCATGCATGGCTGGAGTGGATTTCCAGGGAAACCGGAGGTCAGTCCTGGAAACTGGATGAGTCACAAAATACCACTGGCAGCTAACAAGAACCAAGGATCAGTTTAATGGATCAAACCAAAAAATTGAAATCCCCTATTTTCTTACTCCTTTTGAAAGTCTGTGGAATGGTGTTATTCATCGGCTGCACGCAGCCTTATGTTCCTCTCACTCCAGAAGCAGAAAATCTGCAAGCCATCGCCAATCCCAAAAAGGTTACCGGCTGCAGTGAGTTGGGAGATGTGAAAACAGTGGCGTTAACCGGTGAACTCAACAGCTACCGACAAGCGATGAACATAATGCGCAACCGCCTTGCCGAAGGTGGTGCCAGTCATTACAGCATTCATGATGCAGAAACTCGCAGGATTGCAACTTTCGTTCATGCTCGAGGCTGGTACTGTAAGGAAATCAAAAAAATTAACCCCACCGTGAACTTCTACAAGGATTCCTGGATCATCATCAAATGAATCCAGCCTTCAACCTCGTTCCTCCGACTGCAGAAACACAATCTGGTTTATCTGAGCGTCCTTTGATCAGTAACGGACTTCTGGTGTTAAGCAATGGAATGTTCTTTCGTGGAAAGATCCATGGACCATTCCAGGCAACGGGAGAACTGATCTTCAATACTTCGATGAGTGGATATCAGGAAATTTTAAGCGATCCCTCTTATTCCGGTCAGATTGTGACGATGACGGCTCCACATATTGGAAACTATGGAACCAACCCGGAAGATATGGAATCTTCCGGAATCCATGCCTCGGCATTGGTGGTGACACAGTTATCAAGAACCCCCAGCAATTGGCGCTCAAAAAAATCTTTACCAGAATTTCTGATGGAGCACCGGGTTCCGGTGATGGAGGGGGTTGACACCCGTGCACTGGTCCGGGTGCTCCGCTCCGATGGGGAAGTCAAAGGGCTGATGGTTCCTTCGGATTCACTCCACACCCTTGATCTTCTGAGGGAAGAGGCCATGGCACTCCCATCGATGGAAGGCAGGAATCTGGCGCAACAGGTTTCTACCCAAGAGCCTTATTTCTGGCCGGCCGATACGGGGCCGGTTCCCTACCGGGTGGTGGCTTATGATTTTGGCATCAAACGGAACATCCTGCGTTTGATGGCCGCCCTGGGGATCAGCATCACCGTTGTACCCTGGAACACCCCGGCTGAGGTGGTCAAAGAAATGAATCCTGACGGGGTTTTTCTTTCCAATGGTCCGGGAGACCCTGCTGCGGTCGAAACAGCCATCGAGGAAGTTCGTAGCCTGCTTGGGATTTTCCCGATCTTCGGCATTTGTCTGGGTCATCAGATTCTGGCTTTGGCTCTGGGATGCACTACCTACAAGCTCAAATGCGGACACCACGGGGGGAACCATCCGGTTATCGATTTTCAAACCGATAAGATTGAAATCACGAGCCACAACCACGGATTTTCTGTTGATGAAAAAAGTCTTCCGGATCATGTCCGGGTGACCCACCGAAACCTCAACGACAAGACGGTTGAAGGTCTGGAATCTCTTCAGTTTCCTGCCTATTCGGTGCAATACCATCCTGAAGCAGCGCCCGGTCCTAGAGATGCGCGTTACCTCTTTCAAAGATTTGTCGAGATGATGGGCATCTCGAACAAATAACAGCCTTAAATTCTTTTCAAATTACAAAAAATTAGCTGGATTGGCCTGGTTTTTCGGGTTCCAATTAATAGGATGCCGAACGTTTTGTTAGGGGGGCTAAATCTATTTCAACAGATTCGGATCCAAGAAAGGAATCATGTCCAAGTTACGTTACGCTATTTTAGGTTCAGGAATGATGGGGCACGAACACATCCGGAACATTCATCTTCTGGAGGAGACCGAAGTCTCTGCGGTCTCAGACCCAGATGTCGGGATGCGGGAAAAGGCGGTTTCACTCACCGGGGGTAGGGCCCAGGCCTTCAGCGATCATCGTGATCTGCTTTCCAGAGGGTTGGCCGATGTGCTGGTGATTGCCAGTCCCAATCATACTCATGTCGATTTACTTCCAGATGCATTAGCCAGTGGTTTACCGATTCTGGTGGAAAAACCCCTTTGTACAACCCTTGCCGATTGTCAAAAAACAGTTGAACTGGCAGATGGACATCCTGCTCCCATTTGGGTTGCCATGGAATACCGCTACATGCCACCTGTAGATCGTCTGATTCAAGCTCTTCGAAAAGGGCAAATAGGACAGTTAAAAATGTTAAGCATTACTGAACACCGGTTTCCTTTTCTTGAAAAAGTTGGAGATTGGAATCGTTTTTCAGAAAAGACCGGAGGAACATTGGTGGAAAAATGCTGTCATTTTTTCGACCTGATGCGTCTGTTGACCCAGAGTGAACCGATTCAGGTTTATGCTTCAGGAGGGATTGCCGTGAATCACCTGGACGAACGCTACAATGGAAGAACTCCGGATATTCTCGACCATGCATTTGTCATCGTTGATTTTGAATCTGGAGTCCGTGGACTGCTGGAACTGTGTATGTTTAGTGAGGGGTCCTACTTTCAGGAAGAAATCGCGGTCCTGGGAGACCAGGCTAAATTCGAGGCCAAAGTCCCAGGCCCCTCCCGTTTTTGGCCCGGAGCCAAAGAGCGTTCCGCAGAAGTCACGTTTTCCCCAAGAGAGCCCAAAGAACCGGTCACCGAAACCGTTGATGTCGATGCTACCCATCTTGCGGCGGGAGATCATCATGGCTCAAGTTTCTATCAGCACAGCAAATTTCTGGATGCCATCCGACTCGGAACTCTTGTTGAGGTGACCCTTGAGGATGGACTGAAAGCAGTCCGTATCGGGGTGGCCGCTGAAGAATCTGTCCAAACCCATATGCCGGTCAGGTTGGGTTAAGATATTAACTGGGAATTTGATCGCTGGTGACGCATTAAATGATGATAAAAAGGTTTCTTAAAAGATTCATTTTGTTTACTTTTTCGAACTTCAAGAAATGTTAAAAAAGATTACAGAAAAAGCTTTATAATTGGTGTGAGTGATAAAAACCCATCCCTCATCAAAGGGGATTGATGATCATCCTTCTGAATGGAAGTGTTGAATTTGTTGAACAAAACGATGGCACTTTTCCAAAGTGTTCATTCCTTGAAAAGATCCTACTGTGAAGGATCACACCGAAAGCATGGAAACCTCAGAGTTCTTCATTCTGGCTTCAGGAACATTCATACTGTTCCCAAAACTGCATCAATTTTTTTTGTAATACATTCCAATCAATCCAAGTCATTCAGAATTCCTCAAATGGAATTCTTGTTTGACCCTGATAAGTCCAATTCATGGGAAGAAATTTGGATTCGGACCCGAAAGAGTGATCAAAGTTCCTGCATTTCATGAATGGATTCCATGAACCGATCCACTTTTGCACCTGCTTTTTGGCTCCCTGGGCCTCATTTCCAGACCATTTGGGCATCGAAGTTTCGCCGCCTTCCATGCCCCCAAATGGAGAAGGAACGAATCGAACTTGATGATGGAGATTTTCTTCAATTGTTTTGGGTTTTGGAAGGCAATGGCCCGATGGTCATCATCCTTCATGGTCTGGAGGGCGATGAAACATCCAACAACGTGAAAGCGATGTTCAGCATGATTCGCAAGGAAGGCTGGAACGGTGTGATGTTGCTGAACAGAAACTGCGGAGGGGTCTGCAATCGCTTACAAAGGACCTATCATGCTGGCGAGACGACAGACCTGAACTGGCTGGTAGAGTTGGTGAAGAAGCGGTTTCCCGGTAAACCCATTATGCTCTTCGGTTACTCACTTGGGGGAAACACCCTCTTGAAATGGCTTGGTGAGAAGGGAGAGGCAGCAGGAATCGATGCGGCGGCGGCAGTGTCGATCCCATTTGATCTTTCCTCCAGTACTGACCGCATGAACCGTGGTTTTTCCAAAGTTTACCAAAAGCATTTTATTGATCTGCTAAAAGCTTCTGCAAAGCGAAAATTCCTGGAACTTCCTCCGCCCTTTGATCCAGGAAAGATTGAACGGATTCGAACCTTAAGGGAATTTGATGATCGGATCACTGCCCCTTTACATGGGTTCAAAGATGCAGAAGATTATTATTCCAAATCTTCGTGCAAAGGCTTTCTGAAGCATATCAAAGTGCCGACATTGATCATGAACTCTTTCGATGATCCTTTTCTGGAAACATCAACTTTTGCAAAAATAGAGGAGGTTTCCGAATTGGTGGAATTGGAATACCATCAAAAAGGCGGACACGCAGCTTTTATCACGGGTGTTCCCTGGAATAAATCAGGTTGGACAGAAACAAGGATACCAGAATTTTATAAATCCCACTGGAAGGACTGAGGGGAGTTTACCCGTCAAGTGTTGAGTATTAAGATTTTAGGAAATCGATCCGATTCCGTAGGCACCATGGAGGTGGGAACCCTCCTGGAAACGGGAGAAGGAATACATGTCGATTGGCAGTCTTGGAGTTTCCCCAAGGACCATGGATGCCAGGGATTCTCCCAGGGTGGGTGCCAGTTTGAATCCGTGCCCACTGAAACCAACGGCGATGAAGATACCCTCAGGGCCTGGGACTTTTCCTACAATCGGGTTCCAGTCCGGGGTGATGTCATAGGGGCCAGTCCAACCGTTGACATAATTCGCTTCTGCAAAAGCCGGCATCCTATTTTTCATCAGGACTCCGATGCGTTCAATGTGCTTGGAATCGACCTCATCAGTGAGCAGGTCGGGATCCCTGATGGGATCTCCATGATCACCGGTGCCGATCAGAACGACCCCACCCGAATCCGGACGAAAATAGATCTTATCTGGGCTGGTGAGATCCTTGATGATGGGCCAGGATTTCGAGTAATCTTCATTAATTCTCAAAGTGATCACTTTGTGACGGCTCAGTTCTAGTGGAACTTCGATCCCAATCGTTGATGCAAGTTTTGCGTTCCAGCCTCCTGCAGCCAGGATCAGGTGTGGGGTTTCATAGGTTTCTGAGTCCGTGATCACACTTTTGACCATGCCCTCCGCCTGAAGATCCTGGACTTGGATTCCAGTTTGGATGTCCACTCCGAGATCCCTCGCACGCTTGGCAAAGGCCGTGGTGGCCAGATAAGGATCACAGTATCCGGTTCGGGTGTCGTAACCGATCACATCTACGTCCTCCAATTGCAGCAGTGGATGCAATTGTTTCGCTTCATTCGCATCGATGACCCTGGTGTCGATCCCCTGTTCGTTTTGTTTGTTGAACACCTCCAGCATCGGTTCACGATGATCTTCAGGTCCCAGGATCAGGTATCCTGTCCTTTGGAAACCGATATCACCACCCACCTGCTCATCAAAGGCTTCAAAAACTTTCAGGCTTTCTACGGCATGCACGAGGTTGGCTTCTACCGAATAGTGGGTCCGGACGATGGCGCAGGATTTGGAAGTGGCTGCCTGGCAGATCTCATTACGTTCGAGCAACACCACTTTTTTAGCACCTTGAAGAGCTAGATGGTAGGCGATGCTGCAACCGTAGAGGCCCCCTCCGATGATCAGGTAATCTGCCGTTTGAGTCATCTTTGAAATTTGAGAAATCGGGTTTGTATTTTATTAAAGGATCTGACTGAGGAACTCACGGGTGCGTGGATCACTGGCTTCGGTGAAAAAGGTGGAAGGAGGACCATGCTCCACAATCACACCATTATCGGTGAAGTAAATATGGTCAGCGAGTTCCTTGGCAAATCCCATCTCATGGGTGACGAGGATGCAGGTCATGCCTTCCTGGGCCAGTTCCTTGATCGTGACCAGAACCTCTTTCACCGTTTCCGGATCGAGGGCCGAGGTGACTTCGTCAAAAAGCATCACATCAGGGTTCATCGCCAGTGACCGGGCAATGGCCACCCGTTGCTGCTGTCCGCCTGAAAGCTCACCCGGGTAGCTGTCTTCTTTGCCTTCCAGCCTGACCTTGTGGATCAGTTCCTGCGCCATCTTTAGTACATCCTCCTTGTTCTGTTTGAGGACCAGCATTGGAGCCATCATCACGTTTTCCAGGGCGGTTTTATGAGGAAAAAGGTTGTACTGCTGAAAGACCATGCCGACTTTCTTGCGTAGTTCGAGTTTGTCGAGGTTGGGATCGTGAACCTCCCTGCCATGGACCTTGATTGAACCGGAGTTGATATCGTTGAGGGCATTGATACAGCGGATCAGGGTGGATTTACCTGAACCTGAAGGTCCTATGATGCAGATCACTTCTCCTTTCATCACATCGAAACTGATGCCCTTGAGTACCTCAAGATCCCCAAAGGATTTATGGACATCCTTCAGGGAAACAATGGGCTGTTCTGATTTCAATTCCTTTTCACTCATTTTAAGCTCCTCATAGCTTGACGGAAAACCGTTCCTCCAACTTCAGGGTCCAGCGTGCAATCGGATAGCAATAGGCAAAGAAAATCACCAGGGCAAATCCATAAAAGGGAATCAGCAGTTCAGGGTGGTTGTCTTCCGCTTCCATGGCTTGGCGAGAAAGCGTGACAATCTCCTCTACACCCAGCAGGGAAACCAGTGGAGTCGCCATGGTTAGGATCGCGTACCAGTTCATCCAGGGGGGAATCATGCGCTTGAAACACTGAGGCAGAATGATCTGCCAAAGCGTCTGCTGCCGACTGAATGCGAGAGACTCCGAAGCTTCCCATTGTCCCGTTGGCACGGATTGAACGGCGCCACGCACTATTTCAGCAATGTTGGCCATGATCGGAAGTGAAAGCCCAAACACTGCTTTCATCCAATCCGGAATCGAAATGATGGTTTCTCCAAATTCTATTTCGAAGGGAAAGGTCAGCATTACGATGAACAGCAAGACCAGCCATGGTGAGTTTCGAAAGAGTTGAGTTACAAACCAGCAGGTTTTCCTCAGGGGGGCATACAAGGAGATTTGCCCCAGACCAAGCAAAACTCCAGCCGCGGTACCGATAGCCATGGTGAAGAAACTGATCAAGAGATTCATCACAAATCCACTTCCGACAATAAACGGTAGCCAACGCCAAAGGACCTGAAAGGCATCAGCCAGGCTGAATTTTGACTGGGCCATTGCCAGTGTAGGATAGAGCAGGGCCAAAAGAGCAATCAGCATCATCACCGCAGGGGAAGTTGTGACCATCCAGCGACTGAATCGTAAATCCTCTGTTTGACCTGCTGCCTGCCCCCGAAACGGCAAGAGAACCGGGAAATCGGTGGAAGTCTGCCGGGATCCAAGTCCTGGAATCGAAGTTCGAAGCAGTTTCATGCTCCGTATCCTGGAATGGACATTGAACGCTCCCAGCGGTGCATGCCGAAAACGAGAATACCGACTAATCCGATGTATACGATAAATAAAAGCAGCATGCAGGCATTCATCGAGGTGGAGTAATCGTTGTAAATGCTCACCATCTGGTAAAGCAGTTCCGGAACAGCGATCACCAGAGCCTGAGTGGTAGTTTTAACCAGGTTGACGAGATTGTTGTTCAATGCCGGTAAGCTGACCCGGAAGGCAAGAGGGAGCACGATGTAGCGGTAAGTCTGAAATCTCGAAAAGCCAAGAGATTCCGAGGCTTCTTTGGTAGATTCCGGAATGGCCTCAATCCCTGCCCGGAAAATTTCCACATTGAAGGCTCCCGCAAAAAAAGAAAGGGAGATGATCGCCCAGCCAACATTCGATATGATGGGGATCTCCAGCCAACCATCCGGGGAATAGGTCGGAGTAAACTGGCCCAACGCAAAGTAAAAAAACATCAGTTGGATCAGTGGGGGTGTGTTTCGGAAAAACTGAATGTATCCTTGAACCACCAGACGAACCATGCGGTTGGGAAGCGTTTGCAACCATGCACCTACGACCCCGATGACCACACTGAAGATGACGCAGATAACCGCAAGTTCCAGGGTTGTCCAGAAACCCTCGATCACCCGGTCTGCCTGAACCGGATCATAAAAGTAAATGAAGTTCCACTTGGGATTACTTTTGTAGAGATCCAGAAAGAACTGACTGAAGGATCCGGCCATTACAAAGTGAATTGTTGGGGAAAAGAAAAGCCGGAATTCTTGTATATCAACTCCGGCTTTAGGATGGATTTTGTATCAGAAATTGTTCATCAGATCGAACATTCTGAACCTAGTAATTTACTTGCCTTCCAGCCAGTCCTTATTGCGGTACTTTTGGATGACAAGATAATTGGTGGACTGAATCCCATGCTTCTGTTCCAGTTCAATCAGACGACCGGATTGATGCCAGTTGAAGGTCATCCCAGACATGAAATTTCCGAAGATACAGTCTTTTTCTGCTAATGGAACAGCCAGTCCCCAGGGGTTGTCATCTTCTGATGCGAGGGGCATTTCAAAGTCATTGAATTCACCCGAAGAAAGATCGGACATGATCGAAGAATCGTCATAAACCCAAGCGATGCACTTCTTGTCGCGGAGGGCCTGCTTGGCTTCTGCATTACCTGTGAAGGCAACGATCTTTGCACCATAACGGTCCGCAACAATCTTGTTGTAGAAAGCACCTTGTTTGCCACAGACGGGCTTGCCACGGAGAGCTTCCCAGGAAGTCAGTCCGAGTGCTTTGGGAGACATGATGTTGGTTCCCGAAGTATAATAATTAGGTTGGGTGATGCCGACGATCTTACGGCGGTCGACACGGTCCGACATGGTTGCGATCATCATGTCGATCTTGCCTTGCTCGAGAAACTGCATGCGGTTCGAGGACTGTACCGGGACGAGTTTTAGATTCACGTTCATGGCAGCGGCGACATCTTTTGCCATATCGATTTCCATACCAACCAGATCACCGTTTGAACTTCGATATCCCCAAGGTTTGTAGTCTGCTTTGACGCCGATCACGACCTTTCCGCGTTTCATGACTTTGTTCCAAACATCATTAGTACATTGACCTGCAACAGCTAAGTTGCCTAGAGCTAATGAAGTAATAAAACTTGTAATGAGAAATGATTTTAATAATTTCATTATCCACTCCTAAAAAAGAATTACACTTAATGATTCCTGGCTTGTTTTGATTCAAGTTCAGGAATTATTGTTAATGAAGACAACAATTATAGCCTCATAATTATAAAAAAAATACTATTTTGCACTCAATTCATGGTATCCCCCTTTCATTGTTAATGAGACAGAATTGCCTCGTAAGGAGTTTATTCAAGGAAACTCCTCAATTTAACCAAACGTCTGTGGCTTTAGTAAAAAAACCTCTCCTTCCATCAGGGTTCATTTTGTTGAAGGCTCTGACTTTCTTTCATCTCCTTTTTGGAGTTTTTCAGTCTCATGATTTCGGAAAGTAATCACCTATTTTGTGTCCTGTTGCTTCCACCGAGGCGATTCTCTGGCTGACAGAATCGTCACTATAGGAAACAACGAGTCCCACTAGTGATTCGATCAACACAAGAGTTGCAGCATGTGAAGTAAAGAATTGTGGTGTTTCCGTCGAGACAATAAAAATCGAGTCACAGTGCTGGCAGAGCGGAGAACTCATTTTATCGGTGATTCCTATTACGAAAGTACCTCTATTTTGAATTTGTTCTGCAGCCTTGATCGCACGCAAAGCATAGGGGGCTTTGGAAATTACTAGTGCTACATCAGCTTGGCCTATGCCATTTATCAATGAAGTATCTGAGCGGGAATCCCTACCAAGTACATGCCAATTCTCGTACCCCATGGATGCCACATAGGCCATATATTCTATAAAAGGGAGGGAACTCATCATTCCAACTAAAATCACTTTACGTGCTGATGCTAAATTTTTTGCTGCCACTTCAATTTGTTCAGGATTAACTGATTTCAGCAGCTGATTGATATTGCTAATGGTTGATTTTGCTTGGCGAACAACAAATAACCCTTCTCTTTCTTCTTGGGGTCCCTGCTCCTGGAGTGCCTTTGCCTTTGCCGCGAAAATCAAGCCTTGTTTCATGATGTGGTCACGGCATGATTCGCGTAACCCTTCATATTTTTCATAGCCTAATGCGCTGGCCAAGCGAGTAAAGGTTGGTGGAGAGACGCCCGTTAATTTTGCCACATATCGTAATGATCGTGTTGCAACTCCTTCAGGATTTTCGGAAACGAATTGAGCCGCTCGTTGAAGTTGAGGGCTCAACATAGCCATCTTTGTGGAAATTCTCTCCTGTACCCCTAAAACCATTGGCCCTTTTCTTATTTAGACTGAATTGTTACATACGTTACATATATTTGAATAAAATTGCAACAATTGTTACAGTTGTTTAAGTTGGCACGCAACAAGTCCTGGAAATGGGTGATTGGGAGATCTGGAATTTCTTTAATATTTTTTTTGAAGCAGTCCAAGTGATATTCCAGGAAGTTTTCATCTAAAAAAACAATCTTTGGATTCTCTAATTTCCATATGAACGTCCAACCCATACCCCCTCATGCTTCCGTGGTGGTGATCGGAGGGGGCATCCTCGGCTGTTCGACGCTGTATCACCTGGTGAAACTCGGGGTGGCCGATGCCGTGCTTCTCGAACGAAGCCAACTCACTTCTGGAACGACGTGGCATTCCGCAGCGCAGGTCCGGGCCCTTCGGTCGAGCAAAAACCTGACAGAACTGATCCGTTATTCTTTTTCTTTTTTCCCCGAACTTGAGGAGGAAACCGGGCAGGCCACTGGGTGGATGCAGACAGGCTCCCTTTCCATTGCCACCAACCAGGAACGATTGACTCATATTCTCAGGCAGGAATCACTGGCCCGATTGTTCGGCATTCAGGCAGATTCCATCCCGGTTGAAGAAGCAGCGGAACGCTGGCCGCTGATGAACCATGATGATGTCATCGGTGCGGTCTGGTCGCCGGATGACGGCCGAGTCAGTCCATCAGATCTTTGTGTGGCGCTTGCGAAGGGGGCTAAAAATCGAGGAGCAAAGATTTTTGAGGAAACTTCCGTGATCGGTATCCTCACTGGGAAAGGAAAGGTCCGAGCCGTGATTACCGAACAAGGGGAAATCCGCTGCGATGCGGTTGTTCTTTGCAGTGGTCTTTGGAGCCGGGAACTTGCTTCAAAGGCCGGGGTGAAGATCCCGGTTTGGCCTTGTGAACACTTTTACCTTCTCACCGGTGAGGTGGAGGGAATCAAAGGACATATTCCAACCCTGTCTGATCATGACTCGCACCTCTACATCCGTGATGAATCCGGGGGGCTTCTGGTGGGATGTTTCGAACCGATGGGAAAATCGATCGATCCGGCAAAGCTTGGAAAAGACTTTGCGTTCCAATTGCTACCAGAAGACTGGGATCATTTTGAACCGATGATGCTGAATGCCATCCAACGGATACCTGCCCTGGAACATGCTGAAGTTAAAAAACTGCTCAATGGGCCTGAAAGTTTTACTCCGGATGGATCCTTTCTGCTCGGTGAATCTGCAGAAACACGTGGATTCTTTCTAGGTTGCGGAATGAATTCGGTTGGTGTAGCAACCGGAAGTGGAGCCGGCATGGCACTCGCCCACTGCATTGTCAATGGTCATACACCTGCAGATCTCCCGGAAGCCGACCCCAAACGTTTCCCGGATGGGATGTGTTCCGTCAAGGTTCTCAGCGAAAGAGTTCCGGAAGTCCTCGGGAAGCATTATGAAATTACATTCCCCGGACGTCAGTGGAAAACGTCACGGGGAATAAGAGACACCCCTTGTGCGGCTCTTTGGAAAGAGCAAAACGCTCATTTTGGACAATTTTATGGATGGGAGCGTCCAATGTTTTTCAACTCCCACCATGATCCGAAGCTGACCTTCGGTAGACCTGAATGGTTTGAACAGGTGGAAAACGAAGTCCTTCAGGCCCATACCAAAGCCGCCCTTTTCGATCAGTCCACCCTAGGAAAAATCCGTATCGAGGGGCCGGACGCCGAAACTTTCCTCGACCGTCTCTGCACCAATAACATGAAAGTTCCACCTGGGAAGATGGTCTACACGGCTCTTCTTAATACTCGTGGAACCTTTGAAGCCGACCTGGTGGCCATGCGCCTCAGCAATGAGACTTACCTGATTTTTGTTGGAACTACCTCAGTAAAACGGGATCTCGCATGGCTGAAAAACCAACTCCAGCCTGATGAGCAGGTCCATCTAAAGGATGAGACCGAATTGTATGCCACACTGGCATTGGCTGGGCCCGAATCCTCAAGAGTTGCTTCGGAAGTAGGGGCTAGGGAACTCAATGAACTGAAATATTTTCATCACACAAAGACTGAAATCGGTGGAACCTCGGTCTTGGCGATGCGGGTTTCCTTCGTTGGAGAATCGGGCTGGGAACTCGTATTTCAAACGGATCGGGCAGAGTCGGTCGCCGAGGTTCTTTTGAAAGCCGGAGCAAAACCTGCAGGACTTTTCGCCCAGTCCTCCATGCGTATCGAAAAACGCTTTGCAGTGATGGGTCATGAACTGGATGGCGACGTCACCCCCCTAGAAGCAGGTCTGGAATTCGCCATCGATTGGGGCAAAGATTTTCTGGGCCGTGAAGCCCTCCTCAGAATAAAGGATGAGGAGATGTCCCAGAGCCTGGTAACGATCGTTTTGGATGATCCTCAAGCGGTCCCGCTTGGCAATGAACCGGTCTGGAAAGATGACGCCATTATCGGAAAGACGACGTCTGCCTCATTCGGTTACCGGATCGGCAGTCCTCTGGCCTTGGCCTTCCTGAAACCAGATTGGGGTCAACTGCAGGATGACGATAGGGTTCAGGTAGATATAGCAGGAAAACTCTTTTCAGGTTCTGTCCAACATGCGGCGGCGTTTGACCCTGAGGGCAACCGGATGAGAGAAATTCCTGAAATTGAAGCCTCCTGAATTGGAAGAAATCCGGGGTCTTATTATTTCAGCTAGTTTTAAGAATTTTCACGACCTGTTGATGTAATTCTGGAGATGCTGAGGCCAGCACGGTTCCATCCCAACCGGGTTGAATCGGATTTCCTTTCCAGTCGGAAATCACTCCTCCTGCAGATTGAACCACGGGAATGAGTGCCATAACATCATAAAGTTTCATATCGGCTTCGACCACGAGATCAATCCAGCCTCCAGCAAGCATCCCATAGAGGTAGCAGTCCCCTCCATAGCGGCGTGATTTGACCTTCTTGATTAGTTGATCCACCAATACCGTCTGTTCCTGATCGAACATCGAAGGGTCGGTGCTGTACATGAGGACTTCGGAAAGCCTGGTTATTCCAGATACTTTACAGACGAATTCTTTTCCACTTCTGTTCTGGTAGTGACAATTCAAGCCTTCAGCGGAGGTCCAGCGTTCGCCTGTAGCAGGAATATTGATAACTCCCAGTCTTGGATTTCCTTGCTCCATCAACCCGATCAGGGTCCCAAAAAGAGGGTTTCCTGTAATAAATGCTCTGGTTCCATCAATAGGATCCAACACCCATTGAAGGGGGCTATTGGGGTTCATTTCACCATGTTCCTCGCCGATGATTCCATGATCCGGGAAAAGAGATTGAATCAGATTGCGCATTTCCTGCTCTGCCTCCCTGTCAGCGATGGTCACCGGGCTCGAGTCGGTTTTATCTTCTACAGTCAGTTTAGAACGGAAGCGAGAAAGGATGGATTCTTCCGCGGCATCTGCAAGACGATGGGCAAATTGAAGAAGTTCCTTCAAGGAGGTTTCATTCGTAGTCATTTTTTCTGGGTCTTGAGAGGTCACCCTAGGTTCTTGAGGAATTTGAGCATTTGATGGATCACCCGTTCATTGGTTGATGGAGAAAGGATGTCTCCTGTGATGACATGTTGGCCAGGATCTTCAGAATCAAGAATGGCCAGTAATCGTTTTGGAGAGGACCCTAGACGGTCAAAGATGGTTTCAATTTTTCTTGGGTGGACGACCGTGTCTCTTGGCGAATAAAGGGTGAGGCAGGGGATTCGCAAATGCTCAAATGCATTGGTTAACACTTTTCTGGTCAGGCCGACCATGCTGACACCCACACCGGTTGGATAGTGGTTGGTCCAGGCATGACTATGGGCTTCGTTTTTTGCATCCCATGATCTCATATTGCCTACCAGTAAAGAAACAAAAAATCTGGGCCATGGAAAAAGGGTGATGATGCTCCGAGGGTCTTTGAGTCCCAGGTTTGGCGAAGTCAGAATCAAAGCTCGAAGGGGAGCATCCTGGAATTTAAATGCAAGCCACAAGGCGAGTGTTCCACCCGTGGAAGTTCCCATCAACACCACTTTCTTACCAATTTGCTGTCCAATTTTCAGAGCTTCCACAGCATCCTTGAGCCAATCATCGGCATTTGAATCTCCAAGGTCTGAACCTGTGCTTCCATGGCCCGACAATCGGGTGAAGAAAAGATTGGCTCCAAGTTCCATGGCAACGTGTTCGGGAACAGGAGAAATTTCAGCCCGACTCGCAGAAAAACCATGGAGGTAGACGATGGATAATTCCGTTTGCTGCTTCTTTTCAGGATCTATCCAGAGGATTTCTTTCTTCAGTCCTTCCCGGATATTTGGAAATCGAGATTCTGATTCATCCAGGTAACGATCCAGATCTTCAGGAAGTTCATTTAGATCGACGGTTTCGTTGATTTTTTCACGGGGACCGAAGAACCAGAGCAGTAGTCCAAGCGGGATGAATAGAACTGCCAGCCAGACGGCGTTCATGGACTGCTGGTATTTTCTATGGGTTCTAATTCTTCCACCAACGATTTAAGGAAGAGAAACAGGGTCTGAAGGATGGAAAAAATTGGAACCGCCAGCAATGCTCCTGCGATCCCAGCTACAAATTCCCCGGTTACCAGAGCAAAGACGATCAATACAGGATGAATGTGGGCGGCAGTACCCATGATTTTTGGGTTGAGAAAATTCCCTTCAATGAAGTGAATGACCAGAATCCAGGCCAAGGCAAGGACCCCCGTGGAGAAGGAAACCGTGAGTCCCATGATCATGATTGGAATGGTGGAAAGAATGGTTCCAAAAATGGGAATCAGGGAAAAGACCATTGCCACCAAACCAAGAGTGAAAGCGAAGGGAACTCCTATGAGGATCAAGCCAATCATCGTCAGGATTCCGTTCACCAGGCATATCAGCAGTTGACCTCGAACGACACCGTTGAGACCTACATCGAGTCTCGTGAGTAAGGTGCCGTATCGAATTTGATATTGAAGCGGGACCAGTGAGCGAACGAAACGGTGAATACGTTCTGTATCCACGAGGATGAAAGCGGCAACCATGAAGGTCAAAAACATGGCCCAGACGGATCCTGCGATTTTTGCCACCATCCTTTGTCCCAGTCCCAGGAATTCGGTCATACCTCCCTTGAGCCGTTCTGTAGCCGAACTGATCAGTGAAGTCCACTGGTCCTGGATGTCGAGGGGCTGACCCTGGTTGGAGATCTCACCATTTCGATTTTTATGACGTTTTTTGGGGATGACTTCCATGTTTCCTGAATCCAGTTGATGGATCTCGAAAGTATAATGCTCCATCAACATCTCCAATTCTCCTGAAGGTTCCGAAATGGTTTCATCCGCTGTCTGAATTTCCTCAGAAATTTCTTCAGGCAATTGGGTTGGTTTTGGAGATTCCGGCAGCTTGGATGCCCATTCATTCAACTTTCGGTTGATTTCAGGAATCCATTGTTCATTCAGGGTACTGACGGCTTTTGGGAATTCCTTGGTCAATCTTCCCATTTCCGCAGTGACTCTCGGAATGAGGTAACTTCCTCCGGCAATCAGAATGAAAAGGAGCAGGAGGTAGATTAGGACAACAGCCAATCCTCGGGGCATCTGATAACCCCGGAATTTCCTTTGATGCATGTTCTGGATAACTGGCGCGAGCACGTAAGCCAAAAATCCCGCCAAAAGGAAGGGAAAAAGGATCGCATGTAAAAAGAGTACGACCCCACCCCCTGCCAGAAGCAGGATCAGCACGATTACAATCCGGCCGCGCTTTCCCAAAAATCCAAGCATCCGTGTATGATCTAAAGGGGGGTACTAAAAAAACGATGAAATATAAGATAGCCCTGCAGAAGGATTAAGCAAGTCCTGAAAGGACGTTGATCGTGGCTTCAGCGAAGAGTGATTTCGTAGGCGTTACCTTTGGTGTGGACCCGAGAGGTTCTCAATTCAATGGGTTCTCCTGAAACATTGAATGCGATTCGTCGAATTTCCAGGAGTGGGGAACCACGTTCGACCCGGATATTTTTGCAGTCACGGGGTTCTGCTTCAACAGCTCTCAGAGTTTCTTTGGTCTGATGAATAAAAATCTTGAATCGATTTTGGTAAAAATCGTACAGCGTATTGGGTAAGGGTTCATCAAGACGATCCAGATCGGGAAATAAATGTTTGGGTAGGATGATCACTTCGTTGATCACCGGCCTGCGTTTCATGATTCGGACCCGTTCTATTTTCCAGACTGGAGAGCCCTTTTCTAGATTCAGCATCCGTTGGTGAAATGTGGTCGCTCTGGACCTGGAAATTTTGAGAAGACGGCTTTGGGGTGTGATCGCGTTTCCCGAACCATCAACGATTCTGAAAAAACGGAAAAGCGACATGTCCGGACTATGTTCCGCCACAAATGTTCCCCGCCCTTGACGGCGGACGAGCATCTTTTTTCGAGCGATGTTGTCTAGAGCTTTACGGACCGTTCCCTGGCTGACCCCTAGTTCTTCTGCAAATTTTGGTTCCGCTGGTAGTACTTCTCCCGGTCCCCATTCCCCTTTTTCAATTCGTTTGCTGATGATTTCCATCACCTGAACGTAGAGGGGGCGAAAGTCAGGATTGGGTTCGGTTTTTTTCTGGTTCATTCGGTTTCTTTTTTGGGGAACTGTTTTTTAACTCAATCGACGAACAATGTCCAAAGATATTTGGAAAACCTTCAATTTTACAAGGAAAGATGTATAAGATATTCTTTTATCACACATTGAATTGACTCTGGGATGGAAGTTGAAATAATAGAGTGACAGAATAAACAAAAAACTAAAGGATGAGAGGATGAATCCACATTTCATAGTTCATGAACCGAAAGATAGCGTAGGTGTGGTTGTTGTCGATCAGGTCGGTGCTGGTGAAGAAGTCAAAGGCTGGGTCATGGAAACTGATGAGACCATCAGTCTTACCGCTTCGGAGATGGTTCCACTGGGTCACAAACTGGCACTGAAGGACATCAACGTTGGAGAAACCATTTTCAAATACGGACAAGATATTGGAAAAGCCGTGGGAAATATTTCACAGGGAGGGCATGTCCATGTCCAGAATGTTAAAACGAAGAGGTGGTAATGGCGAAGGAATTCTCACGAAAATTCATGGGTTACCGACGGGAAAACGGCCGGGTTGGAGTTCGTAATCATGTGATCATTCTACCGGTGGATGACATCTCCAACGCTGCAGCGGAAGCAGTGGGACGCAATGTTTTTGGAACCCTGGCCATACCTCACAGCTACGGAAGACTTCAGTTTGGTGCAGACTTGGAGCTCCACTTTCGCACCATCATCGGTACAGGGAAAAATCCCAATGTGGCGGCTGTCATAGTGATTGGAATCGAACCAGGATGGACTCAAAAGGTTGTGGATGGAATTGCATCAACCGGAAAACCCGTGGAGGGATTCTCCATCGAAGGTAGAGGAGATATCGGGACCATTGCCGAGGCCTCCCGGAAAGCCAAAGAATTCATGCACTGGGCCAGTGAAATTCAGCGTGAAGAATGTGGATTGGAAGACCTCTGGATTTCTGTTAAATGTGGAGAATCTGACACCACCTCGGGACTGGCATCAAATCCAACTGTGGGCAACCTGATGGACAAGTTTGAACCTCTTGGAGTTCCACTCTGTTTCGGAGAAACTTCCGAACTCACAGGAGCAGAGCAGGTTTGTGCCGAAAGAGCAGCGAATCTTGAGGTCAAACAGAAATTTCTTGATACTTGGAATGCGTACAATGATTTCATTTTGGAAAACAAGACCGATGATCTTTCTGAATCCCAGCCTACCAAGGGCAACATTGCAGGTGGGTTGACAACCATCGAGGAGAAAGCATTCGGGAATTTCCAGAAAATCGGGAAAAATCCAAAGTTCATTGATGTCCTTGAACCTGCAGAAGAACCAACGAAAGGCCCAGGGCTTTATTTCATGGACACTTCTTCAGCCGCTGCGGAATGTGTCACCCTTCAGGCAGCCGCAGGATTCACCGTCCATCTCTTTCCTACCGGCCAGGGCAACATCATTGGGAACCCGATCGAACCGGTAATCAAGTTGACGGCAAATCCAAAGACCGCACGGACCATGCCTGAGCATATCGATCTTGATGTGTCAGGAATCCTCCGGAGGGATCTTAATCTGGACTCGGCTGGCGACGAACTGATTGACATTACCCTGCGGACTGCCAATGGAAGGCTGACTGCAGCAGAAGTGTTGGGTCACCGAGAATTTGTAATGACCAAGCTTTACCGAAGCGCCTAAAGCCTGGGAAGTTATTCGCCTCCTGTTTTGCCGAAATGACCAGGATCCGGGTGGGTATCAGCGATCACTCCCCTCCACCTTTCGAGGTGGAGCGGGAAGCGCTTGGTCCGGATACTGAACTGGTATTTCTCAATTCAAGACTGGAAGAGGATTTCAAACCTGAGATCCTACGCAGTATAGATGCCCTCCTTGTCTGGCGAGCTCCCATCACAGGAAAAACCATAGATCATCTTGAGCGATGCCGCATCGTGGTCCGTTATGGTGTTGGTTATGATGCGATTGACCTTTCCAGATTGAAGCAAAAAGGGATACCCTTCTGCAATGTGCCGGACTATGGAACCGAAGAGGTTGCAGACACTGCCAGTGCCATGTTGCTGGGATTGCAGAGAAATGTTGGAAGGTATGATGTGTCATGCCGATTTTTTCAGGGAGCCTGGCAAAATCAGTCACGTGAAACCATTCGGCTTTCCCGAAGTGCATTAGGGATCATAGGAGTAGGGCGGATCGGAACGGCCCTGGTGAACCGTATGAAACCCTTTGGAATCAAGATTCTAGGCTATGATCCCTATCAGCCTTCAGGTCATGAAAAGGCAGTGGGTTATCAGCGTTTTCAATTTCTTGAAGAGATGCTGCCTCTTTGTGATATGATCAGTTTTCACTGTCCCCTCAATGATGAAACGCGGGGAATGATCGACCCCAGTTTCTTGGAACGGGTGAAAAGCAGTTTGATTCTGGTCAATACTGCTCGAGGCGGATTGTTAGAAAGTTTGGATGTTTTGGAAAAGGCTCTCAGGGAAAACCAGATCCAAGCCGCCGGTTTGGATGTCCTTCCCCAAGAACCTCCTGGAAACCACTCTTTGATCGAAGCCTGGAGGAACCGAGAAGAATGGCTCGACGGAAGACTTTGGATCAATCCTCATCAGGCTTTTTTTTCAAATCAAGCCTTTTATGAAATGCGGTTCAAGGCGGCAGAGACAGTGAAATTGTTTTTTGAACACGGAATCTTGCGAAACCAGATCACGGAGTAGCGTTTGGCCCAAGTCGTTTGTGTCGGGTTGGCAGTGCTCGATCATGTCTTCATGGTTCCTGAAATTCCCAACGTGCCGACCAAGTGGCATGCAACGTCCTATCATCCTGTAGGAGGAGGGAATGCAGCCACTGCTGCGGTTTCCATTTCTCGTGCAGGCGGAGAAGCCGTTTATTGGGGCAGGATGGGGGATGATGACAATGGAGGACTGATCCTCCGGGAACTCGAAGAATATGGTGTGAATGTTGAGAATATTTGCCGACTGAAAGGGGTGTGTTCCGGAGTTTCTGCGGTTCTTGTGGATTCCGAAGGAGAAAGGCTGATTGTAAATTATAGCGATCCTGAACTCATTTCCGATGCTGGATGGCTGCCACTGGAAACACTTTCAGAAACGAATGCGGTGCTTGCTGATTTGCGCTGGAATGAAGGTGCTCAAAAGACTTTGGCTGCTGCAAGGAAGCAGGGTATTCCTGCTGTTCTTGATGTGGACATCACCCCGGAAGGTTTGAGTGTAGATGTCATCAAAGAGTCCACCCATGCTCTTTTCTCGGAACCCGCACTGGCTCAATTTGCATCGGGACAATCGCTCCATGAAGGGCTGCTTCAGGCTTCTGAAGTCAACCAGGGGTGGGTTGGTGTGACCCAGGGAGCTTCTGGGACGAGTTGGCTTGAAGACGGGAAACTTCGCCATCTTCCTGCTTTTCAGATAAAGTCTGTGGACACGCTTGGAGCAGGAGATGTTTTTCATGGGCTCTTTGCACTTGGTTTGGCAGAAGGTTTTCCTGAAGAAACTTCGCTGATCAACGCTTCTGCTGCAGCGGCCCTCAGCTGCTCCAGAACAGGGGGGCGTGATGCGATCCCCCTGAAACATGAAATTAAAGCTTTTCTCGAGGAAAGGTTATGAGTTCAGCCACTCATTTGAAAATAGCTGTCCTGCCATTGGCACGGCCTACCTTTGACGTTCCCTTTGCTGAAGAAACCTGCAGGAATGCCTGGGATCTGCTGGAACAGCTCCCAGCAGAATGGACCGGAACTAGGGACCTTCTTTTTGACGCCGGAGCGGTTGAAGCAAGACTCAAGGAAATGGTTGAGGATCCTCCAGATCTGCTGTTGGTGCTGCAACTGACCTTCACCGATGCAACGATGACGGTCAAACTCGCTGAAACCTTGGATGCACCGATGCTGTTCTGGTCATTTCCCGAAGAACGTAGCGGTGGAAGGCTCAGGTTGAATTCTCTCTGCGGTATCAACCTCGCGTCCCATGCATTGGGAAAATCAGGCATCCGCTGCGATTACCTGCACATCCATCCCCAGGACGAACATGCCTTGACAGAACTTCAGGCTCGAATCAGCGCCCATCATGCCCGAAAAAATCTCTCCTGTACTCGCCTGGCAGTATTGGGCCAACACCCGGATGGATTCCATACCTGTGCCTATGATGCCCAGGAACTTAAAAAAATGGCTGGTGTGACCGTTGATCAGCTGGAACTTAATGATTTATTTGAAGAGGCCAATCAGGTTTCACCAACCCAGGTCGAGGCGCTTCAGCAGGAGCTGAAACTGAAAATTGATGGACTTGAAAACGTCGAACAGGAACCTCTGGGGAAAAGCCTCAGGATCCTTTCAACTTTGAAAAAGAAAGCCCAGTCCGAGGGCTATCATGGGTTTTCCATCCGATGCTGGCCCGAATTCTTCACCGACTACGGTTGTGCGGCCTGCGGGGCCATGGGTATGCTCAATACGGAAGGCATCGCCGCAGGATGCGAGGCGGATGTTTATGGAACCTTAAGCACCCTCATCCTGAATTGGGTGGGGGAGGAACCGGCTTTCATTGCCGATTTGGTCGATATCGATGCAGATCAAAACACAGGAGTTTTCTGGCATTGCGGACTTGCACCTTTGAGCATGGCGGATCCCGATTCGAAAGTGGAAGCCGGGATCCATTCAAACCGTAAAAAACCCCTTGTTAATGAATTTCCTCTGAAACCTGGAAGGGTGACACTCTTTCGACTGAGCCAGTCCCAAAACCGGAACAGGATGATCATCGGTGGAGGAACGATGGTTCAAGCCCCCAAAAGCTTTTCAGGAACTTCCGGTGTCATTCGCTTCGACAAGCCTGCTTCAGATGTGCTTGATACCGTCATGAAGGAGGGTCTTGAACACCACTACGGCATCGCCTACGGGGACCTCCGCCTTCCCCTCAACATGCTGGCCCAGCAACTAGATCTGCCTGTGTTTGAATTGAC